>MDTG01171056.1_pt1 | contig 10408 bp, 9 predicted proteins | sample 811421 | NCBI WGS metagenome assembly MDTG01 (sample SAMN05326645, study PRJNA326480) | marine metagenome | isolation source: seawater | place: Pacific Ocean: South East | collected 2011
AAGAGAATATAAAAAAAAGGTTATAAAAATTTATAAAAATTTTAACAATAAACTAGATAATGTAATTGAGGTTGGTTGTGGATGTGGAGAGCTAATAAGTAGACTAGATAACTGTAAAAAATTGGGAATTGATATTGATAAAAATGTATTGAAATTATGTAAAAGGCTTCATCCTGCATTAGAAACTAGTTGTATTGACATAATTTCGGATTTTAATATTTTTGAAAATTATATTAATGAAATTGATACTGAATCTGAAATATTTATTATTATGATTAATTGGTTGCATATGTATTCTTCTGAAGAAGCTAAATTTTTAATTAAAAAAATACTATCTTTGAAAAAAAATATTATTATACTTTTGGATATTTACAGTAGGTCTCAATTTTCTAAAATATCTGAAAATAAGATTCAACATAATTTTAACGATCTAAAAGAGATTAAATGGGCTGTGAATTTAGAATTAATTGATGAAGTTAGAGATTTTAATCTATTGGGAAATTATATACCTAATATTGATTTAAAATTTCAAAATATTTAAGTTACATTAAACTAAAAAAAAATATTAAATAATTTAGATAATTAAGTTAAAATTATTTTTGATACAAAATTTTTATGAATATTGAAGGAAATATTTTTCTTACTGGTTGTGAAGGACAATTGGGGATGGCAATTTCAAAGAAATTAGCTTCGAAAAGAAATAATATTTTTGGAATGGATATTAGCGCAGAATCAAAAAACAATTATTTAACAAAATATTTAAAAGGTTCCGTCACTGATAGGAAATCATTTAGTCAACTTTTTGATCTTCTGAATTATGAAGAAAATCCTTGTTCGTTTACATTAATCAATAATGCAGGTTTTTCGGTATTTACCCCTTCAGAGGAAAGGACAGTTGATGAATTTAAACAAGTTACCGAAGTTAATATGCTTGGCCCTCTTTTTGGAATGACTGAATTTTTTTTATACATTCAGGCTTTAAGGAAAACTTATGGAAACTTGGAAAACTTTTATTCTATTATAAATATTGCTTCAGTTTACGGGATGATATCTCCAAATAAAAAAATCTATTCAGATACGAAAAGAAGTAATTCTGAAATTTATGGTGCCTCTAAGGCGGGTTTGATTCAAATGACAAAATATTTTGCTACTAGGTACGCTGACGTCCCAATAACTGTCAATTCTGTATCACCAGGAGGTATCCTAAATGAAAATCTTCAAGGTGAGGAATTTATTTCTAATTATTCTAAATTAGTCCCAATGAACAGACTAAGTAAAGACTATGAGATAGCTGACGTTATCAAAATGTTAATAAACACAAAGAATGAATATCTTACTGGCCAAAATATTGCTGTTGATGGAGGTATGACTTCATGGTAAGTAAAACAAATTCAATCAAATATATTGCTGAGATTGGCCTCAATCATAATGGCTCTATTGAAGTCGCAAAAAAACATATTGAAGAGGCCAAATTAGCTGGTGCTACAACTGCAAAATTTCAAACATATTTTGCTGATACTAGAGTAAATAAAGATTCACCAATTTATGAAATATTGAAAAAATGTGAACTCAATATTGAGGAATTTTTGGAATTAGCTGATTTCTGCAAAGAATTAGATATAGAGTTTGCTTCCACCCCCTTTTGTGTTGGTAGTTTTGAGACTTTAAAACAAGTAAATTGCAGTTTTATTAAGATTGCATCTTTTCATCTTTCAAATTTTGAACTTCTTAATAAGGTATTTCTAGAGTCTAAATGCAATGATATCATCATATCTACAGGAGTAAGTTCCTTCAATGAAATATTAAATACTAATCATTTTTACAATAATATAAAAATGGAAAATAAACCTAATTTAACTTTTATGCATTGTGTTTCTGAATATCCTGTTTCTTCAATAGATAATCTTAATTTGATAAATATCAAAGAAATTGCTGAACAAACCAAGAAAGATGTTGGATTTTCTGACCACAGTATTGGCTTCTTAGCACCATCACATGCTGTTAGTTTAGGTGCACGAGTAATTGAAAAGCATTTCACAATTGATAATTCTCTTGAAGGTGCGGATCATGCCATGAGTGCTAATCCAAAAACCTTTAAAGAAATGGTTTTAAAATGCAATGAAGTATTTAAAATGCTTGGGCAAAAGAGAAATGATTATATACACTTTGATTGCGAAAAGAATACGGTTCCTTATATTGTGAAATCAGAAAAATAAAAATAATTTTATTCACTATTTTTTCTATTATTTAAAAAAATGGAATCTTTTTCAAATGCTGAAGCCCAACCACTATTTTTAATTATATTTGCATTTATATCTGACAAATTATTTTCTAAAATATAATTGCATATCTCAATCATTGAGATACTTTGAAGTTCTTCATAATCTATATTCTTTGTTAATTTTCTAATTAATTTGTAGTCCTCTGGTTCATCTAAAGTTAATCTCAAATTTTTTATAAAATCTGGAGATTTTCTGTATAAAATACTTTTAAAATTTGATCTTTTTAGAAATTGAAATGTTACGTGTTCTTTCTCTGAAGGTAGTAAGTCAGGTAAATTATATGCTTTTGATAATGCATCAAAAGTGAAAATCTCTAAATCGAATCCATCTGGGACATGTCCTGATTCATTGTGGCTATTTGTAATATAATCTGAGTTGCTGTTTTGTAAAATTTCCAGCATATTTGGAACTGAAGTAAAGTCAATAAAAGGGCAATCAGCAGTAATTCGTATAATGTATTTAAAATTATATTTTAGACTGCATTGATAATATCTTTCTAGGACATTGTCTAGGCTTCCCTTAAAACAACTTATATCTCTTTCCCTACAAAAAGCTTCTATCGCCCTATCTTCAGGAGAAGTTGATGTTGCGATTATAAGTTTATAATCTTTATCTAATTGTTTAAGATATCGAGAATGGATTAATTTAATGGAGTTACCATAGCCTAAGTCGTATAGAACTTTACCTGGTAATCTTCTTGATGATAATCTTGCTTGGCATATTACGCCAATTTCATCTTTGATCATTTAATTATTAATAATCTTTTTTATTGTTCTTAAGCAATTTATGAGTTTTTCCTGGTTTTTATAGTATTCAACTGTTAAGTTATTGATTTTTAAATTATTACAAATTCGGATTGCATCTTTTATCGATTCGGGTGTAGGTATTAAATGTGCATCGTATGTTTCAACTATCCCTCCAAAAACTCTTTCGCTAGGCTCACATAAATGCATTTGTTTGCAACTTATGTCTTCAACCATTTCATTAATATAGCTATCGAGATTAATTTTTTTGTTTTTGCAAGTAACCTTTGCATGTGCAATATCTAATAAAAGATGAGCATCACATTCCTTTATGACTTCATTAATGAATTTTGAAGAAGTGGCAATGTCATAGGCTCCTGTTTTGTAGTAATTATTATTTTCTATCCCAATTGATCTATCTCTACCAACGATGTCTTTTATTGTTTTAATAGAAGCCTTAGTTCTCTTTAATTGATCTTTTTTATCTACGAAATATCCTTTAGGATGAAATTTACCATCTAAAATTTTATATTCTTCAGTATCCCTCGTCATTTGAAAAGTAAGGGTATGAATTTCCGGTCTATTTCTTACTTTGGCATAAAGGAATTCTTTTTGACTTTCTTTCAAACCAAGATTTAAATCAAAATCAATATGGTAATGGGTTGTATTTTTAAACCTTAAATCTGCTGTTCTCTCTCTTGCTTCAAGTTGGTCACTATATTTCTCGATATTAATAGCATGTTCAGAATTATTAAATAAATGAGAAATTGGAGTGACCAACTTAATTTTTTCTGGAACCTTCATATATCACATAAACCCAATCTGTTGAGATTATAACCTGAAACCTTCTTCAATTGTTTTACCCAATCTTTGTTATTTAAGTACCAATCTATTGTTTTTTCTAATCCATACTTGAAATTAATTTTCGGTTCCCAACCTAATTCGTTTCGTATTAAATCAGTATTTAATGCATATCTAAAATCATGCCCCGGTCTATCTTCGACGAAGGTTATTTGACTCGAGTATGTATAGTCTTTTTTGGGAACTTTTTTATCCAAATAATCGCATATCATTTCAACTATTTCTATATTCTTTTTTTCGGAATTCGATCCAATACAATAAGTTGCTCCTATTCTTCCTTTTTGTGCAACTAAAATCAAGGCATCTATATGATCTTCGACATTTATCCAATCTCTTATGTTTTCTCCACTACCATAAATTGGAATTTTTTGACCTTCTAATGCTTTAAAAATTGTCAATGGAATAAGCTTTTCAGGAAATTGATAAGGTCCATAATTATTACTACAATTAGTTATGAGTGTTGGAAGTCCGTATGAATGATGCCATGCTCTGACTAAATGATCACTACTGGCTTTTGTGGCTGAATATGGACTTCTGGGATCATACCTTGAATCTTCATTAAATTTGCCAGAATTGCCTAGAGAGCCGAATACCTCATCAGTGCTTACATGATGGAATTTAAAAATATTTTTCTTAATTGTAGATAAGTTTTCATAATATTCATGACTTGCCCTTAATAGATTAAAAGTGCCAATGATGTTACTCTGTAAAAAATCCTGCGGACTATCTATAGATCTATCAACATGACTTTCTGCTGCTAAATGAATAATAAGATCAGGTTTTGATTCATTTAGTGATATTCTGACATTTTTTAAATCATTGAGATTAATATTAAAATGTTGGAACCTATCCTTGAACTTATTGAAGCTTTCTATACTGGTTTTATCACTCGCATAACCCATGTAATCAATATTAAATATATTTGAATTGGTTTCAGAAATTAATTTTCTAATTAAGTTACCTCCTATAAAACCTGCACCACCAGTAATTAAGATATTTTTTATTGTTTTATTTATGACCATAATTTATACAATTTTGCCATTTATTTTTTCATTAATTAAAGATCTTAAATAATTACTATATCCGTTGGAACCCATACTTATTGATAAGTTATTCAGCTGATCTGTAGTTATCCAACCATTTCTCCAAGCGACCTCTTCAGGACAACCTATTTTAAGGCCCTGACGCTTCTCTAATGTCCTTATGTAGGAACTTGCTTGCTGAAGAGAATCAAATGTTCCAGTATCAAACCAAGCCATGCCTCTACCCATAACCTCGACTTTCAGCTTTTTTTCTTTTAGATAAATTTGATTTAGTGCACTGATTTCTAGCTCACCCCTTGATGAGGGTTCCACTTCTTTAGATTTCTGAATAACACTATTGTCATAAAAATATAATCCAGTAATAGCGTATCTACTTCTTGGTTTATTTGGCTTTTCATCAATTTTAGTGGCTTCCCCTTCTGAATTTAATGTTACGACTCCATATCTTTCTGGATCGTTCACTTGATAGGCAAAAATTGTATTTGAATTGCTATTGAAGTCTGCTTTTTTAAGTATTTCAACCAAATAAGAACCATGAAATAAATTATCACCCAAAATCAGTGCTACAGAGTTTTCTCCTATAAATTTTTCTCCAATAATAAATGCTTCTGTTAAACCTCTAGGTACATTTTGTATCTCATAACTTATATTTATCCCTAGAGATTTTCCATCACCTAGTAAATTTTTAAAATTATTAATATCTCTTTTAGTAGTAATTATTAAAATATCTGATATTCCTGCCAACATAAGCGTTGTTAGGGGATAATAAATCATTGGCTTATCGTATACAGGTAAAAGTTGCTTACTTATTGCATTAGTTATTGGGTTTAACCTTGAACCAACTCCACCTGCAAGTATTATTCCTTTTCTTGTTGATTTGTTTCTCATGCTAGATTTAACTATTAACTATATTCTAAATAATCATATATTCCAACTTCTTAAAAAAAGTTTTTAAGCTTAATGTAAATATTTCACTATATTTATTTAAGTATATTTTTTATTTATGAATGGAATGAAAAAAAATATCGTTCTAGTATTATAGTTTTATTGTGTATGCAAAATATTATTTAAATATTTATTTTCGTGAATTGTTATAGATAATGAATATAGATCTTTTTTATAATTTTAAACAAAGCTTTTTTGTTTTTGTAACAGCAGTAATAACTTCATACTTTTTTGTTTTCCCAATAAACAATTTTGGGTTTAAATATGGTCTAATAGACAGAATTGATTCGCGGAAAGAAAAGAGAAAGAATATAGTTAGAGTCGGTGGCTTATCTATTGTAGCGGGTTGCTTTTTATCATTTTTTATTTTTTTATTTATTTCAGAAAAAAATATTGAATCGCAGCTATTTGGTTTATTTTTATCTTCTCTAGTTTTTTATTTGATTGGCCTTTTAGATGACATTTATTCCATAAAACCAGTTAAAAGACTTGTATTTCAAATTAGTTATTCTATTTTTTTATGGAAATATATTAATTTCCTTGATTTCCCATTTTTTAGTTTCTTTCTTGAAAAGAATACCAACTTTATAATTTTAACTTTAAGTCTTATTTTTAGCGTGATATGGATCTCAGGGGTTACAAATGCAATAAATTGGTTAGATGGTATGGATGGATTAGCCAGTAGCGTCTCTTTGGTAATTTTTATAGGTTTATTTTTTATATTCTCCTTTTTAGGACTAGGCCAATACGCAATTTATACAGTTGCAATAGCGGGCGGATGTTATGGGTTCTTATTTCATAATTACAAACCTGCCTTCATAATCATGGGAGATGGAGGGGCATATTTCCTTGGTTTTAATTTGGCAACATTAAGTTTAATAGCTGCAAATCAACTGAGTTTACAAAAGCAATTTTACTCAATTCATTTTTTTAATTTTTTACCATTTATTTTATTAGCTGTTCCTATTCTTGATATGTTCGTTGTTATTATAAAACGCATTAGCAATTCGCAATCGCCTTTTCAGGCTGATAGGAAACACCTCCACCACAAATTATTACAAATTGGTTTTAGCTATAAAAAAACTTTGTCAATAATGATTATTTTGAATGTGATTTTTTTAATCTTTACATTTATTTTAATTTCTAGATACGATTATTTATTGGCATGTTTATCCCTTTTTTTAATATTAAATTTCATTATTCAGTTTAGTGTTAAATTAAATAAAAATAATACTTAAAGAATATTTTGGATAATGAATATAGATGATCAACCTATTTTAATAACAGGCGCAGCTGGTTTTATAGGATCATTTTTATCAAGAAAACTTATTAAAGAAAATCAGTTTGTTATTGGTGTGGATAATTTAAATGACTATTACGATATTAATTTGAAAAAAAATAGATTAAACGAATTAGTTTTTAGTCAACCTTTAGCTAAAAATAATTTTAAGTTTTGCGAAATTTCTATTGCTAATCAATTAGATTTAATTTCAGTATTTAAAAAATACAAGCCAAAGATTGTAGTTAATTTAGCTGCTCAAGCGGGAGTTAGGTATTCTATCACCAATCCTAATTCTTATATAAATAGTAACTTGGTTGGCTTTGCAAACATTCTGGAAGCTTGTAGAAACTTTAAAATAAAACATTTGATTTATGCTTCAAGTAGCTCTGTTTATGGAGGAAATACTTCTTTACCATTCTCCGAAAAACATCCAGTTAACCATCCAGTAAGCCTTTATGCTGCTACTAAAAAATCAAATGAATTACTAGCGCATTCATATAGTCATCTTTATGATATCCCAACTACAGGTTTGAGATTTTTTACTGTTTACGGTCCTTGGGGTAGGCCAGATATGGCACCACTTATTTTTGCGAATTTAATTTCTAAAAATAAACAAATTAGAGTTTTTAATTATGGAAATATGCAAAGGGATTTTACATATATAGATGATGCGGTAAAAGCCATCTTTGATTGTATTAATAAGATTCCTATTAAGGATTTAAGTTTTGATACATCTAATCCAGATCCATCAACATCATTTGCAGCGTCAAAAATTTTAAATATAGGAAATAATAAGCCTGTTGAGCTTTTATATTTTATCGAGCTGATTGAAAAAAATTTAGGTAAAAAAGCAATTAAAAATCTTGAGCCGTTACAAGATGGTGATGTTATCTCAACATGCGCAAATATATCTGAAGCAGAAAAATGGATTAACTTTTCTCCAGAAACAACAATAGAGAAAGGTACTAAAAAATTTATTGATTGGTTCAAGAAATATTATTTATAAATGAAATGTATCCTTGTTACTGGCGGGGCTGGATTTATTGGTTCTCATACTACTTTATGTTTGTTAGAAAATGGATTTGATGTGATAGTAGTTGATTCTCTTTTTAATAGCTATGAAGAATCCATCAATAGAGTAAGAAAAATTTATAAATCCAAAAATAAGTTTTCAAGAAATAATTTATTTTTTTTTAAAGTCGATCTTTGTAACTTAAATAAGTTTGAATATGTTTTTAAAAAAGCAATTAGTTTAGGGTTAAAGATAGAGGGAGTTATTCATTTAGCGGGATATAAATCAGTACCGGAATCTATTAAGTTCCCTACTAAATATTGGTTTAATAATGTTAGAAGTACTTTAAATTTAATATTTTTGCTAAAAAAATATGAATGTGATGCATTGGTTTTTAGTAGCAGCGCTTCAGTTTATGGAAATAATACAATTTCTCCCTTAAATGAAAAAAGTAAAACTAATCCTATTAGTCCTTATGGAAAAACAAAATTATATATCGAGGATCTTCTTAAAAAAGAATTAGATTCAAAACAAAAAGGTTTAAGTATTATTTCTTTAAGGTACTTCAACCCAATAGGCGCTCACCATAGTGGCCATATTGGTGAATCACCCAGAGAAAATTCAAGCAATATATTTCCTTTAATGTGTCAAATTGCTAACCAAAAAAACAAAGTAATGAACATTTATGGTGGAGACTGGTTAACGAGAGACGGATCTTGTATAAGAGACTATATTCATGTTATGGATTTATCTGAGGCTCATGTTATGGCTTTAGATTATATTATTAATAAAAAAAAGCGCTACATTACTCTTAATATTGGTACAGGTATAGGAACCTCAGTTTTGGAGCTAATAAAGATCTTTGAAATTGTAAATAAAGTCAAATTTAATATAACTTTTAAATCGAAAAGGGAAGGAGATGTTCCTATACTCGTTGCAGATAATTCATTATCTAAAAAAATTTTGAATTGGTTTCCAAAAAGATCTATAGAAGATATGTGTAGAGATTCATGGAATTGGCAACAAAGAAACCCCTTTGGTTTCAATTCTCAAAAAGACTCTAAAAAGAAAAAATTTTCTACTGAGTAAAATCCCTAGTATTAATTATATTTTTTGAAAACAAATTTAGTTATCGTATAAATGTTAGTTTTGTATGTGTTGATTTATTCTTTTTCATGGTCGTTTCAAATTCTTTTAAGGTAAAAAATATTTGTTGTATTGGGGCTGGCTATGTTGGAGGTCCAACTATGGCTGTAATAGCTGAAAATTGTCCTGAGATTAAAGTAAATGTTATTGACATAAGCAAAGACAGGATTAAAAGGTGGAATCATGATGATTTAACAAAATTACCAGTTTATGAGCCAGGTTTGAACGAGATTATATTTAAAACCAGGAATAAGAATCTTTTTTTCACATTTGATATAGAGAATTCGATAAGAGAAGCAGATTTAATTTTTATTGCTGTAAATACCCCAACCAAGAATGAAGGTTTTGGTGCTGGTTTTGCAAGTGATTTGACTTGGGTTGAATTATGCGCCAGACAGATTGCAGAGTTTGCTCAAGGACATACTATTGTTGTTGAGAAAAGTACTGTTCCTGTAAAAACAGCAAGAGTAATTCAAACCTTATTAGATTCAAAGAACCAAAAAAACGTCATTAAGCAAAACAAGACATTTTCTGTACTGTCAAGCCCTGAATTTTTAGCTGAAGGTTCTGCAATAAATGATTTGAAAAATCCAGATCGTATTTTGATTGGTGGAGATGATCAGTCAGGGATTAATATTCTTAAAAACATTTATAAAAGGTGGATACCTGAAGATAAAATATTAGTTACAAATCTCTGGAGTAGCGAGTTATCAAAATTAGTAGCTAACGCTTTTCTTGCTCAAAGAATAAGCTCTATCAACTCTATTTCTGCTTTGTGCGAAGTCACTGGAGCTAAGATTAATGAAATTTCAAGATCTATTGGTTCTGATAAAAGAATTGGAGATAAATTCTTAAAACCAGGTCCTGGTTTTGGAGGTAGTTGTTTTCAGAAGGATATCTTGAGTTTGGTTTATCTCTGTAGATATTATGGTTTAAATAAAGTGGCAGATTATTGGGAACAAATCATAAGTTTGAATAATTGGCAGAGAAGCAGAGTTTCAAAATTAATTGTTGAAAAGTTATTTAATACTGTAAATTTAAAAAAGATTGTGATTTTAGGTTTTTCTTATAAATCAAATACAAACGATACAAGA
>MDTG01248027.1_pt1 | contig 10408 bp, 4 predicted proteins | sample 811421 | NCBI WGS metagenome assembly MDTG01 (sample SAMN05326645, study PRJNA326480) | marine metagenome | isolation source: seawater | place: Pacific Ocean: South East | collected 2011
AGGGCGACTGAGCGCATCGCAATAGGCTTTTTCGAGATTCTTTTCATCCTCATCGGTGGTGGTTTTCTTTCGCTTGATGTTTCTGGAGTCAGAGGAAGCGGCGTTTTGTTCTCTGGTTGTGGACTTTATGGTCGTCGTCATCGGATCTGCATCGTTCGTCAAGTCTATGATTGCGTTTGTTTCGATCGCTTTTCCAACTTGAACGATCAACTCGGCCAAATTTTCTAAAACGGTATCTTCTTGGTCTCTTTCTTTGTGCTTATTCTCTGCGACTTTATCGACTGTTTTGGTGACATGCAAAAAGGTGTTCGCCTGTTGAACAATGTCGCGCATGTTATCGTACTTCTCGAACGCCGCTCGCACGCCTTCTTTCAATGTCGGTATGAGTGATTTGTAAAATATGAGAACACACTCTAGTAATGAGGTGTAATACTCGGCACGATCGGCCATGTTATTGAAATCGGAAATTTTGAGTTCGCGCGCCAAGAAATACGCTAAGGACGCGTTTTCAAACACGCGAATCATTCGCGTGGATTCGAATGCGCATTCCTCGAGGTCTTCATCTTCTTCATAGTTGTTTTCTTCAGTATATATTTTTTCTCTTCTCCAAAGGGACTGCATTCGATCTGCGAACGCCAACTCTTCCCTTGCGAAATTGACCAAATCACTGCTCATCTTGTCTTGCGCCAACTGCGCTTTCTTGGCGTCTTTGGAATCCCAAAGATTTCGCTTACCCCGTTCGTTTCCAGAACTATACCCAACGCCGCTGTGGAACCCTCTCAATCTATGGTCGAGTGTTGGTTTGCTCTCTTGTTCGCGTTGTTTAACTAACATTGCGTTTAACTCTACCATCTCTTTATCGAGAATTTTGTTGCCGCTCTCCATCATCGGCGCTTGGAGCGTCGTACTAGGGGATAATGAAGAAAATTGTTGATCCCCCCTAATCTCTTCTTCCATCTCTCGTTCTTTCTCGTACAATTCTTCGAACACTCGGGGAATCAACGGCGTCTCGCCGGAGCACGTCAAGGCGCACAGTGCTAAATCTAACTTTGAGGCGCGATCATCGTACGCGCCGTTCAAAAAAGCGCGTTTGTTGTTCGCTGGGCACGTGACGTCAACTCTCGCGAATCGTTCGAGGAATGTGCGTGCGGTGAGCAAAACATCTGTCATAGATGTCATCGGTAGCCAATTCTTCAATCGAAACTTCGGGTGCAAACATGTTGCCAACGCGACGATGCCTTCTAATCGTGGACGAATGATGGTCATTTTTGGAGGGTAATATGGGTGCAAATCTTCTTTCAATTCGACTCGAACTTGGACGTAGTCGTAGCCAAATTTTTTCTTCACGCTCGCCAAATCGCGAGCGATGTCCCCGTTTTCAAAATTCATAAATTTCACGTCCCAGATGTACACGGAATCGTTCACAGATTCGACAGAAATGTACTTTCTAAACTTATTCGCGCCGTTAAATCTGTGCAAATCTTCAAACTCTTTCAACAATCGTTCGAAGGCGATGTTGCTCGAGAAAATCCCTTTTCTGTAGAAAATGCTTTCCCGCGCGGCGCGTTTCAAATCCGCAGAGTCCACGAAAGAACCCTTATTCGTTTGTTGTTCTTGTTCGTTCGTTGCATTGTTCCCATTGCTCGTTTTAGTCAACATCGAATTCGCCTGCTTTTCTTGCATCCTCCTCTCCTCATTCTCTTTACACCTCTGCTTGGCTTGTAACAGCATCCTGGTCAGTCTCACCGTCCTTTCCTCGTTCCTCCCACCTCCGCACACGTCCATCGCGTCGCCAAACTCATCCCCATACATTTCCTCATCTTCGTTCCCTAAACCACCGTCGGTTTCGATCGCCATCAATTCCGCTTCTCCAATCATTCGTTCGATTCGCTTCAACTCTTTCCCTCTAAAAAATGTCTTCCCGGCTAATCGCAAGACTTCGAACAGTGTCTTATTCGCCGCGGTGAAGTCCTCATCTTCCAACGCTTCGTTTAATTTCGTTTCGTCGATCGACTCACCGTCACCAATGGCCATCGCTTCCGATTTCGGGTAGTTTTCCTGTCGCGTATCGATCGAATGGAACGTAAGGATGGTCAGCGCGCGTTTAAGTAACAAGACTTTCATAGAGAGACAAAGAGAAGAACGAAACAAAGAAAAATATCTTTCCCTCTCTTTCTCTTTCGAGGAGAGACGAGCGAAGACGCGTCCATCTACCCGCGCGCACCGGAAACATTAGGGTGAGCTTCCCTTCTTCTTCTTCTTCTTCTTCTTCCTCCTTTTTCTCGATGTCTTCGTCGTCGTCGTCTCGTTTTTTTACGCGCGCTTTCGCGACGACGATGTTCGCCGTCGCGTCGAAACTTTCGAATTCGATTGCCGCGCGTCGCTTCGCTTCGCGTCGCTTCCGACAGACCGATTGGAAGCACGCGACGTGCGCGGCGAGCAACGCTTTTTGGCGTCGCGCGTTGTCGTCGTCGTCGTTGTCGTCGTCGGCCATCGTTTTGTTTCTTGGAATCTTTGGTGGCGACAAATTTGTGCGGCGAATTGGAAAAAATCGCTTCAAAATGCGACGCGGGAAGATTCGACGAAGATGGCTTTTCGTGCGTCCGTCGTCGTCGTGGTGATGGTGTCGTTATTCGTGCTCTCCTCCGCAGACACGACGACGACGCGAGAATCTGGTCTGCGAGACGCGCGCGCGTTTCGCACGGTGTCGAACGCGTCGTCAAAGGCGCACGCGCGAGCGCATTCGTCGTCGTCGAATCGAAACGAAGCATCATCCGACGACGTGGTGTTCGAAGGCTTGTCGGACGTGAGCACGTTGCAGTGGACGTCGAATTACATCAGACGGCTGCTTCCGAAACATGCGGTGCTGGGGAACGAGACGTGGGAAGGCGCGGCGGAGTTTACGAAGAATTTGAGCTGGGAACTCATCGACGATTATTCCAACGGGATGATGCTTCTGGAGTTTAACAAAATGCCGCGAGTGCGGAACATCGATCCGTCGCTGAAACTGTTCCACTACGGACTGGTGAAAAACGGAGTGCTCGAAAAGCTCGCGGAATGCGATTACGAAAACGAAAATGGCGGGTGCATGGGTCTAGAAAGGTCTGAGATATATCCCCGCGTGCAGAATTGGTTGCGAGTGCTCCGCGAGAAGAGCGCCAACGGGACGGAAAGAGAGCGATTGAATGGAGGGCACGAGTATTGGACACACACGTGGTTAGAACACGACATGGAGGATAACAATCGAGTCAGTCCTGTTGGAGCGTCATTTTTAGAGCACTCGGTGTTGGAGTACGGGAGAGACGACGAAGCCGTGGACGCGCTGAAAGATTACTTGGAAGCGACTGGGATGCTCAGTGGGTTTAGCGCGGAGCACGAGCAAAATGTGAGAGATGTGATTAAATTAGCCACGGATAAAGAGATGACGGGACGGCATAGCGATACGTGGCGCGCGACGACGTGGTTAGTGGCGGTGATGCACTCGAGATTAACCGAAAGCGGGACAAGCGAGAAGGTTGGTATACAAGCCATTCGGTTAGCGTTTGTGTTTCGACCGAGACTTTTTGATTTAGAAGAAGAAGAAGAAGAAGAAGAAGGAGAAGAAATGACCGAAGATGAGTTACCTTCAATAATCGAAGACATGTCTGACTTTCTCGCTGCCGCAAATTGGCCGGGTGATTTAGAAGAGTTTGAAAGAATCGGTTTATACGCGCTCGATCGAACGCCCTTGGGCTACACGTTACAAGTGGATGTTTTGCCAAGAAAAGTTCAAGTGCGCAAAGACAAAAGAGAGGATAAAAATAGACGCACGGTTCTTGGTCCAAACGTCGGCGTCGAGCTCGCCGCCGCCTCGCGTACTGGCGGGTTCGACGCCCTCGAACAACTTCAATACGCCGTCGAGGACGGCTTAATCGAGAAACCGTTCTGGGACGAACTTGTCGCGAATATCTGCCTGCGGAACATGGACGCTAAGGACGAAAAGTTTTCGAACAAAGCCTCCATAACTTCCACCTCTTACCACGCGTGCACCATCAAACCTCGAACACCCGCAGACAAACGCGAACGGTTACTCCCGAACAATCTCGGGAATCGCAAATCCCCGATTACCGTCGCGTTGTCCCATATCAAATTCGGTTTGCGAGCGCAAAGCAAACTCTTCGCCAAAGCCTACGTTGCCGCGATGCCCAAAACGTGGTGGTGTGCTTCCCGCGAAACGAAACCTTTTCGAAAAGACGAGGATACCGACTACTTAGCAGACGACGATGACGAAGAAACTGAACGCATGCGTAGAGAACACGAAAGGCGCGAGTATGCAACCTTTCGCTACACGCCGTGTAAAACGTAGATAACGGCGAACCGCGCGCGCGCGAGTGAGCGAGAAGCCAAAACACCGCGCGGCCTCGCCCGAACTTTGTTGTAACAAAAGCACATTCGTACCCTAGCACTCTAGCACTCTGCCGCGAAGGGTACCGCAAAGAGAGAGAGAGAGAGAGGAAACTCGCCTCCTGTATTTTTGCTTCGTTCTCGTCGTTCGGAAAAATCTTCTTCTCTCGTAGTATTGTTGAATCCCTCATTTTTGGCTCCTCTTTATTAAAAAAAGCGGGAAGGGTTGACTCCTCCTGTTCTGCTTTCGAGAGGCGAGGCGCCCCCCGGAGTCGATCGTTTCCTCCTCTCAGCGGAAAGATCATCGTTGTTTCTCTTGACCATCGTTTGAACGTGAACGTGAACGCGTCGTTCGTCGCTTGGTGAGCGGCATTGAGCGGCATCAATCATGTCCGGAGGACGAAATCCTCGGGGTCCCTCGTCGAACGCGAATGGGACGACGAGCGGCACCACCACCACCACCACCGCCACCGGCGCTCCGCGAGTTTCGGACATCCTCTCCCCGTCGTGGCTGCGACGGTCGCAAACGCAAATTACGCCGGGCGCGCACTTACAAATCGTGTGGAGAGGTTTTTTCTCGTTGGGAATGTTCATGGACCAAAACAACTTGTTGGACGACGAAGGACCGACGACGTCGAACGCTCTGAGAGCAGATTCGGGAGTTTCGGATGGGAACGTGAGTTTAAATAACACGGACGGAGAGGACGAGACGGGATCCGATGCGACGCAAATTTTGAGCACAGGAGCGGTGGAGAGTAAAGAGAGGCAGAGATTGATGAGGAAAGGTGGTGGAGGCGTGAGTTCGCAACAGCGGCAACACCATCAACATCAGCAAGAGAGACGGGGCAGCGAAGACGACGAAAGTCTTCGAAGGCAAAGACGACTTCATAATACAACCATGAATGCAAGCTCAGACGAGACGTCCGTCGAGAATACGACGACGACGAATAGTGGCGAGAGAGGCGGCGATGTCGTGAACACGAATACAAACGCTTCGACGAGAGAAGCCAGTCAGACGAGTGACATGAGTCAGGGATCGTTTGAAGATCACCAGCAAGAGAATACGAACGGAGGAGAGAATACCAATGATATGAACAACATGAACAGAGAGCACTCGGAAGATACTGGCGTCACACGCGATACTAATACTAGCAATAGGGATAGAGATAACAACAACAATAACAACAACAACGCGTCGGAACAACCATTGTTTAATAACGCGACGGAGTTGATTGCTCGAGCACCGCCGATGGGTTTTCGAATCCCGGGGACGGCAGCGGGTGAAGGTGTTGCAAGAGCGCACGCGGCTGGGAATGTTTTACCGGACATTTTGAGGGCTAAACGGGTGACGAGTTTAGATGCAGAGTTTCCACTCGTTTGGGATCCTGTCGCGTTGTTGTGTTTATATCCCGGTAGTGAAAGGTCGCAAGAGGCTTTTTTGAAATTGGCGAAAAGTTTAAAAGCGAGAAGAGAGGAGATGCCAGAAGACGTGGCGGAGACTGCAAACGTTGGAGGCGCTGGGACGCCGACGGTTTCGAATAATAATAATGTCACAATACCGGCGAGTACTGGTGGACATCATGGACCTGGTAATAGTAGCGCTGGTGGTAGTGGTGGTGGCGGCGGCAGTGGTGGTGGTAGAGGTAGTAGCTTGTTGAGGGAACGAATGACGGCGTCGACGCAATCGTTTAACGATCGGAGCTCTTTAAACTCAAGTCACAGTCACGGAAACGAGCGAGAACCTGGAGCGGAGGTTGTTTTATCGCCGTTATCGACAAATGCCCGAGAACAGCAGCAACGAGCGGATGCGGTGGCTACTGCGGCTGCTGCGGTGGCAGTGAATAACACGGGGGCTACAACATCCGGGAGTGGAGAACTGCCAAGAACGCCGTCCATGATGGAAGTTTCGCAAACCGCAGTAGGTGTGGCGGCGAGAGTGGAGCTACCGGAAGGATACGTCGCGTATATTGTTTCACAGGAACAACTTCCAGATTTAGCGTATGAAGCCGTGGCGAAAGAACGAGATTTACAACAATCACCAGCTGCCCTAGGCGTATATGACCCTACGAATGTAACAGAGCAACAACAGAGACGAATGCCGGGAATTGCTCGCGAACGGTTTCTTGCAGACGCTGCAAATGCCAATGCAAACACGACGTCGACGAATAATACAAGAAGTAACGCGAATTTTCCCACAATTGAACCACTTTGGGTTATTATTCAAACCGTCGAGCCCTTACCGGCGCCTCAACCGATTGCAAACGTCCCGGCACCGGACTCTCGCCCGGCGCGGGGTATTTTGAAAGGTTGGACGGCTTCGCAGCTCGGAAATTACTCGAAGGAAACTGGCGCAGTAGCCGGCGGTGCTGGAGGGATCACGCAAGGCGCGACATCTGAGCCATTACACAGAAGGCGAACGTCGCATTCTGGTGCTAGAAGTGGTGAAGGCATGGATACCGCAGCAACAAACGCGTATTTATCAACGCCTTTAACCGCGGGCGGGTTATCAACCATGGATCCGAACTCGCAACAACAACAGCAGCACCGACCTGCGGTTGTCGCACGGGCTATGAACATGAACAACGTCGTCTCAGATGGTGAATACGATACCGATAACGACTCTAGAGGGTTTGGAACTTCCGCCGGGAGTCGAGAGACGAATCCAGATAGTATAGAAAGAGATGAAGGTTCCGAAGGCGCAAACGTCGGCGGTTCTAACATTTCAGGAGCTGTTGTCGGCGAAGATGCAAACTTGTTGGATGACGTGAACGCAAATCGACCTCGAAGTAACAACGCATCGGACGAAGAGACAGAGTTGACGTCTGGGATTTCAAATCCATCAGAAGATGTGAAAAACAAAGACGACGTGAGTGCGGTGGACGATGACAACACCTCGCTTTCTATTCCAACAAACGAACAAACGCAACAAACAAGGACCCATCAGCATAAAATGCGACGCGAATCATCACCGCAATACCGAAGCACACCTTCTCCAGCGAGTTCACCGTCCTCATCGGACGTAACTGAAGACGACATATCACCATCCTCGCAAGGGAGAGCTTTGGCCGCATTGGATGCGGCGAATAGAAATTCGTTGGTGCCGCAAACTTCCGTCAACGTGACGCGAGTTCGCAAGATTCCAATTCAAGGCGCGCGCTTTGCTCTGCTTGGATTTGAAATGGACCATCCGCACGTAAAATACTTGGTGCGAAAAATGGAAAGTTTAGGTGCCACGCACGTCCTCTTGACGAATGATAAGAATGAAATGGCGGACGAAGTGCTCGATTTAATCGTCGTCCATCCTCCGTTCTTACAACTCTTACACGCGAAAGATTTCACGCAGTTGGAAATTAGGGATTTTTTGCGTTCGCGCCGCGCGCGTTTCGCGCTCGGTTTGCGTCACTTGGAGTTGTGCATCGAAAACGATCGATTGCTAGATCCGAGGATTGAAACCGCCGAAGTCTTTCCGGAAGGCGCCATTTTAGTCGTCGATGATATGACATTAGCCATGGGTGAAGAGATTGTTCAAAAGCTCGTAAAATTATTAGGCCAAGCCGCGGCAGCTTCCGCCGCCGCGTCTGCAGCTAAAGGTATTTTGCATTACAACCAAGAAGGCGCTCGAGAAAACCCGCCGTGGCCTTGGGCGATCAAATTAAACAACGATACCGTTCAAAAGTTGATGCTACAAAAAATGCGAATCGCGCGAACAGACCCGAATAAAGCATGGAGAATTGAGAATTGTCTGAAGCTCTTACACGCGCACAAAGCGATGGGCGATAGAGCAGGTCGGGGCGCGAGAGTTTTAGGTATCGATTGGGAAGAAGCGTCGCATCAACCCATTCAGTTCCCGCCGCAGGATGTTCGAGACGCGGTGAAGCTCGCCTCTTGCCACGGCGCGACGTGCAGAGCAGTATTTTTAGTCTCTGAAGATCCAGAAATCGTTGTCGAGGCCCGAAAACATTCTAAAGTTGTTTTGAGCGGTGATTTGCACGAGTGCTGCGAATGGCTGGAAGAAGTAATCAAAGAAATGTGGGCGGAAACGAAAGCGGCGAGGGATGAAGGACCGTGGGTCAACGTGTTGGGATTTCCAACTGTACAACAAAATCTAGCTACCACTGCTGCTGCGATGAATCCAACAAATTCGCCAGCATCAGCCGAAGCAACACCAATGTCAACGCATGGTGATGAAAAATCAATCGAGACTGCCGCGGCGAAAGTAGCCGCACGGATAGCCGCGCGTAAATCAAAAGAAAATGCCTGCATCGAAGGAATGATGATTTCGGCGCAAAAAGAACCAACACCGCCTCCCCCAACGATCGGCAAAGGTGTCATGGTACGACGCGATTCCGAAGATTCTTTACAGAACGACGAAAAAATGAACCGCCTGTTAAGGAGTAGTCGTCCCTCTAACGATATAATGCCCGATTTTCAGAAGAATACCGAAGTAAAGCTTTCGACCGTAAAGAAGCATCAAACGCCGTGGATGCCCGGAGCTTTGAAAACTACCACCGGAGACCAGAAGAAATCGAATGATGACGGCACAAGATCACGCGACGAGACACCGATGTCAATGGCAACGCTGCAAGCACACAAGAACACAAACCCATCCGGACCAAGAACTAATTATAACGTCTCCGGATCCGCCATTATAACTAGCGCAAGCAACTCTTTGCAAAAGAAGAAAACGAAAACGGTTCGTTTCCCGACCACTATCGACGACGGCGGGACCATGGGTGCCGGTCGTCGACGCGGTCGATACAGCCCCCCACCTTCGCCTCCGCGCACAAACTCCGGCGATACTGCGGACATGCGCGACACGTTGATCATTCGTGAAGGCGAAGGCGAAGCGACAGACGTTTCCGAGCTCGATTTGGAAGGTAGCGGCGTCGTTGAGAAACCGGTTCCGATGGAAAGCGAAGGCGGTTTCGTGGGAGGCGGCGAAGAAGGACGAAAAAGAAGAGGAAAATCCAACGACATCGATGTCATTCCCGCGCCAGCAAACATGATCAACGCAACCGACGAAAGTAAAGACAACGAAGAAAAGAAAACGGGACGACGACGACAACCGTCGTCGTCGGAGAAGAAGAAAAGAAAGTCGCCAACGAAGAATCCACCGAACGCTCAACCGAGACGCGAAAGTCCGCGCAAGAGCAGCCGGACGTCCCCGAATGCCAAAAGCGTCAGAAATAAGTAACGAACGGTAGTAAAATAGCGAGTGTATTATGACCTTGTGCGCGCGTGTACATTAGTGTTATACAAATACATCTCTCAATTTTGCCTATCGCTTCTTCCCTTTCCCCGCGCGCTCTACCTCCGCCCCGCGATTCTTCACGCCGTGAAACTCTCGCAGCGGTACGTTGAATATAAAAAACCCGCTGACGACGCCTATCGTCGCCCCGGGCACCCATCCTAAGCCTATCCTTCGCAGTTGAATCATCGCGTTTTTTTACGACTGTGTTGTATTCAAATTGGTCGAAGAAATGGTGGGCTTTTTGTACCAACCAAAAGAAGAGCAAAAAAGACGAGAGAGCTTCGTTTGGTTTTGGACCTGCCGCTTTTTCTTTCGAGTTTTGTTTTACCTTTACAAAGTCATCGGGTCCATCTTTTTGACAAAAGAGAGATTTTTTGGGAGGAGGACTATTTGATCGAAATATCACATCGGTCTGACAAACGACGACGCGAAAGTAGTTGGCTCTTTTTTTTGTCATTTGTGGGCGTTTTCCTTTTTCGTTTTTTTCCCCGTCCTTTAGTCTCGGCGACTGGTGTCGAGCCAATGATTTTTCGGGAGTTTTCGACAAAACGACCAAACGCCGCCAAAAATTTTTAAAATATCTAGAGAACGAAAGTAATAATTCAACTTCACAAAAAAAGCGCCGTCATCGTCCACGAGGTGGTCTCTGAATTCGTTCTTCTTCTCGTTTCGAAACGCGCGAGGAGGCATTTTTTATCGAGAACGACCGACGCGTGGTTACTTTTTTCCGACGACGAGAGCCGACTGAGTTTTCTCGCGCGAAATTATTTTACT
>MDTG01410155.1_pt1 | contig 10408 bp, 14 predicted proteins | sample 811421 | NCBI WGS metagenome assembly MDTG01 (sample SAMN05326645, study PRJNA326480) | marine metagenome | isolation source: seawater | place: Pacific Ocean: South East | collected 2011
AATCTGGAACCCTGCATGGGCCTGCGCACTTCTTGGCTGCGCATAGTAATACATTGTTAGTTTTGGCGGGTCTAGCAGGGTTCGAACCTGCGGCCTTCCGGTTAAGAGCCGGACGCTCTACCTGACTAAGCTATAGACCCTTGACCCTCTGACGAGGGTTTTGTCGTAAAACATTGTAAGTTAATGTCGGTCTTTCCCGTCTGTCTTTGTTTTGATGGGATCTAGTCCCATCATGCGTCATTACTCAGCAACAAATTATCAAACTTCCTCGGGCAAAGCCCGCGCAACATCCTCGCCCTCGACCTAGTCGTTAGGGTGATTCATAGCCTGATTTCTGTTCACCATAAGGTGTGCTGCATACCTACCGAACTTTCGCTTCCATCGGATTTCTCATTCTCAGAGTCAAGTTACCTGTTGGTAATCCTGTTCTGTGAGGCCGATTTCGCAACGCTGCTTTCGCTTTTTCTGTTCCTCTATGCTGCTGTAACGCATTATCGCGTATGATAGTGCCATCCAATTCATCCCTAAATGGAGGCGAATCCGTCTTTCTGTTTCCAGATGTTGGCCTTTGGTTTTGGTTTATCCCTCTCCAGGAGGGGGCAACTACGCCCCAAAGTTGTTCCAATCTAGGTTGATTCGCTACAATCAACCCGTTCGACGGCTTACTTTTCATGCATTCGAGCGAGACTAAGTCTCAGGATTACTTCGTGAAATGCATGAGCATTAGATCCGGTGTGTCATAACTTCCTTGCAGTCCCTCGGTGTTAGCAACACCGCTTGTGCAAGTAACTCGTGAAGCCCCGCAGGGCAACCGGATTGAGAGCTACTGCTCTCACTATATAGGCCATCGGCTCTCTAGACGAGAGCCAAAAACGGCCTTTTCGGGCGCTTTTACACGCCCTTACACTATATGGGCCAACGGCCCTCTAGAAGAGAGTCATAGTTAGTACCACATAGAGTAATTACTGTATAATACGCCATCGGCATTCTTGAACTAGGGACATAAATGACCCTATCTCGCGTCAAATCGGCCTGTTTCCAGGCGTTCTTCGAGCCGTATGGCGATCTGAAGCTATTTACTACAATGAGTTAGTAGTAAGTAACCGCTATACTGTAGCATACGCCACCGGCATTAATTAAACGACCCCTTCTGAGCGATTTCGAGCCATATCCTCTGGTGAATTACCAGGTGATCTGACAATCGAAGCCGTAGCTTCAGAAAATGTGTCGTAAGTTAGTACCGTGTAGCACAAATGCTACTATATACGCCATCGGCATTCATTAAGCAAACCCACTCTCCAAGACACATGGCCGATGCGCTCAGTTTGGGACTACGAGCCTTTGATGGCCTCAGATGCCCCATACAGAAGCCCCCTGGTTGTATTTTTGAGGGAGGTAATATCAAAATCGATACTGATGGGAACAAAGTCTTGAGCAACCCAGAGTGTCTTGTTTGCGGCCTGACCCCAAAAATGGAGATCATGGAGAGTAGTTTAGAGTTCGATTCTGAGGGAGTTGCCCAAGCCCAAGTCCCATTGTCCCTTACGGGCTCCCAAAGAAACAGGAAGCAAAAGAGGGAAAATCTCCTAGAAATGTTGGCAGATCCTAGATTCCAACTATCTGCGAGCGCCCAAGGAGAAGGTTTGAACTATTTTGAGAGGATGGTTAATGCGGGTTTTCACAAAGGAGGGACTGGTTTGGATGCGGTAGTTCACGCATCTGTTTACTTTGCGACTAGGTTCGATTACAATTTCATTCCGGTTTCTCAGATCATAGGTTCAGATTCAACACTTAAGAAAAAGACCAATCGGCTTGTGAAAAGGGCGATTAAGGAAAATATCATCAAAAGACCTCTGGCGAAACCATTAGCATTGTTGAATTCTGCACTATCAAGAAAGCCCCAAGTGTCCAAGGTCGAAGATAGAGCTAGAGAGTTGGCATCGCTACACATACCAGGACTTAGGCCCGCATTTCACGCTGCAGGCTCCCTTTACATGGCATTGAAGGAGGAAAATAGCCGTTGGGAGGAATGGATGAGTCAGAAATCTATTGGTGAAATTTTCCATATCAATAGAAAATCAGTAGGTTTGGGCTACAAGGCAATAACGGACTCGTTGAATCCAAAGGACAATCCCCCTCCTAAGTGGGAGACTGGCCCAGGATTAACTGCAGGTCAGATTCGTCAATTACGAAAGTTGAGGTAGCTTCGCTATTGCTTCGTCTTTCTTCATGTGATGAAGCATGTAGTGTATATCTCTGCGAGCGAATTTACCACTAGGCAATCTTTTTGCGGAAATCCACTTGTACCTGATGGTTTGACCGTCGTTTACTTGAATATCGTCTAAACTAAGGCCGTATAGATCCATGATTCTATCCTCATCGACTTCCTCTTCTGGAATGAGTCTCCATATCGTTTGCTTGTTTGAGTTACTTGTTTCGTGATTCATAACTCTAGTATGACCTGCTTTTGTGAAAATGGCTGGATAACTGGATAAAACACCCGCGACTGCAGATGAAGGTTCACCTAGATGGTCACTTATTGTTTCAAACTTAAGATCTTGAGCATCGAATTTCTCGAATATCTTTACTATTTTTTTGACGAGTGGGTTTTTTGCCTTCCTACTCATTGATGCTCCCCCACTTCAACAGCCAATGTTTGGTTCTGCATGTCTTCAATTTCCTGTTCTAGCTTGCTGATTTGCGCTTTCATTTTTTCTTCCTCCTTGATTAGCCCATTGATGACATCATCGAAGGACAAATACGGCCATTTTTTTCTCTCGCACAGTTTTTGATGTGTTTCTAATTGAATAGAAACGACCTTCTTCGATGTCACAATACCACCATTGGTTATATGCTAATGTAATTGTCGTATAACGAGTTCGATTACAATGCAAGACATAGTAATGATTTTAGGGCACCTCCATTTCCATTGGAACATGTCGAGTGAGGCCGAGGAGTGGAATCCAGTCATCGAGCGATGTCTCTCTCGAACGAAAGATTCAGAATTCTTACTTGAAGACGCATACAATATCAGAAAGCAAATGAGGCAGAGGAAACTCAATCCTGCTGCTATTGCATTGCTAATTCTGCAGTTGGAAGATGTTGACCCTGTGAGGAGAAATCATGGCCTTGACGGTTATTGCTAATCCGCTTTGTTGTCATACTAAAGCAGAAGTGCGTGTATTTCCCATAATAGCAGTGTCTATATCTGAATGTAAAGAGTGTGGACACATGTCGTTATCCATATACGACAAACACGCTTAGAGGGTTCTGTGAAGATTGGATTCGCTATCGTTGGAAACCCGCCTTTCATGCCTACAGGTTATGGCACCCAATGTCGATTATTGGGGGAATCTTTAGTTTCTGAGGGATTTCCTGTCTGCCATATCTCGGACTGGAGTTATTCTGGGCCTATTATGGATTACAAGGGAATTATGGTTTACCCAGTAACAGAAGCACCAGGGACGATTAAGAGTGATGACTTGGTGAAGAAAATTTCACATTTCGCAGCACAAGAGGATTTAGACGATATTGTTTGCATCTTCCTAGGCGATCTGTGGAAATGGAATGGACTTGGCCGATACCCCCCTAATTCGGTAGTAATTTGCCCAGTTGATGGCTCAGGCCTTACTCCGAAGGAAGTCATGGAGATTGGTTCTTTCGATCACACAGCGTCAATGTCTCTTTGGGGTTCCCAGGTAATTGAGGAGTTCACAGGAAGCCCCCCTCTGTATCTGCCCCATGGATATGACCCTGAGCTACTTTCCTCTGTTGAGGGTTTGTCCGTGAGAGCGATTCGCTCAAGATGGACAGAGTTGCTTTCCAAAATGCGAGTGCCGTTGCCAAAGGGAGATGATGCGTTCATCGTAGGTTTCTTTGGCGACTTCTCCGTTAGAAAAGAGCCAGAAATCAATTTACTAGGCTTCCGTATGTTTGTCGAATCCCTGCCTGTCGAGGAAAGAGAGTTCGTCAAACTGTACCTCAAAGGTAAGCCTGAACACCCGCAATCCCAGAGTTCTTCGATGTATCAATCAATTGGCATTCCCTCGTCAATGGTAATGTCTGTCTCGGATTCGGATTCTCAACTAGGACTAACTAGCGAACAAATGGGCAGGTTGCTCAAGGGAGTCGATGTTCTGCTACATTGTAGCAGCCAAGAGGGATTCGGTATTTTCCAAATCGAGGCTCAAGCACTTGGAACGCCTGTTATCAATACTGAAATGGGACCAATGGGCAATTTGAATGCCTTTTCCGAATTATGCTGTGATATTGTGAAATACAGACAATCGCCATCCGGTTTTGGTGGGTCTAGCATTCAGTATGGGCAGGCAGATCCTAAACACATCGCTGAAAAGCTCAGACTCCTTTACGAAGAGTGGAAAGACGAGACATTGTGGATTAGTAGGAAGACCGCAGTCAAGACCTGGGCGGAAGATTGGTCTTATCCTGCCGTGTTTTCGAAGCACATACGCCCTGCTTTACTTGGAATTGTTGAATCCCTCAAGAATCCACGAATCAAGATTAGACCCCCTATTGATGCACACCATGTAGCCTTCATCTCAACATTTGATACTGACTGTGGTATCGCTACTTACACGCGAATGCTCGCAAACTCTCTCATTCAGAAGGGAATTAAGGTTAGTGTCCTAGCAGAAGTGACTCCAGAACACACAGTTAGTGACGAGCCTATGGATTACGATGGAATATCTGTGTATAGGTGCTGGAGCAGAAATGCTCCAAATTGGGCTTTGACTACCGAAATACTGCAGAACATTCACCCCGATGTAGTTCATGCACAGCATGAATGGACTATGATCGGTCAAGCTACACAGGCTTTGGCCGATGTGCTAAGTCGTTTCGACGGCACGAGAGTCATTACTTGGCACACCCCCGATTTCCCCTCGAACGAGAAAGCCCTAAGCACATTCATGCTAATCGACTCTGTATCTGACTTGCATATACTACACAATCGCTCCAAAGTGCCTATCATGGCCTCTCAATGCATGAATGCAGTAACCCACATCGACCACGGAATACTGTCAATCGAACCAAATCCAAGCGCGAAAAAGACTGTTCAGATAGGTGAAAGGGTGCCTATGTTGTTCACCTATGGCTTCTTGTCAGGTGGAAAGGGAGTTCACACATTCCTGAAAGCGGCTTTGAAGGCTGTTGAGAAATCACCTTACTTTGAAGTCGTTGCTTACGGAGGGGCGCACCCTAACTACCCTACGCACCCTGAACTCCTCAAGGAGTGCCATGACTTAGCATCAAAGTCTGATCAGATTTACTTCATTCCCAAGTTGCTTTCGGAGGAAGAAATTGACTTGCATTGCAACGCTGCAGACTTCTTGGTGTTCCCCTATGAAGGAGAGTTGCTGTCCGGTGGCGCAATATCGAGTTCTTCGGGTGCGGTCTTCCGTGTTCTGGATTCGGGGAAACCAATTATCTGTAGTGACGAGGGGCGTTTGAGAGACATAATCGGAGGCATCCACGGTTGGAAGGTAGCACAGGGAGATGTTGAGAGTCTGTCTGAAGCTATTTCGGACGCAGTAAATTGCTACCTATCTGAACCTGTACGCTATGCAAAGATGAGTAGTTCAGTCAAGAACCTCTCCAATAGGCTCTCCTGGACAAATGTCGGTCAACGGCACATAGATGCTTACAAGAAGGCATCGAAACTTTGGGGAATTTACTCAAGTAGCCCTACTGTCGCATTCTCAGGCATTCAAGGTGAGGCAATAGACTTCATGCAAATCACCGAAGTTAGTTCATCGACTGGATCCGAAACTGATGAACTATCAAATCTAGCAGATGATTTACAGAATGATTTGCCAATACCTCCCCGTCCAGAAGAAGTCGCTGAGATTTTTCGAGATAAGATGATTGAAGACATAGATAGCATGGGAGGTGAAACCGATGATTGATTCTATACTGAATGTTGTTGGCATAGCCATCCTTTCTTTTGGTTTGGTATATGGCATGTATTACCTTGGAGTGGCGATGGATGCAATCTTTTCATTTGCCTACGGCATGAGTGATTGGAGGTGGGATTGATGGATGAAAACGAGTTAGATGACGATTTGGTGGCCGAACAGCAAATAATAGCCGAAGTAAGAGATTTTCTCAATAGAGACAGGTCCCAGTCATCATTTTTTGATTTGAATAATGATGGCATGGTTGATTTCGATGACCTTCGTGATGCCTTGCTTCGATTTGAATGGATTATCTTTAGTGGTGTTTTGCTGACTCTTCTTCCCATCTTGAATTACCTGGAGATTACATCGATTCACGGCGACTTGTTTTGGTCACTTGCAGGGTTCTGCCTTCTGATAGAGGGTTTGATTTCAGTTTTCCAAGTTAGAAATATGAGAAGAAAGAGGAGGAAGAAGAGAGATGAAAGTTAGCCTGATTTGTATAACCGCTAGAGAGGCACCAGGTTTGGGAAGATTGCTCGACTCCCTCGCTTCTCAGACTTTTCCAGCGCAGGACTTCGAGCTTGTCTATGGAGATCGCCTATGGGAATCAAGAGAAAACGAAGTAAAGGCCTTAGCATCCGAGTATCAGTTGAATTTCACCTATGTCCGTGATACGCCTACGCAACCAGGGCCTTGTCCTGCAGGAGCAAGGAACGCCTGCGTAAGTGCCTCGAAGGGCGAATGGATTATCTCTATAGATGATTTGACATTTCTCCAGCCCGATACAATAGAAAGGCATTGGAACCTGTATAATTCAGGCTTTGATGCCGTCGCTGGTTCATACTTGTCATCTTCTGGCGATGAGGAGTTCGTCATGGACGATACCCGAGTCACAAATGAGGGTGGCGTGATGAGTCCGACTGATCTCACGATTTGGACATCCTGGTGGGGCTTGCATACAGCGTTCTCAAGAGAGGCATATTTCACCATAAACGGTTACGATGAGACATTTGATGGAGTCTATGGGATGGAAGACATAGATTTCGGCCATCGTTTGAAGATGGCTGGTTGCACCATGGCTTGGGAACCGTCTATCCTAGTTCTCTGCGACAAAGGCCCTAGTCACAATGATACACATTCAACTCTTCTAAAGGAAGGCGCTCCTACATCTTGGGCAAGAGGAGGCCTCAAGTGGAGAAATGATAAGTTGATAGATTACTGTCGAGCGATGAATGTCGTAAGGGGCAAGAGGCGAATAACATGAAATTTAGAACCACATCAGGAATGACCGAATTTACGAAGAAGTATATCTCAGCATGGACCGAGCATGACGAAGGTACGGATGTCTTTATGATATGCGGGAGTGTTTTCACGATTGCTAGAATAGAGCGAGAAATGTTCAGCAATTGGATAAGAGGCGAAACAGTATGAGTGATACACGACTGAATGTTGACCATTGGGATGCTCATTGCCCCATCTGCAAAGAGATTGTAGCAGAGGAAAGTTGGCCTAGACTACTCAAAGACAAGATGAAGGATGCGCAAATTGAGGCTCCTCGATGCCCATTCTGCGACTCTGACATTGAATACAACTACCTGACCGTTCCAAACAAGGCTATGAGGGGAATGGTTCACAACATGATACTCTCCTGCCCATCTTGCGGATCAGGGCATTTCTATGAGGGAGTCGATGTTATGACCAACAGGGCAAAAATAGTCCTGAAAATGCCTCCTGAGTACGACTTCAAGGAGGCTCAGAGGCAAATCTCAATGGCTAGTGACGAAGAATCAAGAGAGAGGGCAAAGAAACATGCAGAGGATTGCCTGATGCTGTCGGCTTTCTTTCGAGTTCAGAACTTCCCATGCCTCGACGATGGTTGGGATGCAATGGGCTATGGAGTAAGACCACTAGAAAGGACCGACATAATGAATAAATTTTATGTTTGGACAAACAAAGAGGCTGTAGGAGAGGCAAGCCAAGACGATAACCCCCTCAAGAAAACGCCTAGAACAAGGAAGTCTAGGCGAAAGAAGAAGTGGTGGTAGCAAAGTGTCATGTTTATACGACAATGACGGCTGTCCTGATTCATGCGTGAACCATACATCAAGCTAGCCCTAAATTTTAGTGATGCAGACGGAAACCCAGGTGTCATTCAGACCGAATGTGCCGAGAATGTTGTTTCCGAAAACTGGGAGACACTAAAGCAGTTGGTAGCAGAGCTTCAAAAGAAAGATTGAGGCAATCCCTAAACCCTAACCCCCCTTCGGAGGGCTATGGTCGGACGGCTCGGGGCTCATGCAATGATGCCCACTTTCTCTTTAATGGAGCCATCAGACATAGAGGATGACATCCATCTTTCGGGACTTGAGAGCTTCAATGTCCTCCCGAAAATATCTGTGGATGATCCAGCCATCATCAGCCTAAAGGCCGAATTAGACATGACAAACGATGATTTGGAAGGCAGAGTAGTGAAATTCCTTCGAAGGTCACTCAAAGCAGGCATAGCACCATACTATCGTCAGATAGTCGCTACAACAATTGCGAACCAAGACAGGATATGGAGCGTGTAGCGATGCAACCCCACTCAGCAGTAAATGATTCCAACTACGATTTGATAGCCTCACCTGTTAGCCCCTGGGCAAAGGGAGAAAGCCACTCGGCTAGGATGAGGCGCGTCGATAACATGAGAAGAATCTCATACGGCCCATCACTCCAACCAGAAGGCACTATTTCTGGATTCAAGGATCTGCCCTCTGCTAGAGGATTAGGATGGTTGGCTTTCACCGTATTGACAGGTATGGCGGCTGGAGTGTCATCTGGCGTTCCGACTGGTTCGAAGCAATCAAGAAAAAAAGGTACTCGCGGATTAACAGCAGCAACGGTATTAGGTGCATTAAGCGGTGTAGGTTTCGCTGCAACTACGGATTCGCCACTGATTAAGGCCAATCCATTCGGTCTCAAAAAAGGCCCAAAATATGAATCGATAAATGCCAACAATTATCCAGCCGGAAATAATAGAGAGCCACTAATGCTGGAGGCAGAAAGGCCACTAATCATATCAACAGAGGTGGGAGAAGATCTCGCTTCCATCCCGATGTTTGCACTCATAGGTGCATTGAGTCATGGTTTTGGCAGGTATGTCTGGCTTTCCGCAAGCATGACTCAGGAGACAATTCCTGTTTTGAAGAGAGTCGGCAAGGTATTCACTGGAAATTAGGTATATTCAAACGGCTTTAACGCTTGGTAGTGCTGATAACATGGCACGAATGTTGGAAGAAGGCGACCAATTAACCCTTAGAATTTTCACACTCCTACTTGTAAATTCTTTCTTAATTGGTGCAGCCGTAGCTATGCACGCACAGGGATTATTTTTCCCAAAAGAAGGAAGTTGGACCGCAATAGGCGCTCAATGGATGATGGCAGCAGTAACAATTCAAATGGTTGGATTTATGCTTTACAAGGTATTCTTCCAGGAGCGCCTTGAAGATCAGTCCTACATCCAGAACTTGATGTACCAAACACGAAGAAACACCAAGATGATGAATGCGGAGCTTCAGAAGTTCACCATAGGACTTGAGATGGAGCAGAAGCAAAGAGAGATGGAGAGGATTATGTCTCAGATGAGAGTTAAGACATCCGATGTGGACGATTCCCAAACCCCCGACAAACCCCAGATAAGCCTTGCACCAGATGTAAGGGACAACTTGAGGTGAGGTATTGGGAGTGTTGGACAGTAGGCTTTTCCCTGATGACAACGACTTACGAATGTCGCACATGGCAGATGCCTATGCCTTTCGTTCTCTTTGGGATTTGAGGATTTACACAATAAAACTGTGGCTTTACACAGGAGGGGCAACTGTTCTGTCCATTCTAGGAACATCTATTGCAGAAGAAATCTTTGACTTTTCACTCTTCAATTGGTTGATGGGACTCTGAAACTTCAAACGACAATATCCCTAGCATATACCAATGACGATGACGGCCTTCCTACCCTTTGACCGCAAACCTGGAAAGAATGTTGCTTCCATGATATGCAAATACAGTAACATGGTAAGCAAGGCGACAACTGGTGTTGACTGGATGTTTCAAGGCCCTGTGACTAGAGGCAGAGGGTCTATGCTAGTTCAATTGGTTGACTTTAGGGATTTCTTGAAGAGTTCAGATCCAGAGGTTCGAGACTGGGCTGATGATGCAGGTTGGACTGCTCCTTGGTCTATTGCCATCAGCGTCACCCATAAGAGAAGAACTGATGAAGAGTATGCTTTCTGGCACGCTTTCACCGCAGTTCTCTGGAATGCCTACAGAGACAGTCTATCTTCTGAGGAGATATGGCTAACTGCTGATGATGACGGATTCCCCACAACTCCTTTTTCATTCAATGAGTTTTTGCCTGATTTTAATTCAGCAGAGGCCGAAGATGTAGCTCCAAGTGAGGAATATGAGGAAGTTGTCACAGACCTTCCCCCACCACCACCACAGAGAAGGGCTCCCGC
>MDTG01089364.1_pt1 | contig 10407 bp, 13 predicted proteins | sample 811421 | NCBI WGS metagenome assembly MDTG01 (sample SAMN05326645, study PRJNA326480) | marine metagenome | isolation source: seawater | place: Pacific Ocean: South East | collected 2011
AATTACATTCTTAGTATACTCTTTAAAATCTTCTGAGAGAGCTTCTTTAAAACAAACCGCTTTAGCTGCTATTACATGCATTAATGGTCCACCTTGTAAACCAGGAAAAATTGCACTATTAAATTTTTTAATTAAATCTTCATTGTTGGTAAGAATAATTCCTCCTCTTGGACCTCGAAGAACTTTATGAGTTGTTGATGTTACTACGTCAGCATACTTTGTTGGATTTGGGTAAGCTTCTCCAGCAACTAATCCAGAAAAATGTGCCATATCAACAAGTAAATACGCCTTAACTTTATCACAAATTTTTCTAAATTTTTCAAAATCAATTACTCTAGAATATGCGCTCCCACCTGCAATAATAAGTTTAGGATTATTCTCTAATGCTAATTTTTCTACATTTTCATAATCAATTAAACCCGTATCTTTATCAACATCATAATGAATTGCATTAAACCACTTTCCTGATTGAGATGGCTTAGCACCGTGGGTTAAGTGACCACCTGAATTAAGACTCATGCCCAATATTGTGTCGCCAGGTTTTATTAAAGCAAGATAAACAGCGCCATTAGCTTGAGCACCAGAATGTGGTTGTACATTAGCAAATTTACAATTAAATAATTTTTTTGCTCTTTCAATTGCTAAGTTCTCAGATAAATCGACATGCTCACACCCACCGTAATATCTTTTTCCCGGGTAACCTTCCGCATATTTATTTGTTAATACAGATCCTTGAGCCTCTAAAACCGCTTTAGAAACAATGTTTTCAGATGCTATTAATTCAATATGGTTTTGCTGTCTTATAAATTCATCTTTAATTGAACTATAAAGTTCTCTGTCAGAATTTTTTAAATCTAATTTAAAAAAATTACTTAATGATTTATCAAATTTTATTGCTGTAGACATTTTAAATTTTTTTAACCCTTCTTAAGTGCCTTCCACCTTCAAATTTAGTTTTTAAAAAAATAGAGATAAATTTTATTGCATCTTTATTTTTTGTTAATCTAGAACCTAAAGAAATAATATTAGCATTATTATGCTGTCTAGACAATCTAGTTGAGGCTAAATTATAGCATACAGCGGCTCTGATACCCTTTGTTTTATTGGCGCTTATAGACATGCCAGTTCCTGAACCACAAACAAGTATGCCTATATCGCTTTTTTTTGATTTTATTCTATTTGCTACTTTTTTAGCAAAATCTGGGTAATCTACAGAAATTTTATTAAGCGGCCCTAGATCAATTACTGATATCTTTCGCTTTATTAAAAAATCTTTAATTAAGTTTTTTAAATTAAATCCTGCATGATCTGATGCAATACAGATTTTTTTAAAAAGAATTTTCAATTTTTTTTAAAAGGATTCTCTAAAACACAAGCCACTAGATGAATTCTAGATTGTTCCCCGCCATTAAAAAAATTATGATATTTAGTGTTATTGGTAATTGTTACATGCCCATCTGCAGGTAAATGTTTAGCTATATTTTCAATAACCATTGAACATCCTAAGTTTGTGATGATTGGTATATGCAATCTTGGTTCCGGATCTTTATGCCAACTTAAAGTTGATCTTGGTTCTTTTAGCAACAATCTAAATCTACCTAATTTAAATTTTTTTTTTAAAATAGAATAAACTTCATTAAAATATGTTTCCTTAAACTCAGGAAGAATTTCGGTATATTTAGACTCATCTATCGGAATGTCTCTCGAAACTTCCTTGCCTTTCTCATCTGGTATAGTCCAATAAATACCTCTTATATTATTTCCTTTTATAGAGTTTTCATCGTTTGGAACTTGATTTAATGGTATAGCCCCAAAATTTGTAACACCATTGGGAGACTTAAAACCTTTTTTTTGAAGAATATCTTCTAAATCGTTTCGTAATCTAGCTATATCAAATTTAAGATCTGGAACTTTGTAAAAATCAGAAAAATTGAGTTGTGTCATAAATACTATTTATAATTACTTAAAAGATATTTATAATATATCATTTGTCGCATCAATAAAAATCTAATAGTTTAAACCAATGAAGATTAAAGGTAAATTCCCAAGTACTCGATTGCGAAGAATTCGCAACTCAAGTTGGATGAGGAATTTAGTTTCCGAAAATCAGCTAAGTATAAACGATCTAATATTACCTATCTTTATCACTGAAGGAAAAAACAAAATAGAAAAAATCAAAACAATGCCAGGTATTAAAAGATATTCGGTGGATAAGTTAAATGTTATCATGAAAAAAGCTATTAAGCAGAAAATTCAAATGGTCGCGCTTTTTCCTCATGTATCAAAAAAGAAAAAAGATTTATACGGATCAGAGGCAATAAATAAAAATAACCTTGTTTGTAAATCTATTAGAATGATTAAAAAAAAATATCCTAAGGTTGGTATAATGTGTGATGTTGCTTTAGACCCTTACACTTCTCATGGGCATGATGGAATAATAATAAATAAAAAAATTGACAACGATGAAACTATTAAAGTTCTCGTTAAACAATCGCTTTTACAAGCACAAATGGGTTGTGATGTAATCGCTCCCTCAGATATGATGGATGGAAGAATTGGAATAATAAGAAAATCTTTAGATAGAAATAATTTTAAAGATGTGAGTATCTTAGCTTATTCTGCAAAATATGCGTCAAGTTTTTATGGACCATTTAGAGAAGCCGTGGGGTCAAAAAAGAATTTAAAATCAGATAAAAAAACATACCAAATGGACTTTCGAAACACCAATGAAGCATTTAGAGAGATTGGACTAGATATTAAAGAAGGAGCAGACATAGTCATGGTTAAACCAGGTATGCCATATTTAGATATAATTAAAAGTATTAAAGATAATTTTAAAATACCTGTGTTCGCATACCAAGTCTCTGGAGAATATAGCTTAATAAAAAATGCAATTTTAAAGAAATTGATAAGTGATGAAATTATTTTAGAAAGTTTAATGTCGTTTAAAAGAGCTGGTGCATCTGCAATAGTCACTTATTTTGCTATCGAAGCAGCTGAAAAAATTAAAAAATTTTAATTATAATAATTTTCAAAAATAATTCTTGATTTAGGAAATTTAATATTATTTGGAATAAAAAATTTGTTTAATAGAATGTTTCTAGTAAACAATAAAGATTTTTTAACTATATCTCTTGAAAATTGATGAGGAATTTCTTTTTTAATTAAGAAGTTTGGAACTAGATATTCATAATTATCAATTTTAATTTTTTTTATATCTTCAGATGTCTCTTGGTTTTTATCAAATATACTTAAATTTGTATCAAAACCAAGTTCTTTTATAAGATTAATTTCAAAAAAAATGTATATAAAAATCCAATTTTCATGATCAATAGATTGCACGAATTTTTCGAAAGATTTATAAATTTGTTTATATGGTTGTGACTCGGGTAAAAGCGAATTTAATAATGAACATATTGAAATTAAAGCTGACGTTCTTTGTTTATCACTAAAATAATTTGGAGAAATAGCTTTAAATATTTCAACTTTAAAATATCCAATTTTATTATCGCTTTTTGCATTATGTAAAATAAACAATTTATTTGATATTTGAAGATAATTTCGAATCTTTCGTGAATTACCTCCATAAACTATTCCTGAGACCTTTCCTTTATTAGGAGTAAATACATTTATAATATTGGCATTCTCTTTAAACTTTCTCTTGGATAAGAGATAACATTCATCTTCCCAATTCATAAAATTTTTAGTGAGTTCAATAGTTTGTTCGCCGCATTTTGTTGAGCATTTTTTTTAGATGTTCCTGTGCCAACAAATTTTTTTGAATTTGGTATTTGAACCTCCGTTTTAAATATTGGACGATGTTGAGGGCCTGTTTTTTTGTAAAATGAATACTTTGGTAACTCTTTAAATTTTTTTAGGCTATGTTCTTGCAGTTGAGTTTTTGCATCAATAACCGGCTCAGAGGAATTTTCTAAAAAATCCTTCCAAAACTTTAAAACAAATTTTTCTGTCTGCTGAAGACCTTTATCTAAATAAATTGCTCCAATAATAGCCTCTAAACAATCGCCTATTACTTTATTTGCAATATTCTGAGAACCTTTATGAGATTTACCTAAAATCATGTATTTATCTAAAAATAAATTTTTTGCTATTATGGAACAAGTTTTTTTGTTAACTAAGTTAGCAAATTTTTTGTCAATAATTCCTTCGCTTTCATCAGGATATATATCAAGTAATTTTTTTGAAATTATCAAACCTAAAACTCTATCTCCCAAAAACTCAAGTTTTTCATTATTATTTTTATTATTAAAACTTTTATGTATTAATGATTTTTTAAGTAAATTTTTATCTTCAAATTTATAACCTAATGTTATCTCCAATTCTTTAATTAAATTATTCATGATATTTTTTTGAATAACCTATCAAATCTAAATGAATCATGTAAATTCCAAAATTTCAAAATACTACTTGTAACAGTATCGTTTGAGAAAAAAATAAGTTGTGCTTTGCCAACTAAATTTACAAAACTTACGTACCCAACACTTTCTAAAAATCTACTATCCTTTGAGCAATCTCTATTATCGCCTAGCAAAAAAAAGTGATCGCTTGGAACTATAAATTTTTTGCTATTTTGTAATGTTCCAGCTTTGTTATATACAGCAATATGTCTTACGCCATTAGGAAGTTTTTCTATATAAGCTTCGACTTCCAATAAAGATTTTCCACATCTAATAAAGTTTTTAATTTTTGTTTTTTTTCTAAGAATTTTATTCCCATTTATAAATAAATTTCCATTCACAAATTGAATTTCATCACCAGGTAAACCAATTAATCTTTTTATATAATCAGTTCTGTTATCAGAGGGAAATTTAAATACAACTAAATCTCCTTGTTTTGGTTTTTGATAAAACAGCCTATTATTTAAAATTTTAGGACTAAAGGGAAATGAATGATTGCTGTACCCATAAGTGTATTTTGAGACAAAAATTCTATCACCTATTAGTAATGTTGGCTCCATTGACGATGAAGGTATATAAAAAGGTTGAAATATAAATGAACGAATTATAATTGCAATAATTAAGGCAATAAAAATAGTAACAACATTTTCAAAAATTATTTTAGAAATTTTTTTATTCATATAGTCACAATTACCATTGCGATTGCGAATTTTTTTTCATCAGATAGCGATAAAAAAATATCGAATTTTTTATTATTTAAGCTTTTTTTAATTACCTTTTTGGTATTTCCCATCAATATTATATAAGGTTTACCTAGTTTATTATTTGTAATAACAATTTCATTAAAATTTATGCCGTTAGATATTCCAGTTCCAATTGCTTTTGAAAAAGCTTCTTTTGCAGCAAATTTTTTTGCATAACAATTTTCTTTATTAGGAAGTTTTTTGCATTTACTAATTTCGGTTTGATTAAACAATCTATAAATAATCTTGTTATTTTTAGACATTTTTTTAAATCTATTTGTGTTCACTATATCAACACCTATCCCGTATATTTTCATTATTTAATTATTTTCTTAAATCTTTTAATAGTTTCGCCAAGTCCTACAAAAATAGATTCACCGATCAAAAAATGACCAATATTAAATTCACTAATTCCTTTAATTCTAGATAAAAATTTGGCAGATTTATATGTTAGTCCGTGACCCGCATGTATTTCAAGACCTATTTTGTTTCCTAACTTTACAGCCTTTTTAATTCGATTCATCTCAAGTTTAAAAATTTTATTATCATTTACTTTACTACAAAATCTTCCAGTGTGTAATTCAACACAGTTTACTTCTAATAATTTTGCTTTCTTAATGTCAGAGACATTTGGTTCAATAAATAAGCTAACTCTTGAACCATTTTTTTTTAATCTATTTATAATTTTTTTTAAAAAATTTTTTTTGTTATCTAAATTTAAACCGCCTTCAGTTGTAATTTCTTTTCTTTTTTCTGGCACAATACAAATAAAAGGAGGTTTTCTTTTTAAAGCTATATTAAGCATTTCCTGAGTTGGAGCTATCTCTAAATTTAATGGAATTTTAATTTTTGATTTAATCAATTTTAAATCGTCGTCATTTATATGTCTTCTATCTTCTCTTAAATGAATTGTTACAGAATCGGCTCCATTTTTTTCTGCAATCATTGCGGCTCTTAAAGGACTGGGATATTTTTCTCCACGAGCATTTCTTACTGTGGCAACATGATCTATGTTTACACCCAATCTAATTTTTTTCATTAAAGATTTCTACTACCTGGTTTAATAGGTTCAATAGAGGAGAGTTTTTTTGGAATCTTATCTTTTGTATAAGTTGGAATATCAAGTTTTATTTGAGATACAATTTTACTCTCTATTACAGAGTTGCCACTACTCCTGTCAATAATGCAGGCATATCCGATAATCTTGGCTCCTACATTTTTAACTAACTCAGAGCACTCTAAACTAGATTTTCCTGTTGTTATTACATCTTCCATAATAAGAACTTTATCATTTTTATTAATAATAAAATCTCTTCTCAATTTAAATTCTCCATTAACTCTCTCTGAAAATATAGTCTGTTTATTTAAAATCCTGCCTATATCATAACCAATAATAATTCCACCCATTGCAGGTGATAAAATTAAATTAAAATCTTTAAAATTTGTCTTTATTTTTTCTGCTAGAGAATTACAAATTTTTGATGCTTTATTAGGTTTACTTAGTAATTGAGCACATTGTATATACCTAGGGCTATGTAAGCCCGAGGATAATATGAAATGACCGTCTATTAAGGCTTTAGTTTCTTTTAAAATTTTCAAAGATTCTTCGAATGAAAGCATTTTTTTTCTGTTTGTGGCGCACTATTTTAAAATTAAAATTCTCTTGTTTTATTTGACTTATCAAGTTTGTAAAGTTTTTTAAATCTTTAAATTGTAAATCAAAAGAAAATTGCAGATAGTCCTTTTTTTTCTTCAACATTTCTACATTCAAAATATTACCATTATTCACACCAATAAGAGAACTTATATTTCCTAGTACTCCAGGTTTGTGGGGTAAATCAACAATAATAGTACTTAAATAATTTTTATTTTTAGGTTTTGTATTTTCCAAAGATTTGTCTTGCCAATATCTTCTAATAGCTGCTCTAGCCTTCCCAGTTTTTGATGAAGAAAGCCAATGAAGTGAAGGTGAAGCATTTTTAGAAGTTATGATTTCTATCATGTCACCATTATTTAAATTAGTTTGTAATGGTAGCTCTCTGCCATTTATATTACATCCAATTGCATTATCTCCAATTTTTGTATGAACAGCATATGCAAAATCAATCGGCGTAGCATGTTTTGGTAATTTAATTATAGCTCCTTTTGGCGTGAAACAAAAAACATTATCTTGAAACATTTGTAGTTTTGTGAATTCAAAGTAATGTTCAGGACTATTTCCTGTTTCAATAATTTCCACTAGATCTCTTAACCAATCATATTCTTTCCAGGATAATTCTGAAAATTTTTCTGACGATTTATACTTCCAATGAGAAGCAATACCTCTTTCAGCGAACTCATGCATTTCATTTGTTCTAATTTGAATTTCAATTCTATTTTTTTTGGGACCAATTATTGATGTATGAATTGACTTATATTTGTTAATTTTAGGCGTGGATATGTAATCTTTAAACTTTCCAGGAATTGCGGAAAACTTACTATGAAAAATACCTAACGCTTTATAACAGTCATCTATATTATTAACAATAATTCTAAAACCAATTATGTCTGTTAATTGTTCTAAGGATATTTTTTTATTTTGTATTTTTCTCCAAATTGAAAAAGGTGTTTTTTCTCTTCCGGCAATTGTTGCTTGTATCCCGGCGTTTTGAAGTAGATCAATTAGCTCTGCAGCAACTATTTTAAAAGTGTCTTCTTTATTACTTTTAATAAATTTTAATCTATCTAATATTAAATTTCTAGCAGGTTTATTTAAAACAGAGAATGATAGGTCTTCTAATTCATCTCTAATCCTGTTCATCCCCATTCGGTCTGCTAATGGAGCATATATTTCCATTGTTTCTTTTGCTTTTCTTATAATTTTATCTTTGTCTTTTACAAAATTTATAGTTCTCATATTATGAAGCCTATCAGCCAATTTAACAAGCAAAACTCTAATATCTTTAGAAGTGGCTAAAATTAATTTTCTAAAATTTTCTGCTTTTGAATTGTTTGAAGCTTTATCCTCTAGCGCAGATAACTTAGTAACCCCATCAACTAAATTGGCTACTTCTTCACCAAATTCTTTTTTTACAGTTTCAAAAGTAACATTGGTATCCTCGATGGTGTCATGTAACAATCCAGTAGTAATAGTAGCACTATCAAGTTTTAATTCTGTTAAGATATTTGCTACCGCCAAAGGGTGAATTATATAAGGAACTCCTTCATCTCTTTTCTGATTTTGATGAGCGTTTAAAGCAAAGCTATAAGCTTTATTTAACGAATCAGAATTTAAAAATTTATTGTATGATTTAATTTTATCAATTAATTCAAAATTATTAATCATGTGTTAATAATAACACTTTTACGCAATCTTGTAATCTCAATCCTTGAATTATTGTTTAGTTGGTTTATCAGAAAATCAACATTTTTCCTAGAAACTGGATGTGTCCAATTGGGATCTATTTCTTTAATTGGATAAAGTACAAAATTACGAATGTGGCATCTTGGATGAGGCAAATTCAGCATCTTTTCCTTTTTTATTAATCCTTTAAAATCGATTATATCAATATCGCAAACTCTAGGATCGTTTTTTTTTGATCTTATTCTGCCAATTTTTTTCTCAATTAATAAAATTTCTTTAATTAGAGTAAAGTAATTAGAGTCATAGTCACCTAAAATACCAATATTAACAAACTTTGGAAATTTTTTGTTTGGGTAAGATGGTGTTTCATAAAAATTGGAAATCTTATTAATTTTAAATTTTGAACCAATTAATAAATTAACTGCAATAGTAATATTTTGAAATTTTGTACCGTATAATGAGTCCAAATTTGATCCAATATTAATATGTATCATTTATTATTACGACTAAGGATTCTTGCTTTTTCACGATTCCAGTCCCTTGTTTTTTTAACTTGTCTCTTGTCAAATAGTTTTTTACCTTTTGCTACTGCAATTTCAGCTTTTACTTTACCTTTTAAAAAATACAATTTTGTAGGTACTATTGTTAATCCCTCTTGATTAATTCTACCAATCAATTTGTTTATTTCTTTTTTTTTTAAAAGGAGTTTTCTTTCACCTTTAGGATCGTGATTATTATATGAGGATTGTCTATACAACGGTATATGTGAATTTATCAAGAATAACTCTCCGCCTTTATCAATAGCATATGAGTCACCTATACTTCCCTTCCCATCTCTCAAGGATTTTACTTCAGATCCTTTTAAAGATATCCCGGCTTCTAATAGTTCAATAAAAAAATAATTAAAGCTAGCTTTTCTGTTTGAACAAATAATCTTTTTGCCAGATTCTAATTTTTTTTTCATTAAAGTAAGTTTGCTACTTTAAGAGTTTCGAAGATCTTTTTTTTAGTTTCATCTTTAACTTGAACTAGCGGCAGTCTAACATCAGGTTTGCACATGCTTAATAAAGATGCTGCGTATTTTACAGGAGATGGATTGCTTTCTATAAACATTACGTTATGAAGGGGTTGTAAAATTTTATCTAATTTTTCAGAGTTTTTAAAATCATTCGCACACGATTTTTGAAAATCGGAACACAATTTCGCTGCTATATTAGCAGTGACACTTATTGAACCAATTCCACCTCTTTTGTTAAATTCTAAAGCGTTATCATCATTACCCGTTAGCTGTATAAATTCTTTGCCCATTGCTTTTAATTGCTTGTCAACTCTACTTAGATCTCCAGTAGCATCTTTGACACCTTTGATATTTTTTAATTCATAAAGCTTTGCCATTGTGTCCACATTCATATCAATAACTGATCTTGAGGGAATATTATAAATAATGATTGGGATTCCTACATTGTCATTAATTTTTTTGTAGTGCTGATACAATCCTTCTTGGGTTGGTTTGTTATAATATGGTGTAACTACTAACAAGGCATCAGATCCCGCTTTTTCAGCAAACTTAGATAATTCAATTGCTTCATCTGTAGAATTTGAACCTGTTCCTGCTATTACCGGTATCTTTCCTTTACATTCTTTAATGGCGATTTCTATTATTCTTTTATGCTCATTATGAGATAACGTAGGTGACTCACCTGTAGTGCCTCCTGGTACGACTCCATTAGTGCCGTTATTTAAATGATAATTAATGAGTTTTATATAATTATCCTCACTCAGGTTTTCTCCATCAAAAGGGGTTATTAAAGCTACAATTGATCCTTTAAGCATAAAACAATATAAGATAATTATTCTTAAACTTATGCCTTATAAATTAATTAGTCTAGTATTTTTATTATCT
>MDTG01133922.1_pt1 | contig 10407 bp, 9 predicted proteins | sample 811421 | NCBI WGS metagenome assembly MDTG01 (sample SAMN05326645, study PRJNA326480) | marine metagenome | isolation source: seawater | place: Pacific Ocean: South East | collected 2011
AATTAGATGTACAAATGGGGTAAAATTAAGACTAATATGATTTATGAACTTAATTAAGTCAACCGGGACTTTTAGTTTTTTCACTATAATCAGTAGGTTACTAGGTTATTTGAGAGATATTTTAATTGCTATTTTTCTTGGAACAAGTTTTCTAGCAGATGTTTTTTTTGTAGCTTTTAGAATACCAAATACTTTTAGAAGATTATTTTCTGAAGGCACGTTTAATGCAGCTTTTGTTCCTAGCTATTCATCACAACTTGTTAAAGGAAAAAATATTTCAAACAAATTTGCTAACGAAGTTTTTAATTTATTATTTATAATTTTGTTACTTTTAGTTTTTTTGGTTCAAATATTTATGCCCGGGTTTGTTTCACTTATTGCTCCAGGATTTATCGAGGATGATGAAAAATTGAGTATGGCAATTAATCTTACGAGAATAACTTTTCCATTTTTATTTTTTGTTTCTTTGGTATCATTTTTTTCAGCGATTCTTAACTCTCATAATAGATTTGCTGAAGCTGCAGCGGCTCCTATAATTTTAAACATTGTTTTAATAATTGTTTTATTATTTAGTAAACTATTAGACGATGATTTAGTTTATTATCTCTCTTATGGTGTAACATTTTCAGGATTATTACAAATTATATTTTTATTTCTATTTGTTAAAAAATATTTTGTATTAAATTTAAATTTTCAATTTAAAGTATCTGAAAAAGTAAAAAATTTTTTTAGCAAATTACTTCCTAGTATTTTTTCATCAGGCGTAACACAAATTAATATTTTAGTTGGGACCATTATTGCTTCATTTCAAGCAAGCGCTGTTTCTTATCTTTATTATGCTGATAGAATTTATCAAATTAATTTAGCAATAGCTGGTATAGCAATCGGAGTTGTCATGCTCCCGCAGTTATCAAAACATATAAGTAAAAAAAATAAAAAAAAGATAGATTTAATCCAAAATAAAGCACTGGAACTTAGTTTATTTCTAAGCTTACCCGCGTCTGTAGCTTTGCTAATTGGTTCTAAGGAGATTGTTTCAGCGCTCTTTGGATATGGACAATTTAATGAAGAGTCTGTTGTAAATTCATCTAATGCATTATATTTTTTTAGTTTGGGCCTTCCTGCTTTTGCAATGATTAAAGTTTTTTCAAATTTCTTTTTTGCAAATCATGATACCAAAACTCCATTTTATATTTCTTTAATCTCTGTTTTGCTAAATGTTATAATTAGTGTTTATTTTTTTAAATCAATCGGCTTTATTATTATTCCAATAGCAACAACTATCTCTTCTTGGTTTAATTTAGTAATTTTATTTATTTTTTTGAAAAAAAATAATCTATTCGATTTTAACAACACCTTTATAAGCCGTTTTTTTAAAATTTTATTTTCCTCAATAATAATGGGGCTATTTTTTAAATATGTAATTACAATGTTTAGCGATCAATTATCTTTTCAAAACAATTTAAAATCATTTTATTTAGTTTTTTCAGTTTTTTTAGGGCTTAGTTTTTATTTATTGATATCTTATTTGATCAAGGCTTTTAAATTAGAGGATATTAATTTAAGATATTAGAAATGGGTAAAAAAATATTTTCTGGGGTGCAACCAACAGGTAATTTACATTTAGGAAATTACTTGGGTGCAATAAAAAATTTTGTTGAGCTGAATAATGACAGTGAAAATGAATGTGTATTTTGTGTTGTTGATTTACATGCAATAACTGTCAAACAAGATCCAAAAGACCTTAGAAATAATATAAGAGAAACTGTGGCAACATTTATTTCTTGTGGAATAAATCCTAAAAAAAGTATTATTTTTAATCAATCTACTGTGCCGGCTCATTCAGAGGCTGCTTGGTTATTAAGTTGTGTTGGTAGAATGGGCTGGCTGAATAGAATGACACAGTTTAAAGAAAAAGCTGGTAAAGATAAAGAAAAAGCGAGTGTAGGTCTTTATTCTTATCCAATATTAATGGCCGCTGATATTTTGTTGTACGATGCAACACACGTTCCCGTTGGAGAGGATCAAAAACAACATTTAGAATTGTGTAGAGATATAGCTCAAAAATTCAATAATGATTATCAAGTAAATGGATTTTTTAAAGTTCCTGAACCTCTTATCCAGAAAGAATTTTCTAGAATAATGAGTTTAAAAGATGGAACAAAAAAGATGAGTAAATCTGAATTATCAGATTTAAGCAGAATAAATTTAACAGATGATAAAGACCTTATTAATAATAAGGTTAAAAAAGCAAAAACAGACTCTCTTCCTATACCATCAAGTATAGCTGAACTAAACAAAAGACCAGAGGCCAAAAATCTTATTGGAATATATTCAAGTCTTAACAATTTAACTTTAGAGAAATCTTTAAATGAATTTGATGGAAAAAATTTTTCTGAATTTAAGGATAAATTATCTCAAGTTTTAATTGAAAAAATAAATCCAATTTCTGTAGAAATTAATCGATTAATTAATGACAAAAAATTTTTAGATGAAATTCTTTTGAATGGTTATGAAAAAGCAAACAATATTGCATCTAAAAAATTAAAAGAAATGCAGGAAATAATAGGCTTTTTAAATTAATTTTTTAAAGAAGTTCCATTTTAGTAATTATTGACTATATATATATTAAGTATGTTCATTCAAACAGAAATAACACCAAATCCTAATTCATTAAAATTTTTACCAGGAAGAATTGTATCTAATGGAGGGTCTTTTGAAATTACAAAAAAAGACGAAGTTAAAAACGAATTAATTAGAAACTTAATGTCTATCAATGGAGTTGAGGGTATTTTTTTGAGCAAAGAATTTATTTCCGTAAATAAATATGATGACACTTCTTGGGAGGAAATAAAACATATTGTAATATCTTTAATTAATGATTTTTATTCAGGAGGTAAAGATTTTGTTATTGAAAAAAGCCCGTTTGAAATAGAGGAAAACCTTGGTGAAATTGAGAAAAAAATTGTTAAAATTTTGGACCAAAAGATAAAACCTGCAGTTGCTAAGGATGGTGGAGATATAAAATTTAAAGAATTCAAAAATGGTGTTGTTACAGTCCAACTTCAAGGGAGCTGTTCTGGTTGTCCAAGTTCTACAATCACTCTAAAACAAGGTGTGCAAAATCTTTTATGTCATTATTTGCCTGAAGTAAAAGAGGTAGTTGCAGTTTAAAATGAGAAAAATACTTAAAAATAAAAATATTAAAGTTTTCAAGACACTGGATGATAATAATTTAGGATCTCTTGCAAGAATTTTTTTGAGTAGTTTTGTGATTGTGTTCATATTTTATTCCTTACCTTTGATAATTAATTTTACTAATAATGAAATTTTAAACTCTAACGAATTTAGAAATAATTCAAAAACAGTTTTAGCGTACGCGCTAGATAAGCAAAATAATAATAATTTAGATAGAAATGAAAAATATGATGAGAAAGATCTATTAGTAGATATTTATAGCTTAAATGAAAAAGAGACAGACGCTGTAAGATTAGATGCTTCAACAATCAAACAACTTTACGAAGATACTGGCTATAAATTAGATGATATTAGAAAAGACAAATTAGTAAAGCCAGTAGCGTTAGACTCTTTTCCACGAGAAATAAAAATGATAGAAAATACCAAGAAGAGAAAAGAATTTTTTATTCAAATTGTTTTACCTTTAATTTTACAAGAAAATAATAATATACGTTTAGATAGAAAAAGGCTTTTTAGCATTATTAATAAAAACAATAATTCTAAATTAGAAAAAAAATGGTTAGACACAAAGTATAAACAGTATGGAATCCCTTCAAAAGATTTATCAACATTAAAAATAAGAATGGACGAAATTCCTGTATCACTTGCACTCGCTCAAGCCGCAAAAGAGACAGGATGGGGAACTTCAAGGTTTGCTCAAGAAGGAAATGCTCTTTTTGGACAATGGACTTGGTCTGGTGAGGGCCTAAAACCTAAAGAGTCTGATGAAAACGAGGGTCATAAGGTGATGAAATTTAATGTTCTTCAAGCTTCCGTTAGAGCTTATCAAAGAAATTTAAATACCCATAAAACTTATAAAGAATTTAGATTAGCAAGAGCTCAGTTAAGAGATTCTGGAAGACCTTTGGATAGCATTCTTTTAGCACAATATTTAGACGAGTATGCTGAAACAGGTCAACAATATGTAAAAATTTTACAAAAAATTATTGAACAAAATAATTTAAAAGATTTTGATAATGCAAAACTTTTACCTACTAGCCTTGAGTTAGAAAGTCTTATCTAATTTTTTGAAATTATAAACTGTGTGCCAAACCATCTCCATTTACCTTCATCGTTTAATGAACAATTTACTCTTCCCCTTCTAGGTACAAATGCTTCTCTAAATTTTATAGTTAAAGTATTATCATCAAAATTTATATCGGATTTTTCCCATTTATTTCCTTCATTTGAATAACATGTTATTTTTTTGATATTTTTCTGGTTATTGAAAAATTCTACAGAAAGATTTGGAGGATTATTTTTTTTATTAATCTTTTTTTCGATTGGACTTAGATTTTTATACTCTAAAGGGTAAGTTTTTATAATTGACTTAAATCTTTCTAATTCACCGTAATTTTCATTGATTGGGAATCTTGGAAGTTGAAATTTTTCTTTATTTAAATCGATTACACCTGAATGCTGACCAAACGCAAAGCTGAAATGATTAGAAATATAATTTCTCATAAATTCCGAATATTCGCCAAAGGGATAAGAAAATAAATCAGGTATGTATCCAAGTTTATTTTTGAAAATTATATTTGCTTTTTCTATATCATCAACAAACTCCTTATTACTTTTTTCAATTAGATATTCGTGAGTATGAGAATGATGTCCTATTATTGCAAAATTTTCTTTATTGATCTCATTTATTTGAGTCCAATTCATATAACCTTTATTTCCGATAGGTTCAGTAGAAATAAATAAAACAAATGGGATTTTGTTTTTCTTCAAATAAGGCCAGGCAATCTCATAAAAGGATAGAAAACCATCATCAATAGTTAAAAGAATTTTTTTATCTTTTTTTGGTAATTTAAATTGACTTTTAAAATCGTTAGGATGCATAAACTCATAATTTAAACTTTTTATCAATTCAATATGTTCTATAAAAACTTCCATTTTAATATTTGTTGAGGGATATTTATTTTCATTAAATCTGTGATACATAATTGATAAAACACCTTCATCAGCTGAATATTGTTTGATATTATCATCTTCTGCTTTAGAATTTACTAAAAATAAAAATATTAATATGAATAATTTAATTATTGATGCAGCTGATGAAAAAATATTTTTAATGCTCATTAAAGATAGAAATATTTATAGTGTTAGTCGCGAAAATAGTAAAACTAATTTTGAAAAATTAACTCTGATAATTAGTGATTTTCTTAGAGATTATAATTTATCAATTAGTGATATTTCAAAATTATATGTAAATCGCGGCCCTGGAAGTTTTGCTGGCATCAGAAATTCTCTGGCGGTTGTTAAAGCTATTTATGTAGCAAAAAATATAGATTATATTTGTTATAGTTTTAACGATTTTGATGAAAAATATAATAAGAAGTACGAATATATTCCCAATCTATGTGATAAATTAAAGATAAAAAAAAATTTGATTAATCCTATTTATATAAGTTAAAATTAATTATGTCAGAAACAATTGAAACTAAATGTTTGTCAAAAGGTGTTAAGCTAACAGACCAAAGAAGAATTATTGCAAAGGTGATGTCTGAGTCTTCTGATCATCCTGATGTAGATGAACTTTATAATCGTGTTTCTAAAATAGACTCAAAAATAAGTATTGCGACTGTGTATAGAACAGTAAAATTATTTGAAGAGTCTGGTATCTTAACTAAACATGAATTTAAGGGTGGCAAAGCGAGATACGAAGAGTTAAACGAAGGACATCATGATCATCTTATTGATATTAAAACAGGTGAAATTATTGAATTTGTAGATGATGAGATAGAAAAACTCCAGAAAAAAGTTGCAGAAAAATATGGATACAATTTAGTTGACCATAAGCTAGAATTATATGGAGTTAAAAAAGATTCAAAATAATATTTAATGAATCAAAAAATTTTCATAAAGACTTTTGGTTGTCAAATGAATGAATATGATTCCAATAGAATTTATGACATTGTTAAAAAAATTGGATATGAAAAAACAGAGAATTATGAAAATGCCAACTGTTATTTATTAAATACGTGTCACATTAGAGATAAAGCAAAAGAAAAAGTTTATCATGAAATAGGTAGAGTAAAAAAAGTATTTAGATATAAACAAAAACCACTTGTAATTATTGCGGGATGTGTTGCTCAGGCAGAGAACAAAGAAATGCTTAAAAGAGAACCATATATAGACTTTGTAATTGGTCCCCAATCTTATCATAAAATCAATGATAAAATTTTAAATTATATTGAAAATAAAAAAAAAATGGAAGAAACCGAATTTGATGCAATATCAAAATTTCATTACTTGACTAAAATTAAAAATGAATCTGGAAAAGTTTCATCGTTCTTAACAATACAGGAAGGTTGTGATAAATTTTGTCACTTTTGTGTAGTCCCATATACGCGAGGGCCAGAATATTCAAGACCGTTTAATCAAGTTATAGAAGAAGCAAAATATTTAGCAGATAATGGTTCAAAAGAAATAATTTTACTTGGCCAAAATGTGAATGCTTATAATTACAAAAATTACAAATTGTCAAATTTAATACTCGAAATCGAAAAATTTCCTAACATTAAAAGAATTAGGTATACGACATCTCATCCAAAAGATATGACCGAAGATTTAATTGAAGTCTATAAAAGCTCTAAGAAATTAATGCCACTAGTGCATTTACCTGTTCAAAGTGGATCTAATAAAGTTTTAAAATTGATGAATAGAAAACATACTATAAACGATTATTTAAAAATTTTTGATAAATTAAAGAATATTAACTCAAATATAGAATTTTCGAGTGATTTTATAATTGGTTATCCAGGTGAGGAAAAAGAGGATTTCGAAGATACTTTAAATTTAATTGAAAAAGTTAATTTTATAAACTCATATTCTTTTATTTTTAGTCCGAGGCCGGGAACAATTGCAGAAAATTTTAGTTTAATTGATAAAAAAATTTCTATGGGAAGATTGGAAAAAATTCAAAGCAAATTGCAAGAAAATCAAGTGAAAATGAATAAATCATTAGAAAATAAAATTATTGATGTATTAGTTGAAAATTTAACAGAAGATAAAAAGAGAGCTTTTGGTAGATCTGAGCATATGACATCAGTAATTTTTAATGGTAAAAAGGCAGATATTGGAAAAATTGTGCAAGTAAAAATTATTCAATGCAGTAGAAATAGTTTATTTGGTGAAATTATTAACAATTCAAATCAAAGGGTTGCATAAAATTTGAGTGGCATAATAAAAAAAAAAATCGATCGATCATTAAAGTTTGTTTATTCAGACAACAATTCTCTAAGTGTTATATTTCACGATAATGATCTGTTGATGGGTGTTGTTGGAGAATTTAATAAAAATCTCCAAGAATTAGAAAGAATTACTAACTGTAATTTATATTCAAGAGGGAATTCAATTTTAATTAAATCTAACACCGAAACAAACGAAAAGGTAAAAAATGCAATTCAATTTTTAGCAAATCAGTTTATTAACAATGGAAGTATCGAGAACAAAGATATACTTTCATCTGTGGATAAATTTATGATTAAAGAAAAAGTAAAAAATAATAATGTAACTGATATTATTAAAACTCCAAAAAAATCAATTATTCCAAGATCTGAAAAACAAAAAAGCTATGTAAGAGCTTTGAGACAAAGTGATATCATAATTTCTGCTGGACCTGCTGGTACAGGAAAAACTTTTTTAGCAGTAGCAGTTGGATTAACTATGTTATTAGAAAAAAAAATTGAGAGAATAATTTTATCAAGGCCCGCCGTCGAAGCAGGTGAACGTTTAGGTTTTTTACCAGGTGATATGAAAGAAAAAGTAGATCCTTATTTGAGACCCTTATATGATTCTCTTTATGACCTTTTTGATTTTGAAAAAATACAAAGAATGATTGAAATTGGGGATATTGAAATAGCACCATTGGCATTTATGAGGGGACGAACACTTAAAAATTCTTTTGCAATTTTAGATGAAGCTCAAAATGCTACAGACACTCAGATTAAAATGTTTTTAACTCGTATTGGTGAAAATTCAAAAATAGTCGTCAATGGTGATCCTTCTCAGATTGATTTACCAAATAAAAATATGTCAGGATTAGTTCGTTCAAAAGAATTATTAGGACATTTAAAAGAAATTTCCATAGTTGATTTTGATCACTCTGATGTAGTAAGACATCCTCTTGTTTCAAAAATAGTTAAAGCTTATTCAAATAATGATTAGTGTTAATGTCTTCTCTGAGGAGAAGGCTTGGTCAAAAAGATTAAAAAATAAAGATCTTTTTTTTAAAAAAATTTGTAAAGCATTTCCAAAAAAATATAAATTTTTAAATAAAAGAGTAAACTTTTCTTTGTTGCTTTCAAATAATAGAAATATAAAAAGACTTAACAAAAATTTTAGAAAAAAAAATAAATCTACAGATATTTTATCTTTTCCACTAGATAAAAAAATTAAAATTACAAAAAAAACTTATTTAGGAGATATTATAATTAGTTATGACTTTATAAATAAACCTAGGTCGCAAGATACAAAATTATTTAAAGATAAAACTTTAAAAATATTTATTCATGGTTTTCTTCATCTTATAGGATTTGATCATGTAAATGATAAAGAGCATGATAAAATGTTAAAAGAAGAGGATTATATATATAAAACAGTTAAATTGAAAATAAATTAAATTGAATAAAAAATCTTATATAGAATTTATATTTTTAATTTTATTAGGAGGCATAACATCTTTAAGTCTGCCACCATTAAATTTTTTAATAATAAATTTTTTTACATTTAGTGCATTTTTTATTTTTTTACAAAAAAAATCTATAATTCATAAAAATAAAAATTTTTTTTTCCTTTACGGCTGGTTATTTGGATTCGGTTATTTCGCAAGTAATCTTTATTGGATTTCGATTTCATTAACTTTTGATGAAAATTTTAAGTTTTTAATACCATTAACAGTAATTTTGGTGCCGAGTTTTTTAGCTTTGTTCTATGGTTTAGTCACTTATTTATTCGTTATTTTTAAATCTAAGAAAAATATAAGTTCTTTTTTTCTTTTCTCTTTAATCTTTGGACTAATAGAATTTTTAAGAGGATCTATTTTAACTGGATTTCCATGGAACTTAATTGCCTACAGTTTTTCAAATCATCTTGAGATTTTAAATATAACTTCAATTATTGGAACTTACAGTTTCAATCTTTTTTGCATTTCTCTTTTTGTAAGCCCATCAATATTTATTTTAAGAGAAAATAGAAAAGATATTGCTGTATCTATCGCCTTTATTATTATAACAATATCTTTTTTTGTTTACGGTGTTCAAAATATTCAAAAGCTAAATAAAGCAGAAATAAATCAATATGATTATAAAATAAGAATCATAGGTTCAAATATAAGTATAGATAGATTTCATAAAAATATAGACCCAGTAACTGCGATTGAAGATTTGATTGAAGTAAGTTCACCTGATAAAAATGAAAAAATAATATTTGTTTGGCCTGAGGGCATAATTCCAGATGTTTCACAAGATCAACTTATTGAATACAATTGGTTATTTAAAGATAGATTCAATGAAAACCATTTATTAATTATTGGAATCAATAGCAAATTAAATGAAAATCAAAATATAAAATATTTTAATTCATTTTCAGTTTATGACCATAATCTTAAGTTGATGAGTTCATATAATAAAGTTAATCTCGTCCCATTTGGAGAATTTCTACCATTTGAGAGACTTTTAAAAAAAATTGGATTTAAAACCATTACAAAAAGTTATCAATCTTACTCAAGAGGGGCCGAAAGGAATATTATTGAGATAAATAAAAGTGATTTAAGTTTAAAAATTTTGCCTCTTATCTGTTATGAAATTATTTATACTGGTAAAATATTCAACAATTCTAATTTTGATTTGATTATAAATATATCTGAGGATGGTTGGTTTGGTAAATCAATAGGTCCAAAACAGCATTTTGTTCATAGTATATTTAGGGCCATAGAAAGTGGGAAGTACGTTTTAAGATCATCCAATAATGGAATATCAGCGATCATAAATCCATCAGGATATATTGAAAAACAACTAAATTTAAATGAAACTGGTTATCTTGATTTTAATCAGTTAAAAATAATTAAACCAACATTGTTCTCAAGATATGGAAATAAAATTTTTGGATTAATAATTTTATTGTATATTTTTTTGATATTTTCATTTAATAAACTTAAAAATGAGT
>MDTG01274870.1_pt1 | contig 10407 bp, 9 predicted proteins | sample 811421 | NCBI WGS metagenome assembly MDTG01 (sample SAMN05326645, study PRJNA326480) | marine metagenome | isolation source: seawater | place: Pacific Ocean: South East | collected 2011
GGCTCTTTCCCAAAGAAATTTTTTACAGTTTCTATAACTTTTGGCATTCTAGTCATTCCACCAACTAAAACTATTTCATCAATTTCTCCAGCACTTAACCCAGCATCTTTTAATGCTGATTCGCAAGGTTTAATTGTTCTTTCTATTAAATCATCAACTAGAGTCTCTAATTTAGCTCGAGTAACTTTAATATTAAGATGTTTTGGCCCTGATTGATCTGCAGTTATGAAGGGAAGATTGATTTCCGTTTGTGGGGTTGAAGATAATTCAATTTTAGCTTTTTCTGCAGCCTCTTTTAGTCTTTGAAGAGCAAGCTTATCTTTTTTAAGATCAACACTATTTTCTTTTTTAAATTCGTCTGCGAGATATTCCAAAAGTCTTGCATCAAAATCTTCACCACCTAAAAATGTATCGCCATTTGTAGATTTAACTTCAAAAACTCCATCACCAATCTCTAGAATTGAAATATCAAAAGTTCCACCGCCTAAATCATAAACAGCTATGGTTTTACCATCCTTCTTATCGAGTCCATATGCTAACGCAGCAGCAGTAGGTTCATTAACAATTCTTTCAACTTCTAATCCGGCTATCTTACCTGCATCTTTTGTAGCTTGTCTTTGAGCATCATTGAAATAAGCTGGAACTGTGATTACAGCCTTTTCAACTTTTTCTCCCAAATAACGTTCAGCATCTTCTTTTAGCTTCTGTAGAATGAAAGCTGAAATTTGAGACGGTGAATATTTATTAGCATTTGACTCTATCCAAGCATCACCACTTTCTGATTTAATAATATTAAATGGAACCATATCAGCGTCTTTTTTAACCATTGGATCTTCAAAAGATCTACCTATTAGACGCTTAATAGCAAAAAAAGTATTTTCAGGATTAGTTACACCTTGCCTTTTAGCCGGTTGACCTACAAGCCTTTCATCTTCGGTTCCAAAACTTACTATTGAAGGAGTAGTTCTAGAACCCTCGGCATTTTCAATAACTTTTGGGTCTTTACCATCCATTATAGAGATGCAACAATTAGTTGTTCCTAAATCTATTCCAATAACTTTTGCCATTAATTTATTCTTTCTTTGTAATCGATGTACATATGGGAACTATTTGCTGGTCCTGCAACCCCCTGAACAAACAATTTTGCTTTTTGAAATTAATTATTATCTATATGATTTCATTGGATTTTTTTCTTTGATACCCCTACTAAAGCTGGCCTGAGAAGACGATCACCAATTTTATAGCCCTCTTGAACTACTTCTACAACAGTTCCAGGCTCTTTATCCTGTGTTTCAATCTCAAACATGGCCTGGTGTATATTTGGGTCAAATATAGTATTTAAAGATTCTACTTTCTCAATTTTAAATTTCTCGAAAACTGTAATAATTTGTTTTACTGTTAATTCTATTCCTTCAATAAACTTTTCTATATTTTTATCATTGTCTTTAAGCTCATCAGGTTTTATAGAATCTAGAGCTCTTTGAAGATTATCAAGAATCGTTAGAGTCTCTATAGCAAAATTAGAAATAACATAGTTACTAAGATCCTCTTTTTCCCTTTCATAACGTTTCCTAAGATTTTCAGTTTCAGCCAAAGTTCTTAAAATTCTATTTTCAGCATCTTCTAGCTTTTCTTCAATTGACAAATCTTGAGCCTTTTCTTTAATTTTCTCATCCTTGACATTTTGTTTAGTATCAATGTCATTAAGCTCAGATTTAGCTTTGTCTACTTTATTTTTCTTTTTACTCATAGTGCTTTTGTTGATTATTCAATATGTAATGATCTTAAGTATAGTCGTCAAGACCCAGCATAGGCAATATAATTCTATTGTAATTAATGGTTTAGGTGCTACTCTTTAAATCAAAATAAGTTTTTTATTTAAAAGATAATGAATATAAAGAATCTCTTTTTATTTTCTGCCACTTTTTTTTGTATTACCTTTTCAAACGTAAATTCTAAAAATATTGAGGATTTTGGATGGTCATTCCAAGATGATTTTTTTGAAGTCTATTCCTTTATTGAAAATAGTCAATCAACTCAATGCGAATTTACCATCAATGAGTTTAAGTTAGAAAAAAAAATTAAACCTCTATGGAATGATTCTATAATTAAGAAGCCAGATATATACCATTTTCAAAATGATAAATTTCACAATATTGTAAAAAACCAGTATTTACCAATTATCCAACATGAAATGGTCAATGGCGATTGTGATACTGAGAGATTTGAACAGTTTACATATTGCCCAGTCAATAATGAAATTGTTCAATATGAAATTGATATATTTATCTCTCCAGAACAACTTTTAAATAATGTTCATTGGAATAAAGATAGTGAATATTTCATCGGTCATTCTAAAGATGAGATACTCTTGAAATCTAGTTATTGGCAAGGTCCTAGTACCCGCATACTTGCATATAATGAAAAAACTAATATTTTAAGAGAAACTCAACTTATTCCTATTCGTATAACAGACACTGAAGTCAAAGGTTTAATAAGACATAAGTTTTTAAGAACATCTTACAAAGATAGCCCTTATAACATATGTCCTAAGATTTAAATTTTTATATAGAAATAAAATAGTGAGTAATCGGAGTATAAGCAAAATAGTAATTGCAAGTCATAATGCTGGTAAAGTTCTTGAAATCAATGCTCTTTTGAGAAAACAAGGCATAAAAACAATATCATTAAAAAAATTTGATATTAATGAACCAAGAGAAACTGGATTAACTTTCAAAGAAAATTCTATTTTGAAATCAAGGAATGCATCTATTAAATCTAAGCTTCCAGCAATTGCAGATGATAGTGGGCTTTGTGTTCCTATAATTGACAATAAACCAGGAATATATTCTGCAAGATGGGCAGGTAAAAGTAAAGACTTTAACTTAGGAATTAAAAAGATTGAAAACAAAATGAGAAAAGTTTGTTCAATGAAAAAAAGAGATAGAAGGGCATTTTTTGTATGTGCTTTAAGTCTATATTTTCCAGATCATACCTGTTTAGTTTTTGAGGGAAAAATTTATGGCCATGTACAATTTCCAAAAAAAGGAAAAAATGGTTTTGGATATGATCCAATTTTTGTCCCTAATGGATTTGTGAAAACTTTTGGTGAAATGCAATACAATTTCAAAGAAAGAATAAGTCACAGAGCTAAAGCTTTTCAAAAATTAAAAAGATATCTCAAGAAAATTTAAATTAATTATTAATTTCATACACCTTTTCATTTCTTACTCTGTAAATAATGGGATTTCTCTCAATATTTCCATTCATATAAAGTTTAAATGTACCATTTATTCCAACAAATCCTTGTTTTGAAGTTAATGATGATGCGTTTATAGGCTTTTTATTTTCATTTAGACTTATTACTAAACCAACAGCATCATAAGCTAAACTTGCTATTGAATGAGGTTTTTGATTGAACAATTCCAAATACTCTAATTTAAATTTTTCACTTGATTCTCTGTTAAGACTTGTAAAAAGTGAATTATTTAAACCTGGTTCTTTAATAATTGAATCTTTATTCCAAACAGAATTACCTAAATACTGGATCTTTTTTGGGTCAACATCATAATATGGCAATATTGAACTGATCATGGATAACTGTTTAAAATTTTCAACTCCAATAAATAATGAGTCAAATGGTAGATCTCCATAGGTATCAAGACTTTTCAGAAGTTTAAGTTCTTTTTTTGATGATTCAGTATTTATAGATTCTAATTCTTTAATTTTTAATCCTAGATTAATTTTTCTTTTTTCGTAATCAGAAATATTTTTTGAAATTTCATAAAAATCTGGATCGTTAGGTTTATACATTATTGTTTTAATCAATTGGGATGAGTTATCACTATGAAATTTTATAATTTCATTTTTAATTCTTTGCCCATACGCATTTTCAGGCAAAATAACAGCAAGTTTTTTGTTTTTTATCTTTTTTGAATATTCTAAAATTGATCTAACCTCATCCTCAAGTGTGAGTCCAAATATGTATAAATTTTTTTGTATTACTTGTGAGTTATTTGAAAATGTTATTATTTGGATACTTTCGTCTTTTGCCAATGGCTGAATTTTAAGAATGTTATTTGAGAAAATTGGTCCTAATATAACATCTACATTTTCGTTTAAAAGACTATAAAAATTATTGGTTATATCATCCTCATTTCCAGTATCTCGAACAAAGAATTTTACGTTTTTGTTTTGGGTTTTATTTAATGCCATTAATGAGGCGTTTAATAATGAATTTCCAATCTGGTAATTTTTACCTGTAAGAGGAAGCATAATTCCTACTTTAAGATATTTTGTTTCATTGTTAGTTATTGAATCAGTTTTAAGCTTAGAAGGTGGGTCCTCAATATCTTTTATGATTTCAATTTTCTCCTTTTTGAAAATATTTTGTGTAGTATGAGCAGTATTTTTTATATTAGTATTTGTCTGTAATTCTGTTGTTTCGCACCCAAATAAGATTAAAGAAATAAAAAAAACAAATATTATGATATTGTTTTTTAATGAGAATAATATGCGTAATAACTTTGATATAAAATTTATTAATGATCGACTTAATGCCGAAGTTATTGAATCAGGTCTATATGTTGTTTCTACACCAATAGGCAATCTTTCAGACATAACTATAAGGGCTTTAAACATAATATCTTCTTCCGACTTAGTTTTATGTGAAGACACAAGAATTAGCAAAAAATTAACATCTAAATATGGCATAAAATGTTCAATGCGATCATTTCATAAGTATAATTCAAAAAAAATGCTTGATGTAATACTTCCTAAGTTGAAATCACACCAAGTTATATCATTAATTTGTGATGCTGGTACGCCTGCTATTTCTGATCCAGGATCTGATCTTATCAGAGAGTGTATAAAAAATCACATTAAGGTTATTTCAATACCAGGACCATCTGCAGTTATAGGAAGTTTAGTAAGCTCTGGAATTTCAACAGATCAATTTTCATTTTTAGGTTTTGTCCCACGTGATCAAAAAGTTAAAAAAATATTCTATGAAAGAATATCAAAATCAAGTGAGACAATAATTTTTTTTGAGTCGCCAAGAAGGATTATAAAAACATTAAATGAAATGAAAAATTTTATTACTAATAGAAAGGTTGCTTTAGTTAGAGAGCTTACAAAAAAAAATGAAGAGTTAATAAATGGAAATATAACAAATGTTTTAGTAAATCTTGAAAGAAAAGAAAAAATTTTAGGTGAGATTACAGTTGTAATCAGTGGGCATAGCAAAAAAAGTCCAATCTATATTACGGATCAGCAAATTTTAGATTTTGTAAAAGATTTAAAAATTGAAAAATTAGGTATTTCAACAGTATCAAAATTAGCTGCGGAAAAATATGAAGTATCAAAAAGAAGAGTTTATCAATTGATCATTGCAAATAAGAGTTAAATATAAAATTGTTAAGATCCAAAATTTTGTTTATATTGTAATTAATGGGCGTTAGAATCAATTTAATTTATAAATTAAATATTTTATTTTCTATATTTTTTTTATTTTATCAGTGTACACCTCAGATTGCTGTAGGTACAGCATCTACAGCAATAGCAGTTTCAAAAGAAGAAAGATCACTTGGTGAATTTGTAGATGATACTTTAATCAAAACACAAATAAAAAATTTATATTTTGACTCAGATGAAAAGCTTTTTTTCAATGTTGATGTTGAAGTGACTCAAGGAAGAGTTTTATTAACAGGCACTGTAGAGAATAGTGATCTTAGAATTGCAGCTACAAAAATAGCCTGGGGAATAAATGGTGTTGAAACAGTTATCAATGAATTACAAATCAGCAATGATGACAATATTTTAAGTTTTGCAGACGATTTGGTAATTAGCACAAAAATTAGAGGAAAATTACTCTTTAATTCGGAACTACCATATATCAACTATACTGTAGAAACGGTGAATGGAATTGTTTATCTAATTGGAATAGCTAAAACTGAGGAAGAACGTCAATCTGTAATTGATTTAAGTAAAGAAGTGTACGGAGTTGTTGACGTAATAGACTATATTAAAATAACTAAAAATTCTTATTAGATTAAATGAAAATTGGTTTTCAAATGGATCAATTGTCCCTTATTAATTTTGATACTGATAGTACTTTACCTATTATCTATGAATCACAAAAAAGGAAAAATATTAATTATATATTTCACCCAAGTGATCTTTATTTCAAAAAAAATAAAGTATACGCCAAAGCTAATAAAATAAAATTTAGTTCTAATAAGTTATCAAAGTATCAATTAGGAACTAAACAAACGCTTCAACTTGATTCATTGGACATAATTTTTGTTCGTCAAGATCCACCATATGACATGACTTATATTTCCTCAATGCACTTGCTTGAACAAGTGAGAGATAAAACAAAAATTGTAAATAATCCAAGAGGTATACGTAATGCACCAGAAAAATTATCAATGCTTAAATTTCCAGATCTTATTCCTCCAACAATTATTACTAGATCAAGGAGCGAAGCTGATAGTTTTATAGATGAATACAAGAGTTGTGTTGTTAAGCCTCTTTATGGGAATGGAGGGGAAGGTATCTTTTTTTTAAATAAATTAGACAGAAACTATAACCAAATTTTAGAAATTTTTTTAGGTAAAAGTAGTGAACCTTTTATAATCCAAAAGTTTTTGCCAGAAATTAAAAATGGAGACAAACGTATTATATTAATTGATGGTTATCCTGTAGGTGCTGTTAGAAGAATACCAAAAGGAAAAGAAATTAGATCAAATATTCATGTTGGAGGAAAATGTATTAAGACCAATCTATCTAAAAGAGATTTACAAATCTGTGAGTCAATAAGAGAGGACTTAATTTATAATGGACTTTTTTTCGTTGGCATAGATGTTATAGGAAACTTTTTGACTGAAATAAATGTGACTTCCCCGACATGTATTCAGGAAATAAAGAGGTTAAATAAAATTGATATTGCAAAAATAATCTGGGATAAGCTCTAACTTTTCTGTTACAATTTACTCTAAATATAAGATAGTAAAACAATGAGTATTCAAGCTTTAATTTTAAATTCTATTCTAAAAAAATATGTCAAAGCAGAAAGACAGAAACAAAAAGAGTATTCGTATACAGATGCAAGAAAGCTAATGAGACAACCAGGGTATGAAGATGAAGATACAAATTTTGTTGAAAAATTCTTAGCTAAAAAAATTTTTGGTAAAAAAAAATCTGATGTTAGTATAGAAGAAATTTATTTAGATAATATTCGGACACTACTTTTTAATAATTCCTCTTCTAGTAAAAATAAATGCATTCTATATTTTCATGGAGGTGGATATATTGCTGGTTCGCCTGAAACCCATCAAAATTTTCTTGTAAATCTCTGCAAGAGAACTGAAATTCCAATCTACGCAATTGACTATTCTCTAGCACCAGAAAAACCATATCCAGCAGCTTTAAACGACTCGGTTTCAAGTTATCAATCAATTTTAAAGATGGGTTATAAGCCAGAGGATATTTTTATTGGAGGAGACTCTGCTGGAGGGAATTTAACATTAGTTTGTGCTCTTAAAATTCAAAAATTAAATTTAGAGCTTCCAGCTAAATTGTTTCTTCTCTCTCCATGGACAGATCTTACAGCAAGTGGCGATAGTGTTAAATTTAATTCTGAAAAGGATCCATATTTGTCTTATGATAATTTTCTCACGACAGGAGAGTCTTCAAAAACTGCCGTACAAGACTGGTATGCCCCTGACCAGGATCATAGTGATCCAATGATTTCTCCTGTATTTGCAGATTATGAGTCCTTTCCAGAAACATTAATACAAGTTAGTGATATTGAAATTTTATTGAGTGATGCAATTAACCTGAATGAAAAACTAAAGCAAAACAAAAATAATGTAAGTCTGACAATCTACAAAGGTGTTCCGCATGTTTGGCAGGTATTTGGTTTTTTACCTGAGGCTAAAGAGGCAATAACTGAGATAAGTAATTTTATAAAAAATTAACTCTTATATGCGGCTAAAGCTGCAAGGTTCACTATATCAGCAACATTAGCACCATGAGGAGCAATTTGGATTCTCTCCTTAAATCCAACTAAGTAAGGTCCAACGAGATTGCCACCTCCCAACTCTTGGAGCATTTTCGTTGAAATACTTGCGCTATGAATAGCGGGCATAATTAACAAATTAGCTGGACCTGTAAGCTTACAAAATGGATAGAGTTTCATTAAATTTTCATTGAGTGCAATATTGGCTCCCATTTCTCCATCATATTCAAAATCAACATTTCTATCATCTAGGATTTTGATCGCATCTTTCATATATACAGATCTTTCTGTAAAAGGCTTTCCAAAATTTGAGTATGACACTAATGCCGCTCTTGGTTCTATTCCAAAAACATCTCTTACAACTTCAGCACTTTCTTGAGTAATATTTGCAAGTTGTCTTGCGTTAGGCATGTCATGTACATTCGAGTCTGCTACAAAAATTGTTCTTCCATTACACAACATAACGGTCATACCCAAAATTGTCTTATTTGGAATTGGGTCCAAAACATATTCAATACTTTCCAAAGAAGCAGCATAACTTCTTGTTAAACCACAAATCATAGCATCGGCATCATTGAGTGAAACCATACATGCTGCAAAAACATTTCTTTCATTACTTAATAGTTCAAGGCAATCTTTCTTTAAGAAACCTTTTCTTTGTAACCTTCCATAAATATGTTCAGCATACCTATCATGTTCTGATTTATTTCTTGTACTATGTATCTCCATCTGATCAAAAAAATCTAGACCAATATCTGACATTTTTTGTTTAATAATTTCTTCTCTCCCTATAAGAATTGGTGTACCCATTCCATTATTTAGAAAAATAGCAGCAGATCTAATCATATCTTCTTCTTCACCTTCAGTGAAGATAACCCTCTTAGGATTTTCTTTTACCTCTTGAAATATTTTTTGTAATAATCCTTCAGAAGGATTTAATCTAGCTGAAAGGTCGCTTGCATATCGGTCCATATCTACTATAGCTTTTCTTGCAACTCCTGTATCCATAGCGGCCTTCGCTACTGCGGGAGGAACTTTACTTATAAGTCTTGGATCAAATGGAGACGGTATAATGTAGTCTGGTCCATATTGGGGTCTCTGACCTGGATAAGCATTTGCAACTTCATCTGGCACATCTTCCTTAGCAAGTTCAGCTATTGCTTTAGCTGCTGCAATTTTCATTTCCAAGTTAATTGTAGTTGCCCTAACATCTAGCGCACCTCTGAATATATAAGGAAAACCTAAAACATTGTTTACTTGGTTAGGATAGTCTGATCTTCCTGTTGCAATTATGGCATCGGGCCTACATTCTTTAACAACTTCAGGTAGTATTTCTGGCTCTGGATTAGCCATTGCAAAAATAATAGGTTTTTCAGCCATTGATTTTGCCATTTCCTGGGATACTATACTTCCTTTTGATAATCCAAAAAAAACATCAGCACCCTTCAAAGCATCTTCTAATGATCTTTTTTTTGTTTTGATAGCATGAGCAGATTTCCATTGGTTAATATTTTCTTTTCTTTCTGTATGTATCACACCTTTCGTATCACATAAGATTCCATTTTCGTTTGGAAGACCCATTGATTTTAAAAGTTCTAAGCATGCAATTCCAGCGGCACCTGCTCCATTAATAACGATATTAATGTCAGATAATTTTTTACCCACTAAGTCTAATGCATTAATAAGTGCTGCTGCAGAAATAATAGCTGTTCCGTGTTGATCATCATGGAATATAGGGATATCCATCGACTCTCTTAGTGTGTCTTCTATAATAAAGCAGTCAGGCGCTTTAATGTCTTCAAGATTAATGCCTCCAAAAGAAGGGCCAAGAAATTTAATTGAATTAATAAATTCACCTGTGTCTTCTGTATCAACTTCTAAATCAATAGAATCTATATCTGAAAACCTTTTAAAAAGAACTGATTTACCCTCCATAACAGGTTTAGAAGCGTGAGCGCCTAGATTGCCCAAACCAAGAATAGCGGTACCATTAGATATAACGGCTACTATATTTCCTTTACTTGTATAATCATAAACAGAGCTTTCCTCTTCAGCTATGGCATTAACAGGTGCTGCAACCCCAGGTGAATAGGCAAGTGATAGATCCCTCTGAGTTGATAAGGGTTTAGTAGCTTTTATTTCAATTTTTCCAGGTTTTCCTTGGGCATGAAACAATAGAGCTTCTTTTTCGCTAAAATGTTCTTCTCTGTCTTTTTTTTTCATATTCTTTCTCTGCGCCTAGTTATATAGGTTTTTACCTGCTATTCAAATTCAAAACCTATATAATAAGGGACATTAAAGATTCATAATTTTGACGTTATTTAGATCAAAATATATTAATAAACAACAAAGATATGAACGTTCTTAAATCATCAGCAATATATTCA
>MDTG01011947.1_pt1 | contig 10406 bp, 8 predicted proteins | sample 811421 | NCBI WGS metagenome assembly MDTG01 (sample SAMN05326645, study PRJNA326480) | marine metagenome | isolation source: seawater | place: Pacific Ocean: South East | collected 2011
GAGGCCGGATGGGGACCGATGATGAGCGAGACCGCCTACTTCGTTAAGGACGTCGTCGGGCCGAAGGGCTGTGTCTCGATCACCGAGCGCGAAGGGGAGCGCAAGGAAGGCAGCGCCGACGTCGACTCTCACACGGCGACCAACTCGCTCAAGGTGCACTGGCAGGACCGCGACGCCGACGATGAGTTCACGCGTCCTGACGAATGGATCGACACCACGGACGAACCCGACCACGACGGGCTCTGCCTGCGCGAACAGGAGTTCCTGCTGGACGCGATCGTGAACAACGTAGACCTGACAGACCACGTCGACGACGCCGTCAATAGCCTCCGCGTCGTGCTGGCTGCCGACCGGTCGGCGCGCGAAGGCCGCACCATCGACCTGTGAAGCGGCGAAGGATCGCCGCCAGCGCGATCGGCGCGGCGGCGCCTGACGCGCTGCGATAACGCCCTCCTGAGCGGCGACGACCTGCCCGCGGCCGAACTACAGCGGGATGTTGCCGTGCTTCTTCGGCGGGTTCTGATCCCGCTTGCTGCGCAACAGCTCGAGCGCCTGGATCAGCATCGGACGCGTGCGACGCGGCTCGATGACGTCGTCGACGAAGCCCCTCGCGGCCGCCTGGTAGGGGTTGGCGAACTTGTCCTTGTAGTCGTCCACCAGCCGCTTCTCCTCAGCCGCGGGGTCGTCCGCGCCGTGGATTTCGCGACGGAACACGATCTTGGCCGCGCCCTCGGCGCCCATCACCGCGATCTCGGCTTTGGGCCAAGCAAACATCGCGTCGGCGCGGATGTGAAGGTTGTTCATCACCGTGTAGGCGCCGCCGTAGGCTTTCCGCGTGATGACCGTCATGCGCGGGACCGTCGCTTCACAGAAGGCGTAGAGCAGCTTGGCGCCGTGCGTGATGATGCCGTTCCACTCCTGCTCGGTGCCAGGCAAGAACCCGGGGACGTCCTCAAGACAAAGCAGCGGGATGTTGAACGCATCACAGAAACGCACGAAGCGCGCCCCCTTGATGCTGGCCTTGATGTCGAGCACGCCGGCGAGGTGCGCCGGCTGGTTACCGATGACGCCGACGACGCGGCCTCCGAGGCGCGCGAAGCCGACCAGGATGTTCTTCGCGTAGCGCGAATGAACCTCGAAGAACTTGCCGTCGTCGACGATGTGCTTGACGACCTGCTTCATGTCATACGGTTGGTCACTGGAGTCCGGCACGATCGAGTCCAGCGCCTCTTCGCAGCGGTTCGGGTCGTCGGCCGTGGCCAGAAACGGCGGGTCCTCACCGTTGTTCAGCGGCAAGTAGCTCAACAGCTCGCGCAGCTGCATCAGGCACGCCGCGTCGTCGGCCGCGGTGAAGTGGGCGACGCCCGAAGTCTCGCTGTGGACGCGCGCCCCGCCCAACTCTTCGGACGTCGTGTCCTCGTGGGTCACCGTCTTGACCACGTCGGGACCCGTGATGTGCATAAAGCTTGAGCCCTCCACCATCATGATGAAGTCGGTGATCGACGGCGAGTAGACGGCGCCTCCCGCGCAGGGCCCCATGATCGCGCTGATCTGCGGGATAACCCCGCTCGCCATCGTGTTGCGCAAAAAGATGTTGGAGTAGCCAGCGAGCGAAACGACGCCCTCTTGGATCCGCGCGCCCCCAGAGTCACACAACCCGAGCATCGGGACGCCCATCTTCATCGCCAGGTCCATGACCTTGCAGATCTTCTGTGCGTGGGTCTCCGACAAGCTCCCACCGAACACGGTGAAGTCCTGGGCGTAGAGGTAGACCGGGCGCCCGTCGACCTTGGCGCTCCCCGTCACGACGCCGTCGCCGAGGATCTCGTTCTTGGCGCTGTCCATGCCGAAGTCACGACAGCGGTGCGTGACGAAGCGGTCGATCTCGACAAAGGTGCCAGGATCGACCAGCAGATCGATGCGCTCACGAGCCGTCAGCTTGCCGCGCTCATGCTGAGCGGCGACGCGCTTCTCTCCGCCGCCCTCGAGGGAGCGGTCGCGAAGCTGCTGCAGCTTCTCCATTCCGTTGTTGTCGGTCATGACTTGGTTCTAAGCGTGGGGATCTTCGACGAGCTCGGCGAGGACGCCGCCGAGGTGTTTCGGGTGCAGGAAAGCGACCTTGCAGCCGTGAGCGCCAGGGTTCGGAGATTCGCTCAACAGCGGCGCGCCCGCGTCGACGAGTTGCGTGATCTTCTTCTGACAGTCACCCACCTGAAAGGCCAGGTGATGGATACCAGGCCCTCGCTTCTGCAAGAACTTAGCGATCGGAGAGTCCTCACTGGTCGGCTCGAGGAGTTCGACGCGGGTCTGACCGGCCCTGAGGACCGCGACCTTGACCTTCTCGGTCGGGACCTCGTCGACAGACTCAAGTCGCAGGCCGAAGCCCTCGGTCCACTTTGGCAGCGCCGCGTCGAGCGACGGGACGGCGACGCCGATGTGGTGCAGCTCCTGAATGGGTTGGTCGGTCATGTGCTGATGCAAGAGGATCCGCGGCGAAGGATGTTAGGCACCGGAGCGCCGAGAGGCGAGGATGAACGGGCCTTGCCAGAGCTGCCCGAAGTCGAAACTGTACGCGCAGGCGCTGCGCCGCATCTGGTCGGCCGGCGCGTCCGCGCTGTTCACCTGCAGCGCGAGGACCTGCGCTGGCCGATGCCTGCAGATGCGCTGCAGGGGCTGGTCGGCCGGCGCTGCACGGCGCTCGACCGAAGATCCAAATACATCCTGGCGCGCTTCGACGGGCCCGCTTCGCCGGTAGCGATGATCCACCTCGGCATGACGGGACGCATGATCGTCGAAGTCGTGAAGCCGCGGACGCGCCGCCCCGACTACCGCAAGCACGAACACTGGCGAATGGACTTCGGCGACCGACTCGTCCGGTTCGTCGACCCGCGCCGGTTCGGTGCGCTCGACGTGACGCCGGACGCAGACCTGAACGGTCACCCGCTAATCCGCGAACTCGGGGTCGAGCCGCTAGAAGAGGGCTTCGACGGCGAGTTCCTACATCGCGTAACCCGAGGTCGCAAGGTCGCGATCAAGCAGCTGCTGATGAACGCTAAGGTCGTGGTAGGGGTCGGCAACATCTACGCGAGCGAATCCTGCTGGCACGCGCGCGTTCGGCCCAGGCGCGCGGCCAAGTCCCTGACGCGGCGGGAGTGCGACGCGCTCGCAGCGGCCACCGTCAAGGTGCTGTCCGCGGCGATCGCGGCCGGCGGGACGAGCTTCCGCGACTATGTCGGCGTCGACGAAGACGCTGGCTATTTCGCACGCGAGCTTCGCGTCTACGAGCGGGCTGGCGACGCTTGCCCGCGATGCGGGGACCTCGTGAAGCGCGCGGTCCAACAGGGCCGGAGCACCTACTGGTGCAGCGGGTGCCAACGCTGATCGATCTCAGCGGGTCGGCCGCGGTTCTCTGACGCCCAGTCGGATAGCCAAATACGAGCCTGCTTGGCAAGCAGCACCCAACAGCAGGATGCCGCGAAAGCCCATCGAATCAGGCGCGCAAGACACGGCGAACGCGAACACGAAGACCCCACACTGCATGCAGAACCCACGCAGGCCCATCAACGCGCCTAGCTGGTCCGATGGAACCATCCCAGAGACGAGCGCCTGCTGGGGACCTGTCCGCGCCGCAGCAGCCAACGCGAGCAGGCAGGCGACAGGCAGCAAGTAGTCCACGCCCCACCGACGCGAAAGCACGAAGAAACAGCAGGCCAACACGCCGGAGGTGACCAGCACGAAGCGTCGCTTGCCGACTCGATCTGCCAGCCTCCCAAAGAGCGCGCTGCCGACGACCGAGAGCGCCCCGAGGCCGACCCAAACCCAGACCTGATCGCTCTTCTCGACGATCCCTTCACGGTCGAGCCACGTCGTCGCGAGCTGAATCACCGTAAAGAATGAGCCGACGTGCAGCATGGTGGCGAACAGCACGGCGCAGACGCTCGGGTTCCTCAGCAGCGGCAGCCGCCGACCATGCTGGGTCGGCGACAGCGACGGCACTTGTGTCAGCGAGAGGGCGAGCGCCAGAGCGCCGAAGGCAGCCTGCAACGCGAACGTCATCTGCCAGAACCCCAGCGACGAGAGCAGGACCGTCACCGGCATGCCGACGGGTATCGCGAGGAACAGGCCTGCGTTGAACTTGCCCATCACCGCCGCGCGGCGTTCGTAGGGGGCCAGATCTGCAGCCGCCGCCGAGGCCGCAGCGTAGGCCACGCCGCTGGAGAACCCCGACATGGCGCGGACGACCAACAGGGCCACGTAGCTGTCGACGAGCACGTGCGCGGCGCTCGTCAGGACGAAGATCGCGAGGCTGGCCGCGAGGAGATTGCGGCGGCCCAACCAACGCTCTGCGTCGGCGACCAGCAACGCCCCGATCGCCGAACCTGCGCCGGCAGCGGCCAGCAGCATGGCGCCACCGTGCTCCTCGAACTCGAAGTCCGAGCTCAAGATCGGCAACAACGCCCCCATCACGTTCGCGTTCAGGTTGAGCACGAACCCGGACATCGCCAAAGCGAGGACCGCCATACCCTCGCTGCGAAGGGGGCCACAATTTGAATCGGGCGCTTCAGGATCCGGCGTCGTCACGATGCGACCACTATCGAGCATGCGATTGTGGAAGTCTCGAATGGTTTGCCCTCGTCCCCCTGTCGAGACTCACGGTAGAATTCGCCTCGCAATGCCCTGTTTGCACCTGGAGCTCTCGTCGTGAAGATCGCAATCCTCGGAGGCGGCATCTCAGGCTGCGCGCTCGCGCGGATGCTGGCCGAAGACGACCACGACGTAACCGTCCTGGAGAAGTCTGAGCGCGTCGGCGGCCTCTGTAAGAGCCGACAGATCGACGGCTTCACCTTCGACGAGGCCGGTGGACACATCATCTTCTCCAAGGACAAGGACGTCTTGCAGTGGCAGCTAGACCGCTGCGGTGGCGAACAGAACACCCAGAAGACGGTCCGCAACACCAAGATCCGCTGGCACGACCGGTGGGTGCCATATCCGTTCGAGAACGGCGTAGGGCACCTAACGCAAGCGGCCAACGTCGAGTGCATGAGCGGATATATCGAGGCCTATGTGGGCCGACGCACCGGAGCCCCCTGCCCCGAAAATTTCGGCGACTGGATCCAGTGGCGCATGGGAGACGGCTTCGCGCGACACTTCATGGTCCCCTACAACAACAAGATCTGGAAGCGCGACCTCACGACGATGGCCAGCGACTGGGTCGCCGGCCGCGTCCCCGAGGCGCCGATCGAAGACATCCTCCGCTCGTCGATCGGCGTAGACACCGAAGGCTACAAACACCAGTCCGTGTTCTGGTTCCCCTCACACGGCGGCTTCGAGGCCATGGTCAAGGGCACGGCGAAGGACGGCGGCTTCCGCTTGGTCTGCGACGCGAGGGTGGATCGCGTCGCCAAGAAGGGCGGCGGCTTTGAGGTCAACGGCGAGGCCTTCGACCTCGTAGTCAACACGGTGCCTTTGCCGCAGATCGAGTCGGTTATTGAAGAGATCCCCGCAGACATCCGCGCGGACATTCAAGCGCTGGAGCCAATCTCGCTGATCAACGTGATGATCGGGGTCAAGCTAGACGAGCCGCTCCCCGACCTGAGCTGGATCTACCTACCGTTCGACGATCAGGGGCCGACCAACCGCGCCACCTACTACAGCAACTACTCGAAGTTCAACGCGCCCGAGGGTCACGGCTGCTTCCTCGCCGAGGTCACCCACCGCGGCGAGCTGCGCGCCGACGATCGTGAGTGGCTCCAGGGCGTTGTCGACGGCCTCGACCGCGCCGGAATCCTCCGCAAGGAACAGGTCGTGCTGCTGGAGGCATGCAACAACGAGTTCGCTTACATCGATCAGGACCTGGAGTTCGCGGCGCGGATCGCGCGCGTACGCGACTGGTTCGACAACAGCGGCTACCTGACGTTCGGCAGGTTCGGGCGTTATGAGTACCACAACAGCGACCAGTGCGTGAAACGCGCCATGCAGGTCCGCGAGCACATCCGCACAGCAGCGGCGAGCGGCGACCACGCGCCCCTGCAGCTCCCCTGACCAGCTGCGGCAGACGCGCGGCCGCCCCCGGCGCGTGATTTCCCGCGGCCCAACTTTTCTGTTGCCAGACGGAACCTGCGAGCCAGGAGCGGACGTCCAAGGGGAGCCCTGGGAGAGACCATGCCTCTCACGGGGTTGTTTCCGTCCTCTTGGATCTCGTGGAGCATCTCGGACGCCGAGACGGCATCGCGAATCAGAGGGGTCTGTTCCGGAGCGTAAGCTCTTGGTGCTGCGAACTAGGCATCGTCCTGGTGAGCACGTCTCGCGCTCTCACGCGGGTCCTGAGGACGGCACTATTCAGGGCGGCACACCATGCACCGTCCAACTCGTCGAGGCTGGCTCGCCCAGCCTCGACGTCTGTACGGGCGCCCCTCCCTAAAGCGCTGCTCGACAGGTCGATGCGCACGACCGCGACGCGGATGGTCGACCCTGACCCCGCGCAGATAAGCCTCCTCGCGACCTGAGACATCTCTGTTGCTTGGAATCGCCCTGAGTCGAGAGTTTCCCGCGGGCAGTAAGCACGCTCCAGCGGATATATTGCCTCCAGCCGCAGGCGGCGGCTAGCACCACCAACCTCGCTCGACGACCGGGAGGCGTCTCTTGCGAACCACCACCACATCTCCCGCGGACGCCGCGGGACGGAGCATCGACACGTCGGGAGTTGCGTCGGATTGGCGCGCTCGAGGGTTCTCCTGCGAGCTTTGGATCGATCCTCCAGAGCAAGTCCGGCAGGACTTCGAACACGACGTCGACGAACTGACGCTGCTCGTAGAAGGAACCGCACAGCTCGAGCTGGCGGACAAGGTGATCAAGCTTCAAGCGGGTGACGAGATCACAATCCCCGCGGGCGCCCGCTATACCGTACGGAACTGCGGTGAGGGACCCGCTAAGTGGCTGCTCGGCTACCCGCTCTTGTCAGCTGCGCAAGCGGCGCAGCCCGCGCCGCAGCAGGCCGCGCCGCAGCAGGCAACGCAAGAAGCCAGCGCCGAGCAGTAGCACCGACCGGCGATCCGAGGCTACTCCTCAAGCGTCCAGACGCCGCGCTGACCCGGCGTCTCTTCGACCCCGACGGAGAGACGCTGGACCGCTAGACCGGGCCAGTGATCGTTGATCAGCACCCGGAGCGAGCGCCCTAACCACGCGGCCAAGTTCTCGGACGATGTGTTACCGATCGGCAGCACGATCACCTCTTCGTGCGGGATTAGATACTGCCGCTCGCGGTATCGGATCTCGAAGTGCGGCCCGACGCGCTCAGCGGTCAAAACAGGGTGCTGCCCAGGGATCAAAAAGTGCTCGTCTAGCTCGTCGCAGAGTTGCCGGACGAGCGGCTTGATCTCCTTGAAGTTGACTACCAGGCCGTGCTCATCGAGCTCGGTGTGCAGGTCGACGTAAACCTTGTAATTGTGCCCGTGGAGCCGCTCTGCGATCCCGTCGGGAAAGATCAAGAAGTGCGCAGCGCTGAACTTGAGGTAGTCCTTCTCAACGGAGATGGACCAGGACTCGCGAGGATTGGGCATGGTTCTCGTTCAGGATAGCCTCGGGAGCCATGGACCTCGACTCGATCCCGTGGCAACCCACCCAGTTCGATGGGATCTCTGTTCACGTCTACGGTTCCGAGCGCTCCGGCGGAAGGACGCTGATGCTGGTATCGATGGCGCCGGGCTGCTCCGGTCCACGCCAAAAGCACCTTGGTGAGACCGATGTCCTGGTGCTACGCGGCGGATACCAGGACGAGTTCGGCGTCTACTCACCCGGACAGCTCGTGCGGTATGCCCCCGGAGACGAACATGGCCCGCGCGCCCAGGGGAAGCTGGGCGGCGAGCCATGTGTGCTGCTGGCCCTCGCGCGCGAGGGCATCAAGCGGCTCTGACGAGGCCTACTTCTCGGCCGCGTATTCCTCGAGCACCTTCTCGGCGATGTTCGGCGGGACCGGCTCGTAGGTCGACGGCTCCATCGAGTAGGTGCCGCGTCCCTGGGTGATCGAGCGCAGCATCGTCGAGTATTGGAACATCTCGCTGAGCGGGACCTTGCCGGTCACCGAAGAAATGCCGCCAGGACGAGCGAGCATCTCGTCGACCACGCCGCGTCGTGAGGACAGGTCACCGATCACGTCACCGGTCTTCTCTTCAGGGCACTCGATCTCGATCTGCATGATCGGCTCGAGGAGCAGCGAGTTGCCGTCTGTCGCCATGCGGAACGCGAGCACGCCAGCCGCCTCGAACGCCATCACGCTTGAGTCGACGTCGTGGGACTGCCCGTCGTAGAGCTCTGCGTGGATCTTGCAGAACGGGAAGCCGAGGCGTCCGCCTCCCTTGACCGCCTGCTCGATGCCGTTGCCGACCGCGGGGATGTATTCCCTCGGGACCGAGCCGCCCTTGACGTTGTCCTCGTATTCGAGGAACTCGACGTCGTCCTTGACCGAGAAGTTCAGGCGCGCGACAGCGAACTGACCCGAACCGCCGGACTGCTTGATGTGGCGCGCCTCGACCTGCTTGGGACCCTTGAGGGTCATCTTGTAGGCGACCTTCGGCTTGCCGACGTTGATGCCGATCTTGTGGTCGTTCTTGATCTGGTTGCACTTCACCTCCAGGTGAAGCTCCCCCATACCTGAGATGACCATCTCGCCCGTCTGCTCGTCGGACACCGCCTTGAAGGTCGGGTCCTCGCGTACGAGCTTGCCGATCACCGCCGAAAGCTTGTCGCGGTCGCCGGCCGACTGCGGCTCGATCGCCATGCTGATCACTGTCTCCGGGAACGTCATCGCTTCGTAGACGACCGGGTCATCCTTGGTCGACAGCGTGTCACCGGTGATGGCGTCCTTGACGCCGACGACAGCGACGATGTCGCCTGCCTTGGCGACCTCGAGCGGCTCGCGCTGGATCGCGTGCATCCGCATCAGGCGGCCGATCCGCTCGAAGCGGCGGGTGCGGCCGTTGTAGTACTTCTCACCCTGCTTCATCTCGCCCGTGTAGAGGCGCATGAAGGTCAGGTCGCCGTTCGGATCGCTGATGGTCTTGAAGACGAGGCCCGCGAACGGCTGATCGCTGGTGAGGTCACGGACGATGGTGTCCCCGGACTCCGGGTCGGTGCCCTCGATCGGCGGGACCTCCAGCGGGCTGGGCAAGTAGGAGACGATCGCGTCGAGCACCGTCTGCACGCCCTTGTCCTTGAACGCCGAGCCGCAGTAGACGGGCGTGATCTTGAGGTCCAGCGTGCCCTTACGCGCCGCCATCATCAGCTCGTCGTTGGTGATCTCTTCACCCTCGATGAACTTCTCAAGCACGTCGTCGTGGCATTCGCTGACCGCCTCGACCATCTCTTCACGACGCAGCTTCGCGTCGTCGACCAAGTCGGCCGGGATGTCGCTCTCGGTCATCTCACGCGCGTCGTTATCAGCCCAGATGTAGGCCTTCATCTTGATCAGGTCGACCAGCCCGACGAAGTCTTTCTCCTTACCGATTGGCATGACCATCGGCACGGCGTTGGCGTGCAGACGGGTCCGCATCGACTCTACGGCCTTGTAGAAGTCCGCGCCGGTCCGGTCCATCTTGTTGACGAACGCGATCCGCGGGACGTTGTAGCGGTTGGCCTGGCGCCACACCGTCTCGGACTGCGGCTGGACGCCCGCGACAGCGCAGAACACGCCGACGGCGCCGTCGAGGACACGCAGCGAGCGCTCGACCTCGACCGTGAAGTCCACGTGGCCGGGGGTGTCAATCAGGCTCATCTGATAGCCGTCCCAGACGCAGGACGTCGCGGCGGACGTAATCGTGATGCCGCGGTCTCGCTCCTCCTGCATGTAGTCCATCGTCGCGCCGCCGTCGTGCACCTCACCGATCTTGTGGCTCTTGCCGGTGATGTACAGGACGCGCTCACTGAAGGTCGTCTTGCCAGCGTCGATGTGGGCGATGACCCCGAAGTTGCGGAGGTTGCGGATCCGCTTGATCTCGGGAGACTCCTTCTTGTCAGACATGGGTATGGGGACTGGGTGTGGAAATCATGTAGTAGCGACGCTCGCGGTCGGGCCTACTTGACCCGGGAAGCCACTCACGTGCAGGGCGATGTCCGGACGGTCGAGCCGGATTTGTCGGCGAGAAGGTTAGCGGCAGAGGCCCGACGGTCAACGGGCGAGACCGCCGCGGCAGGCACTTATCTCGCTAGGACAGCCTGCGGACGCGCCGCGCGCCACACCCGGCCTGCCCCGCCGGCTCGCCGCGGCCTCTTGGCGACGGGCTGCCGCGCAGCCAACCGCCCGGCCGAAAACGCGCGCGTCGAGCCGCGCTCTGAGCCCTCACCGCAGGAACGACTCCAGCGCGTGCAGGCGCTGAGGGTCGTCATTGTGGTCGAAGTAGTAGCTGCGGAAC
>MDTG01069867.1_pt1 | contig 10406 bp, 10 predicted proteins | sample 811421 | NCBI WGS metagenome assembly MDTG01 (sample SAMN05326645, study PRJNA326480) | marine metagenome | isolation source: seawater | place: Pacific Ocean: South East | collected 2011
AATTACCCCCCGGTCCAAATTGGAGCAGTTGTGGTGGATAAACCGGAAAAAATGAAAGTACCAGAAGTAAATATAAAACAACTATTAGAAGCAGGTGTACACCTAGGCCACAAAACATTAAGGTGGAATCCAAAAATGAAAAGTTTCATTTTTGGGGAAAAAAATTCAATTCACATTATAGATTTAACTCAAACTGTAAATTTTCTTAAAACAGCTTTAGTAGAAGTTCACAAATGTATTGCTGCTGGAGGAAAAATATTAATTGTTTCAACAAAAAAACAAGCATCTGAACAAGTAAGTGCACTTGCAAAAGAAACATCTCAATTTTATGTAAATTACAGGTGGTTAGGAGGAATGTTAACAAATTGGAATACAATTCAAAACTCAATTAAAAGGCTTAAACATCTTGATGATCAACTTTCAAAAGATAATATGGGGTTTACAAAAAAAGAAATTATTAAATTTGGAAAAGAACGTGACAAACTCCAAAGATCTTTAGGAGGTATATCTGAAATGAAAAAACTTCCTAATCTTATTTTTATAATAGATACTAATATAGAATCTTTGGCTGTAAATGAGGCAAAAAAATTGGGGATACCAATTATTGCAGTATTAGACACTAACTCAGATCCAACAGGTATTAATTTTCCGATACCAGGAAATGATGATGCAAGAAGATCAATTAATTTATATTGTGATTTACTTAGTAATACTATCAAGGATGCAGAAAAATTTATAGATAAAAATCTTAATGAAGAAAAGACTTCATCTAAACCAGAATTAAAAAAAATGAAGTTAAAACCATTAAAAGAAAAAAAAAATCCTCAAAAAAAATAATTCAAAAACACAATAAGATGTCAAATAAAGATTTATTAAATAATGTAAAAAAATTAAGAGAGCTTACTGGTGTAGGCTTTAAAGATTGTAAAATTGCCATAGAAGAAAATAACGGGGATATAGAAAAATCTGTCGAGTTTTTGAGAAAAAAAGGAATCGCGAAAGCTTCAAAAAAAATGGGAAGAAACGCATCTGAGGGTTTGGCTCTTATCTACGATAGGGCTGAGGAGGTAGCAGTAGTAGAAATAAATAGCGAAACCGATTTTGTAGCAAAAAATAAAGATTTTTTAAATTTTAGTAAAGAAATTTCTAAAATAAATTTTGAAGTTCTTGGGGATCTTGAAAAGATTAAATTAACTAACATGGATAATGGAAAATCGGTAAGTGATAATTTAATTTCACTTATATCAAAAATAGGAGAAAAAATTACAATTAGAAGAACTAAATTTTTTGATAATAAAGGCGGTAAGAATTATTTCTATATACATTCCGCCGTAGAAAAAAATGTTGGGAAAATTGTCTCTATTGTAAAAATATCAAATAATGAAAACAAAGAACTAGGTCAAAAACTTGCTATGCATATAGCAGCATCAAGTCCTTTAGCAATAGATGAAAAAGGATTAAAAAAAGAGATAATAGAAAAAGAATTAGAAATTATAAAAGCTGAATTATTGAACTCTGGTAAAAAGGGAGATATTGCTGATAAAATATCAAAGGGTAAAATTAATAAATTTATATCTGAAAACACACTTTTAAATCAAATATGGATTATGGATCCTAAAAAAAAAGTTTCTGATATACTTAAAGAAAATAAAAAAGATAATGACATCAAAGTTGTTGATTTTATAAGATTTAAAGTTGGTGAAGGAGTTTAAATGAGTTCAGAATTTAACGAAAAAAATTATTCCGTTAAAATGGATAAGACAATTCAATCATTTAAAAAAGAGATATCAACTTTAAGAACTGGTAGAGCAAACTCTGCAATGTTAGATATGATTAAAGTTGATGTGTATGGCCAATTGATGCCTATAAATCAACTTGCAACTATCTCTGTTCCGGAGGCTAGATTAATAACCGTTCAAGTCTGGGACAAGTCAAACGTAAGTTTAATAGACAGCGCTATTCAAAAATCTGATTTGGGAATTAATCCTCAAATTGATGGACAGATTATAAGAATTAGGATTCCGGATTTGACTGAAGAAAGAAGAAAAGAATTAATAAAAGTCTTAAAAGGTATGACTGAGAAAAATAAAGTTTCTATAAGAAATATTAGAAGAGAGGCCAATGAAGATTTGAAGAAAAAACTCAAAGAAAAAAAAATTACAGAAGATGAAAATAAAAATTTTGAGAAAAGTACTCAAAAATTAACAGATGATCATATTGTTTTAATAGAAAAAATAACTTTAGAAAAAGAAAAAGAAGTTTTACAACTATGAATAAACTTAACCACGTCGCATTCATTATGGATGGTAATGGACGGTGGGGAAAGAAAAAAAAAAGAAATAGGAATTCTGGACATTATGCAGGTGTAAAAACAGTTAAAAAAATCGTAGAGTCTTCTATACAATTTAAAATTCCAGTGGTTACATTCTATGTGTTTTCAACAGAAAATTGGAAAAGACCAAAAAAAGAAATAAATTTTTTATTTAATTTAGTAAGTTCTTATTTTAAATCTGAATTACAAAATGTCATCTCAAACGGCATTAAAATAAATATTATTGGAGAATTGAACAAACTTCCTAGCAAATTAAAACTAGTTCTTAAAGAAACAATTAAAAAAACAAAAAAAAACAAGAGGATCTTGGTAAATCTTGCTTTAAATTATGGGTCTAAAAAAGAATTAATTAATACATTTAAAAAGATTAAGCATAAAAAAATCACAGAAATAAATATGAAAAATAACTTATATACGAAAAATATACCAGACCCTGATATTTTAATAAGAACTGGAGGAAAAAAAAGGTTAAGCAATTTTATGCTTTGGCAGTTAGCATATACTGAGTTATATTTTCTAGATAAACTATGGCCTGATTTTAAAGCTAAAGATTTACATAAAATTATAAAACATTACTATAACATTAAAAGAAATTTTGGAGGAATTTAGTTGAAATCAGAAATTAGCAGAAGAGTTAACACAGGATTATTTTTATTTTTGATATTAATTTTAATGTTTTTAAGTAAAATAATATATCTTTTTCTATCTATTGTTATTTTTTCACTTTCATTTGTAGAATTTACAAAGATGACTAATATATTTCTAAAAAAAAATCATGTTAAACGATTCTTTGTAAATATCACCTTTGCATCATATTTATTTTTTTTTCTACTAATTTTTATATTAGGACTTAACGATATACATTTTAAAATCATTTTATTTGTTATTTTACTTATATGTATTTCATCTGATATAGGAGGAATTCTTTTTGGTAAAGTTTTTAAAGGTCCAAAGTTAACAAAAATCAGTCCGAACAAAACTTTATCGGGAAGCATAGGTTCATTTATTTTTGCAATTTTAACGAGTTCGTTTTTACTTAGTTATATTTTTAATACTGAATTAATCAGTAATATTTTTCTTGGATTTTTAATTTCAATAAGTGTTCAATTAGGAGATTTATTTTTTTCATACTTAAAAAGAAAATCATCAATTAAAAATACAGGTAAAATTTTACCTGGTCATGGCGGCATACTTGATAGGATAGATGGGATATTATTAGGCACACCAGTAGGGTTAATATACGTTTTAATATTAGTGTTTACATAATGAAAAAAAAATTATCAATTTACGGATGCACAGGATCAATTGGTGACTCTACTTTTAAATTATTCGAGAAAAATAATAAAAAATATAGTTTTTATATTTTAACTGGATTTAAAAACTATAAAAAAATTAAACATATAATAAAAAAATTTAAGCCTAGTTTTTTCGTAATTTTCGATAAGAAAACTTGTAAAAAAATTAAAAAAGAATTTTATAAAAAAAAAGTAAAAATACTTAATTCAAGCGAATATAATAGTTATAAATTTAAAAAATCAGATATTTCAATTCTAGCAATTCCTGGAATAGCCGGGTTAGAACCTAGTTTGAGAGCAATTAAAATTAGTAAAAAAATTCTTATGGCAAATAAAGAGTCAGTGATTTGTGGATGGGAATTAATTAGTCAATCATTAAAAAAATATAAAGTAAAAATTTCACCAGTAGACTCTGAACATTTTTCAATCATGAATTTAATAAATAAATCAAATAAGAATAATATTGAAAAAATATATTTGACTGCATCTGGAGGACCGTTTTTAAATTATCCTTTAAGCAAAATGAACAAAATTAAACCTTCTCAAGCAGTTAATCATCCAAAGTGGAAAATGGGAAAAAAAATATCAATTGATTCCGCGACGCTAATGAACAAAATTTTTGAGATTATTGAAGCAAACAAATTATTTTCGCTTAGCTACAACAAAATAGATATTTTAATTCACCCACAATCTCTGGTTCATGCAATTGTAAAGTTTAAAAACGGTTTATATAAATTTTTGTACTTCGACACTGACATGTCAATACCAATAGGGAATGCTTTATTTGATGAGAAATTTCAATTAAAAAACTTTAAAAAAGTTAATTCAAAATCTAAAAAAGACAATTTTGCTGATAGTTTAAATTTTTTTAAAGTAAATTCAAAAAAATTCCCAGCCATTAAACTAAAACCTATATTGAACAAATACAATTCACTGCCAATTATCTTAAATGCAGCAAATGAAATATTTGTTGATCAGTTTTTAAAAAGAAATATGAGTTTTTGCTCAATAATCAATTACCTATTTTATCTTTTAAAAGACCCAAAAATGAGAAAATATGCTATAAAAAAACCGTCAAATTTGAAAACAATTTTAACTATTGATAAGTGGACAAGAAACAAAGCAATGCAAATTTTAGAGCAACACTAAATGAAAAAAATTTTGATAATTATATTTCTTTTTTTATCAGCTAATAATCTTTCTGCTGATATCGTAAAAAAAATAGTAATCTCTGGAAACGAGAGAATCAGTGATGAAACAGTGAAAGTTTACGGTGATATTTCTATTAACCAAAAAATAGACAATGCAAAGATCAACGAAATTATTAAAAACCTTTATTCCACAAATTTTTTTGAAGATATAAATATATCAGTTTCTAACCAAACTTTATTTATCAAATTGCTAGAATACCCTGTCATAAATGAAATAGTTATAGTTGGGGAAACGGCCAACAAATATAAAGATGCTATTAAAAAAAATATCAAATCAAAAAAAAATGGACCGTTTGTTAAAGCATTAATTGTAGATGATGAAATAATCATTAAAAAGTTATACTCTTCATTAGGTTTTAATTTCTTAGAGGTAAAGTCAAAAGTTGAAACTTTTCCAAAGAAGAGAGTTAATATTTATTTTGAAATAGAAAAAGGTGAGAAAACTAAAATTTCTAAAATCAATTTTAAGGGAGATAGAAAAATAAGAGATAGAAGACTTAGAGACATAATAACTTCCCAAGAAACAAAGTTTTGGAAAATTTTAACAAAGAATACTAACTTAAATCAATCTAATATAGCACTAGATAAAAGACTGTTAACAAATTATTATAAATCTATTGGTTACTACGATGTCAAAGTATTATCTGAAATTGTTGAACTTAAAGAAGATTTTAAAGCTGAAATTACTTTTAATATAAATGCAGGCACAAGATATAAGATAAGTAAAATTAGCACTAAAGTAGACCCAGTATTAGATAAAAAATTATTTTTACCTTTAAATAAGATATATCAAAAAGTTATTGGAAGTTACTATTCACCATTTACAGTTAAAAAATTATTAGATGAATTAGATTTAATAATTACTAACGAAGATCTACAGTTTATCGAACACAACGTAAATGAAATCATAAACGATAATACAATTGAATTAATTATAAATGTGCTTGAAGGACAAAAAGTTATTGTAGAAAAAATTGAAATTTTAGGAAATTCTGTAACTAACGAGACCGTTGTAAGGAGTGGACTTCTATTAGACGAAGGGGATCCTTATAGTAAAGTAAAAGTTGATAAATCCATATCTGAAATCAAATCAAAAAGAATTTTTGGATCAGTAAAAGAAACTACTACTGATGGATCGATGCCAAATTCTAAAAAGATACAAATTGTTGTAGAGGAAATGCCAACGGGAGAAATAAGCGCTGGAGCTGGAATTGGAACAGATGGAGGCTCTTTCGCTTTTAATGTTAAAGAGAATAACTGGCTAGGTAAGGGTGTGACATTATCCGCTGCCGCTGAAGTAAGTGCAGAGTCAGTAAGAGGATCATTATCTTACACAGACCCTGACTATAATTTTACTGGCAAAGAATTGTCTTATTATTTAAAAAATATACAAAATGATAAATCCGACTCTGGTTACGAAAATAGAGTATTTGGTGCAGGAGCTAGTCTATCTTATGAAAGATTTAAGGACATATATTTTTCACCAGGAGTAAGTCTTACTTACGATGATTTGACTACAGATAACACCGCCTCTCAGTTATTAAAAAATCAAGCGGGAAGCTCAACTGACCTAAGGTTAGATTATGCTTTTACTTCTGATAAAAGAGATAGAAGGTTTATGCCGACCGGAGGATATTTAACCTCTTTCTTTCAAGAAGTACCATTATATTCAGATCAACCACACATAAGAAATAGTTTTACAACAAATCATTATAAAGAATTTAGTGAAGATTTAATTGGAGCTTTAAAATTTGGCGCTTCAGCTGTCAATGGATTAGGCGATGAGGATGTTAGAGTAAGTCAAAGATTAGATTTAAGTTCTAAAAAGTTAAGAGGGTTTGAACAAGGAAAAGTTGGACCAAAAGACGGAGACGATTTTATTGGTGGAAATTACACTACATCTGTAAACTTAGAGGCTAATTTTCCAAATTTCTTTCCTGAGAAAAGTAATGCAGAAATAGGTTTATTCTTAGATGCTGGTAATGTTTGGGGTGTCGATTATAGTGATACTATAGATGACTCAAATAAACTTAGATCTACAGTGGGACTTAACACAAGCTGGCTATCACCCGCGGGACCTTTATCATTTATATTCTCAAAAAATATAACTAAAGCTTCCACTGATGTAGATCAAACTTTTAACTTCAGATTAGGAACTACTTTTTAATGAAAAATTTATTCAAAATTATTTTATTTTTATCAGTTTTTTTCTTTCCTTTAGAAAAAAAACTTTTAGCAAGTGATATTTATTTTGTAGATTACTCAAAAGTTATGAATCAAAGTACAGCAGGTAAAAAAGCTCAAGATTATTTGAAAAATCTAGTAAAAAATTCAAATAAAAAATTTAACGATACTGCAAAAAAATTAAAAGAAGAAGAGAATAAGATTATTAGTCAAAAAACCGTTCTTTCAAAAGAGGAGTATAAAAAAAAAGCTGACGCTTTAAGAAAAAAAGTATTTGAGCTTAATAAAGAACGAGATAAATCCATTAGAGAAATAGCTAAAAAGCGAAAAAAAGCAGGTGATGAAGTGTTAAAAAATCTTAATCCTATTTTAGGAAAATACATGGAAGAAAATAATATTGCAGTAGTAATTGACAAAAAAAATGTTTTAATGGGTAATAAAAAATTTGAAATCACATCTCAAATTATTGAAATTTTAAATAAGGAATTTAAATCAATAAATTTAAATTAATGTCCGATAATATTTTTTTTAAAAGTAAAGGACCTTTTAAATTAAAAAATCTATTCCCAAAAAATTCAAGTTCAAAAATTAATATTAAAGATATTAAAACCTTAGATAAAGCTTCAAAGTTAGATTTAACATTTTTTGACTCATTAAATTATATAGATTTAGCTAAAAAAACAAAAGCCAGTTGCTGTATTACCAAAGAAAATTTAAAAAAATATCTACCTAAAACTTGTGAAGTTATTATTGTAAAAAGTGTTTTATTTGAACTTGCGAAGATAACCCTAAAATTTTATCCTTTAGCAGATTTAGATTATCCTGATAATTCTCTTAAAAACCCCAGTAAATCAAAATTTCCTGGAGTAAAATTTGGTAATAATGTTTTAGTTGGAAAAAATGTAAAAATAGGTAAATCAAGTGTAATAGGTAGTAATACAATTATAGAAAACAATGTTTTAATAGGTAAAAGTTGTACAATTGGTTCACAAATTATGATTAAGAACTCATTAGTAGGTGATAATGTCGTTATTCAAGACGGAGCAAAAATTGGCATAAAAGGTTTTGGATTTATCCCTCTTAAAGATAAAAATTTTAGAATTCCACATATTGGAAAAGTAATCCTAGAAGACAATGTTGAAATTGGTGCATCTTGTACAATTGATAGAGGGTCAATAGGTGACACTATTATTGGAAAAAATACTTTTTTAGATAATCAGGTTCATATGGCACACAATGTTAAAGTTGGAGAAAACTGTATGATAGCTGGTCAAGTAGGATTTGCAGGAAGCTCTACACTAGGGAATAATGTTTCAATAGGTGGTCAAGCAGGAATTTCAGGACACCTTAAAATTGGAAATAATGTTAAAATTGGTGGAGGCAGTGGTGTAGTCAAAGATATACCTAATGATACAATAGTTATGGGATATCCAGCAGTTCCACTAAAAGAATTTTTAAAAAAAAATTCAAAATGATTAAAAAAGACTCGATAGATAGAAAAGAAATTGAACAATTACTTCCTCATAGAGCACCTATGCTACTTATAGATAAGCTTACTAAAATCGTTCACTTAAAATCTGCTACCGCAATAATGAATGTCAAAAAAGATGGATTTTATGTTCAAGGACATTTTCCAGGTCAACCAGTAATGCCGGGTGTTTTAATTGTAGAGGCTTTTGGTCAAGCGGCTGCAGCATTAACAGCATGTGGCATAGACCCAAAAGATTACGATAATAAATTAGTTTATTTAATGAGTGTGGAAAAAGCTAAGTTTAGAAATCCAGTGTTACCAGATTGTGAACTTCATTTAGAAATAGAGGCAATAAGATCCCATGGAAGAGTATGGAAGTATAAGGGAACTGCTAAAGTTGAAGGGAAAAGAATGGCAGATGCAGAGTGGTCAGCTACAATAGTTGATAGGAAATAAAATGATACACAACTCAAGTATGATAGATAAAAAAGCAAAAATAGGAAACAACGTCAAGATCGGACCTTTTTGCTATGTTGGACCAAATGTAGAGCTTCAACAAGAGGTAGAGCTAATTTCTAATGTTCACATAGAAGGAAATACTAAAATAGGCAAAGGTACTAAAATTTTCCCATTTGCGAGCATCGGGACTATACCACAAGATTTAAAATTCAAAGGTGAGTCAAATAGTGTTTTAATCGGTGAAAATAATATGATCAGAGAATATGTAACAATAAATCCAGGCACAGAGGGCGGAGGTGGAAGAACGGTAGTTGGAAATAATTGTCTATTTATGATCTCTTCGCACATAGCCCATGATTGTAAAGTTGGTAATAACGTTGTAATAGCAAACAATGTTCCTTTAGGAGGCCATGTTACATTGGAAGACTCAGTAGTTATTGGAGGAAATTCAGCAGTTCAGCAATTTACAAGAATAGGAAGATTGGCAATGATAGGAGGGATGACGGGAGTACTTAAAGATGTAATTCCATTCGGGTTATCATTTGGTAATAGAAATTATTTACAAGGTATAAATTTAATCGGACTTAGACGGAAAAAATACGAAAATAAAAAAATTTTAGAATTAGATACAGCTTATAAAAAAATCTTCTCATCTGAAAAACTTCATGAAAATTTAGCTAAAATTAACGGTGAATTTAAAGACAATGATTTAGTTAAAGAAGTAATTGATTTTATAGAAAAAGACAAAAAAAGACCTATTTGTACACCATTAACTAGATAATGATTGGACTAATATTAGGAGATACTGATTTTCCAAAGAAAATACTAAAAAAAATTAAAAGAAAAAAATTAAAATATCTAATTATAGATTTAAGTAAAAATAAATCATTTAAAAAAGATAAAAATTTTAAAAAAGTATCTCTAGGTCAATTTGGAAAAATTATAAATCTACTTAAAGAAAATAAATGCAAAAAGATACTATTTGCAGGTAAAGTAAAAAAACCTAAATTTTCTAAATTAAGATTAGACTTTAAGGGTGTTTATTATATGCCACGAATTATAAAAAGCTCTAGGGTAGGTGATGCAGCTATTTTAAAAGAAATAATTGAAATATTTAAAAGAGAAAAGATTACTACCGTAAGCTCTTTGCATTTTAATCCAGAGCTAACTTTAAAAAAAGGTATTTATACAAAAATTAAACCAAGCAGTGTCGATAATGCTGATATTAATAAAGGAATTTCAATATTAAATAAATTGAATGAATATAACTTTAGCCAAGGCACAGTGGTGAGAAATAAAAAACTAGTAGCTATTGAAGGAAAAGGAGGTACTCAAAATTTACTAAAAAGATTAAAAAATAAGAAATTGAAAAATAATGGAGTACTAGTCAAATTTCCTAAAAAAAAACAAGATTTAAGAGTTGATTTGCCAACTGTTGGATTAAAAACTCTAAA
>MDTG01147753.1_pt1 | contig 10406 bp, 12 predicted proteins | sample 811421 | NCBI WGS metagenome assembly MDTG01 (sample SAMN05326645, study PRJNA326480) | marine metagenome | isolation source: seawater | place: Pacific Ocean: South East | collected 2011
CCAGTGTTTTCTCAAGCGAGGTAGTTTAAATTGATGACAAATCTAGATAATAAGCCAGGTAGTATGAAAGGGAAGTGGGCCGAGCTGTTAGCTGATCAATTTGAGTTGCCTTATATGCACGCATTGCGGTCTTATCTTGCTAAACAAAAGCAACAAGGTAGAATTATTTACCCACCTGGAAAGTCAATTTTTAATGCCTTAAATCATACTGATTTTGATGATGTGAAGGTGGTGATCATTGGTCAAGACCCATATCATGGTGCCGGTCAAGCGCATGGTTTTTGTTTCTCTGTTCAACCTGGTGTGAAAATTCCTCCGTCTTTAAGAAATATGTATCAAGAGTTAAATCAAGATATTGGCATGCCAATTCCTGAGCATGGCACCCTTACTTCATGGGCCGACCAAGGTGTTTTATTGTTGAATGCTGTGTTAACAGTCGAGGAATCAAAAGCTGGCGCCCATCAAGGCAAGGGTTGGGAGGTTTTTACTGATCGAGTTATTGAACTATTAAACGAACAGTCTCAAGACGTCGTATTTTTACTTTGGGGAAGTTACGCTCAAAAGAAGGGGCGTTTAATCGATAGAACAAAGCACTGCGTGTTCGAGGGGCCACATCCCAGCCCATTATCAGCCTACCGTGGTTTTTTTGGTTGCAAACACTTTTCAAAAGTGAATGCGTATCTGTCTGAAAAGGGTAAAGCACAAATCAATTGGGCCTCTGTTTTAGAAGAAGCCCAATAATCATCTATAGACGGTGTTTAAGCGTTCAACAAAGCCATTGCCGCTTCCATTTGTGCACTTAAATCTTCATCTTCATTCGGGTCTACATTCGGGTCGATACCGAGACGTTCAAACGCCGTGACATGATTCCAATCTAGCGACGCGTAATCGTGATCAGTTCCAGCATAAGATTGTAATAAAGCGACTGTGACCAAATCGGCATAATCTGATTGTGGTAGCTTTCTCGTAAAATTAATGCATTCGCGTGGAACAGGTCTTAAGTCTTTCGGAAAATCCCACTTCTCTAAAATCTTTTCACCTATTACGGGTTGCAATTCGTCTACCACGTTATCCAGTACGACACTGCTAATTTGTATTTCGTTATCTTCGACATATTTAAGAACAGGTAGAGCGCCAATGGCGAAAACAAGGCCGGCAAGCGTTGCTTGTCCTGCTGCTAGGTGAGAATGCTGGCGTGCCAATACATTACAAATACCCGCAATCTCGGTACTTTTCTTCCATGTTTCACGCATACGCTTATCAATCATCTCTGAGGTCGCTTGGAACATTTGTTCCATGACTAAACCTGTTGCTAAATTACTCGTGTATTGCATGCCTAAGCGATTGACCGCCATATTAAGATTGGTAATCTCATTGGCGCCTCGAAATAATGGACTATTGCTCACCTTGAGCAGGCGAGCAGACAGTGCGGTATCTTTATTGATCACTTCGATTAAATCGAAAAGCCCAGAATCTTCATCTTCGGTTATTTTTTTAACGTCTAACGCAATTTCTGGCAATGTAGGAAGAACAATTGTGTCGTTCTCAATTGCGGTTAAAATATCTGTTTTAATTTTTTGGCCAATTTCTGACATGCACGCCTCAACAAGTAGGTTTTATTTCAACACCTATAAGTTATAGCAGAGCTTGGCAGGTTTTGTGTTTTTAAGCAGTAAAAAAGTGTTATTTTTTGAATTCACTATAATCTATGTCGCGAACGGTGAAAGCTGCGTTCAGCCCCTCGTTTAAATAAACATTTGGGTAATTATGTGCCTGCTCAATAGGTAAAATTGCTAACGCAAAGGTTCCACATTCTTTGGCAAAGTGAGCGCGTATCAATGTACCGCATTTTTTGCCTTCTGAATCATAAACGGCTGATAAGGGGGAGGGGGTGTTTTGAGTTTCCGAATGAAGAAGGTAGGCTTGTTTTTTCTGTTTGCCTAAGAATTTCATGCGAGCAATAATTTCTTGGCCTGTATAACAACCCTTCTTAAAGCTCACTGCACCTAAATGATGGAGGTTGAGATATTGCAAGATAAATTCTTCTTGGCTTGACACATATATTGCCGGAATGCCGATTTGTGTCTCTAATGCATTCCAGTGCTCTAACTCAATTAGGGCAGTATTTGTGAGCACTTGGGGTAAATTATCTATATTCTTTGTCCAAAGCTGTCCCATACGTCGATGTAAGGAAACATTTATCCACATATTACCGTCATCTTGTACCAAAGCGCTAAGGCTTGATGAGTCTAGGCCCACTTGCTTCAAGCCATGTTCATAATCGTTAGGTTCTAAAGAAGTAAAACCAATGGCTCGGTAACTCGTCTCTTCTTTCAATTCACACTTAAAAAAAGCTGCGTATTTGTTTAATCTTTGTAAGGTTGAGTCTAATAAACTTTCATTCATGCAAAGTAATAAGCCATCTTCGACTTGAATGACTTTAAATAAACAATACATTCTTCCTTTCGGTGTATTCAGAGTGCTGAATGAAAAATTCTTATCTGTTAATGCGTTTAAGTCGCATGATGTTTGGCCTTGAAGAAATTTGATCGCATCTGGGCCAGTAATAGACATGAATCGATCTGTTAGCGCTGTGCTCAAAATAGTCATACATTTTCCAAAGCAAGAATTTTATAGAATTGAGTTTTAATAAATAGAGTAAATAAATAAGAGTTAGGAAAACTTAAACCATACTCTTAATCGCCTATATTCATTAGAATTTAAGGCATTATAACTACAAATGAATAGGTGACGTCTAGGCTTTCCCATAAATCTATTTTTAATTTTTGAGTGAGAGAACTCAGATTCTGTAGGTTCTTTTTTACACTCAAAACTAAGTAAGCTAAACGAAGGGAAAATAAACCCTTTAGAAATAAGTTTTGCGTTGAAGCGATTGCCTTGATTGTCTTCTAAATAAACTTCGTTATTTCGAAGTTCGATAATGGAGACTGAACTGGGTGTGTTTAATAAGCCAAAAAGCCTAATACAGCGATAAGTAACGATTAAGTGGATAACGAATAGTGTTAGTGCAATAAAAAAGGGGATGTCGGCGAGTAGAGTCAAGCCAAGAGAGGCGAGGCATGGTAAAGAAATTAACCCCGCTACTCTTAAGCTAGGAAATAACTCTAACCTAACTTGGTTGAACACGGTCTAAAATCATATTTACCATTTTAGCGTGGTCTGGATCAGCAGGAACTGAGTTTCGCATAAACCAACTAAATAAATCAGGATCTTCGCAATCAATTAGTTTTTTGTAACGCGCTTGGTCTTCTTTAGATAAATCTCGATAAGCTTCATTTAAAAAAGGACCGAGAAGCACATCTAATTCGAGCATGCCTCTTCTGCTATGCCATGCTAAACGGTTAAACTCCTTGACATCTTGATCTTCAGACATTGATTTGACCTAATAAATTAATGAAAAAGCATTATAAGGATAGGTTGTTTATGTCTCAAGTTGTATCTGTTTCTAGAAGCGGGTTTTACTTTCGGCGAACGCGATGCGTAGACATTACGCTCTATTTATGTCCGGAGTAAGACACTCGCAAAGCATCTTCTGGTGACATATGCCAAGTATCATCCTGAACATACTGAGCAGAGTTCTGAGGTAAACGAACTGGCTTATTCTTTAGTGTTGGTTGTTTAGGTTTTTTTTGCCATAAATTCGAAATTTTTAAATTTTTCATATTTAAATCCTCTTACACTTTCTGATATAGCTATAATGCTCATAATAAGTAATATTTAGTTACAAATCATTATAAAAAATTCTATATAAATCAACAATTAACATTGTTTTACAATTGCTTTGGTGTGTTTTGAATGAAAAGGATAAATAGGTGGTTTGTTTATATTATTCGCACAGCGTGTGGGAAATTGTATACCGGCATCACCACAGATATAGAGAGACGGTTTCAAGAGCATTATGACGTGTATCATCGTAGAAGTAACAAAGGAGCAAAGTTTTTTCGCGGACATTGCCCAAATGAAATTGTTTATACCGAAACCTGTGAATCGCGCTCAGAGGCATCTAAACGAGAATATCAAATAAAAACAATGACTAAGCGCGATAAACTTAAGTTATTCGAACAGGAAAGATGAGAAAGAGAAGCGCTAAAAAAATATTTAATTATACCGAATTAGAATAATCTGTATGATAAACGGAGTTTGTCATATATAAATAGTGTTAAAAGTTCATGTCTACACCGTCAAAAACATCTTCATATTACTCATCTCGCTTTCTGTTATTTGCTTTGGTTTTATCAATAGTCATACATGTCGTTTTTGTGTTTTGGTCGCCCCTAGAGCCAAGTTCTATTCAGTCTGGCGCTCCCTCTCGCATTAATGTTTCAATGCAGAGTAGTGAAGGTGTGGGTGAAAAATCTACAATTAACAAAGCAAAAAAAGAAGTGCAAAAAACGTCAGACAAAAGCCTTTCTAAACCTATCGCACAACGCGAAGCTCAAGTTACTCAGCCGAAAATAAAACCACTTAAGCTACCAGAAGAAAACCGTGTTGAACCCAAGCCGCTTCCACAGAAAATAGTAAGTGTTGCTAAGACTCAGTCAAAAAATGTGATTAAGCAAGCCTCTACTGAAACAGTTCAGAAACAAGCTGAGCAGATTACACCGGAAGAAACCCAAGTTGAATCAATGAGCGAAGAGATAGACGTAAAAGAAAATAAACTGGTTGCTAATAATGTTGAAGAAAAAACTATTCAGCCTGTTCGTTATGAGATAGGAAGCAATGATAACCCTAAGCCAAGGTATCCTCAAATGGCTTATAAAAAAGGCTGGCAAGGGGAGGTTATTTTAGGTGTGCATGTAAAGCCAGATGGTACTATTGAACATCTAACTTTCGTTAAAAGTACAGATTATGGCATTCTTAATTATGAAGCATATGAGACGGTCAGAACATCTTGGCATTTCAAACCATTGAAGGATAAAAACTCTTCCTCTGAGACGGTATTAATCGAAGTTCCTATTGTATTTAATATTGCTGACCGATAAGTATCGGTTAATTGCTATCGATAATCTTCTTGACTTTTGACCTCTCCATCCTTAAATTGGCGCCGCGTTACAGGTGTTCTAATTCGATCTGAATTAAGAATGAAACGGGAAATTGGTGCATTTTAAAATTTTCATTTTTGAATAAACCCAATACTGCCCCCGCAACGGTAAATGAGAAAAGCAATAGCTATCGCCACTGTGTAAAAACATGGGAAGGCGCTATTGGTAAGTATGAGAATACTAACTCATGAGTCCGGAGACCGGCCTGAAGCGATAAACCGTCATAGCGGAGGGCTGTGTGGGAGATATCATTCTGCCGAACTTTGCTGTATTGGTTTTACTCCTTCTACTTCTCTATATGACATAATTATTCTTGCGCGGGTGGGCGCTAATTGGAGCTTTTATGTCCTTTAAATTCATTCAAAAATCTCTTCCTTATCTATTAATCGTTTCAGGTAGTTTATCGGCAAACGCGGCCGATCAAAGCAGTATCGACCAAATTGATAAAACTTATAAGCATGAAGCCGTAGTAGTAACTGCTAATAGAACAGCTCGAACCGTCAATGACTCTATATCGAGTGTTAAAGTCATTACTAGAGAAGATATTGTAAAAAGTCAGGCACGCTCAATTCCCGACTTGTTGAGAGGTGTTGTGGGTGTTCATTTTGCTCAAAATGGAGGTCGTGGAAGTAACTCTTCACTTTTTTTGCGTGGCACAAATTCAGACCATGTCATTGTTTTAGTTGATGGTGTGAAAGTTGGGTCTGCAACGTCTGGGACAGTTTCTTTTCAGAATTACCCCTTAGAACAAATTGATCGAGTTGAAATAGTCCGTGGCCCCAGGTCAAGTCTATATGGGTCAGAAGCCTTGGGTGGCGTAATTCAAATTTTTACAAAAAAAGGCGGTGGAAAAACAGCGCTTAATTCTCACGTAACTGTTGGCAGTGATGATACCTATGAAATGAGTGTCGGTGTCGCAGGCGGAGGAGAACATGTCTTTTATAATGTTTCAGTTGAAGGAGAAACAACAGGCGGTTTTGATTCATGCCAAGCAGAAGCTGCTACTAAGTTTGGCGGTTGCTATGCTGATCAGCCCGATTCGGATGGTTATGAGAACCTTGCTGGAAATATTCGTTTAGGTATTAAAGATGGTAAAGGCTCTGAGTTTTCTGTTATGGGGTTAAGCTCTGTCTCTGAATCTGATTTTGATGGGAACTTTCAAGATAACTCAGATAGTGAGCAGCGTGTCATTGGCTTGAATGGCATTTTGCAAATAACTAATGATTTAGATGTGAGTTTGGGTTTTTCACAGGCCGAAGATAAAACAGATAGCTATATAAATGGAGTCTTTGCTTCTAGGTTTGATACAAAAAGGGATAATGCAAGCGTACAAACAAACATTCTTTTCTTCGATAGAGATGTTTTCACTTATGGAATGGATTATCAAAAAGATGAGGTGACTTCTTCATTGGTTTACGATGAAGCAGAACGCGAAACTTACAGCGCATTTTCTCAATATCTCATTGCTTTGAGCAAGCATGACTTCGAGTTTAATATTCGTTATGACATTAATGATGGGGTAAAGGATGCGTTTACTGGTGGAATAGGTTATGCGTATCAATTAGAAGATAATTTACGGTTTTTTATGTCTTATGGGTCAGCTTTTAAGCTACCTAGCTTCAATGAACTTTATTATCCTAATTTCGGTGAGCCAACACTGAAACCAGAAGAATCCACAACTTTTGAATCTGGCTTGCGCGGTGAGCAAGAATATACAAGGTGGTCGCTTACATTTTTCTCAACAAAAATTGATGAGTTAATTGGTTATGACTCTTCTTTTAATCAGTTAAATATCGATAAAGCAAGTATCCGAGGTTTTGAAATTGAGCTCAGTCAGCAGCTAAATGAGAACTGGATGCTTGGTGTTGATTTATCGTTAATTTCTCCTATCAACGAATCCGTTGGTATTAATGATGGTAATTTGTTAGCTCGTCGTCCTGAAAGAAGTGGTCGAATTAATCTAGATTATGTTTCTGACAGTTGGTCAGCAGGTGCATCATTAGTTCATGCTGGCACACGATATGATGATGCTGCAAACACTAAGAAGCTGAAAGCTTTTAAAACTCTTGATTTAAAAGCACAGTATGAACTGAGTAAAGAATTTCTTCTTCAAGGTCGAATAGAAAACTTATTTGATAGTGAATACGAAACAGCTCAGTTTTATAATCAGCCTGGACGCGGTTTTTATGTAACACTTAGATACAGCGTTAAATAGCATTTTTTGTCTGAGGCACTTATGACCACACTCATGATACAAGGCACGACCTCAGATGCAGGTAAAAGCACCTTAGTGGCTGCCTTGTGTCGTTGTTTGCTGCGAAGATACATCAATGTTGTACCTTTTAAACCTCAAAATATGGCACTGAATAGTGCCGTAACGATAGAAGGGGGGGAGATTGGTCGTGCACAAGCACTTCAGGCCGTTGCTTGTGGTTTAAAGCCTAGTAACGATATGAACCCAGTGTTACTTAAGCCAGAAACAGATATTGGTGCCCAAGTGATTATTCATGGAAAGGTCAAAGGCAATATGTCGGCGACCAGTTATCATGACTATAAAACCCTCGCGATGGATGCTGTTTTAGAGTCTCATGCCCGTTTAGAAAAACGTTATGATGTCATCATGGTTGAAGGCGCTGGTTCACCGGCTGAAATAAACTTACGTGATCGTGATATTGCGAATATGGGGTTTGCGGAGGCGGTAGACTGCCCGGTCATATTAGTGGCCGATATTGATAGAGGGGGCGTATTTGCCCACTTAGTCGGTACCTTGGCTTTACTAACCGAAAGTGAACAGGCGCGCATCAAAGGTTTTGTTATTAATCGTTTTAGAGGTGATATTGCTTTACTGCAATCTGGCTTGGATTGGTTAGAAAGTTATACCGGAAAGCCTGTTTTAGGTGTTATCCCTTATTTACATAGTCTTCATTTAGATGCAGAAGATGCACTGCCGCAAGTGCAAGAAAAACTAAATAGTAATAAATTCACAGTAGTTGTTCCCGTTATACCTAGAATTAGCAACCATACCGATTTTGACCCATTACGTGTTCATCCCGACATAAATTTTCAATATGTTCGCATGGGGGAACCTATTCCTGCGGCTGATTTAATTATTTTACCTGGCTCAAAATCTGTTCGTGCAGATCTTGCTTTTCTAATAGAAAATAAATGGCAAGAAGCGATACAACGCCATCTTAGATTTGGTGGAAAAGTTCTCGGTATTTGCGGTGGCTATCAAATGCTAGGAAAACGTGTGAAAGATCCTTTAGGTTCAGAAGGCGAGGCTGGCGAGAGTGAAGGGTTTTCACTACTTAATATTGAAACGACCTTAAATACAGAAAAACAACTTCATAATAGAGAAGGGCGCCTATCTTTTGACGATGTCACTATATCAGGTTATGAAATACATACAGGCCTATCTGAAGGAGAAGCATGTAAACGGGCTTTTCTTCATTATGAATCGAAGGTTGAAGTAATTGCGGATGGCGCGATTAGTGACTGCGGTAATATAGCCGGCACCTATTGGCATGGCTTATTTGAGAAGCCAGATGCCTTGCAAGCAATTTTAGAATGGGCGGGATTGCAATCACAACAAACCCCCGACTTTTCACTTATTCGCGAACAGCAAATCGATAGGCTCGCCGATGCCGTAGAAGCTAATATGGATATGGCTAAGGTACTAAACTTGCTGAATTTGAATACGCTTGATGAAGCTGTCTTATGAAACATTTAATTTTGGGTGGTGTTAAATCTGGTAAGAGTCGCTACGCGGAAAATTATCTAAAAGACTTTCTACGTGATAAGGGCTTAGATGATAGTCAAGCCTGTTTAATCGCTACGGCTCAAGCCTTAGATGAAGGCATGCAATCTCGTATTGAACGCCATCAACAGCAACGCCCAGTTACTTGGCAACTTATCGAAGAGCCATTAAACCTTGCTTGTGCAATTGAAAAATCCCAAAAAACAGCCAGTATCGTGCTAATCGATTGCTTAACACTTTGGCTAACAAACTTACTGATGAAAGACGATGAAGCATTCTTACAAGAGTCTATCGAAAAGTTCTTGTTAACTGTTTCAGAGTGCGAGATCGAATTAGTTCTAGTATCTAATGAAACGAACATGGGAATTATGCCGCTTGGTAAGCTTACGCAAGACTATTGCGATAAAATAGGCTTACTTCATCAGTCGCTGGCAGACAAATGCGACCGGGTGTCTCTAGTTATTGCGGGTTTGCCCATGTCTTTAAAAGCTCCTGAAGAAAAAGTGTAGAGAAGCAATAAAAGATGAATCAAACACCGTTATTAAGCGTTTCAAATTTATCTTGGTCGGCCGGACAAACCAAGATATTAGATGCGATTAGTTTTAATATCGACAAAGGTGGCTTCGTGGGATTAATTGGGCCGAATGGCGCAGGGAAGTCGAGTTTAATGCGCTGCATTTATCGCGTAAATAATCCAGATTCAGGTTCAGTGTTATTTGAGGGCGAAAATATTTGGAAGGCTAGTGCGAATACAAATGCTCGTAATATGGCAGTGATTCTTCAAGAACAAAGTGAACATTTAGGCTTATCTGTTTATGAAGTGGTGGCGCTTGGTCTAACGCCGCATAAAAAGTTATTTGAGTGGGATACCCCGGAAGACAAACACAAAATTCAAACTGCACTCACTGAGAATGATCTTAGCAATTTATCCCAGCGCCTATTTTCGAATCTATCCGGAGGAGAAAAGCAACGAGTGATGTTAGCCAGAGCGATGCTACAAAATCCGAAACTTCTCATTATGGATGAGCCGACTAATCACTTAGATGTCCATTATCAGGTTGAGGTACTTCGCAAAGTAAAGTGCTTAGATATGACTGTGTTAGCATCCTTTCATGATTTAAACTTGGCGGCGGCATTTTGTGACAACATTATCGTCTTAGATAAAGGTAAATTATGCGCTTCTGGGACGCCGGAAGAGGTGTTAACTGAAACGTTATTGAAGGATGTATTTAATACTCAAGCCTTTGTTGACCAGCACCCCATTCATCATCATCCACGAATTACATATGCCTATCATGATGCTGACTAAGACTCATTTAAAAAATACTCAATATATTCTTTTATGCGTTATCGCTTTAGTTAGTACTTTTATCTCTCTAGGTTTTGGTGCAATAGACATTAGTTTCTCAGCATTATTAGAGTGGGGCGTTTCGCTTCTTGGCTTTGAATCAAATGTTGATGGCATACATGTACGGATTGTTGAAGAACTTCGTTCACCCAGAATGATACTGGCTTTTCTAACGGGAGCTGGCTTATCCTTAGCAGGTGCGGTCTTGCAAATGGTGACTAGAAACCCACTGGCTGAC
>MDTG01331202.1_pt1 | contig 10406 bp, 9 predicted proteins | sample 811421 | NCBI WGS metagenome assembly MDTG01 (sample SAMN05326645, study PRJNA326480) | marine metagenome | isolation source: seawater | place: Pacific Ocean: South East | collected 2011
GTAAGTTTCCAGTTTATAGAGGTTTAAGACTTAAAGAAGATGATGTAATTAGACGTGAAATAATAAGACATATAAGAACTTTTTTTAACATTGAATTTGATTTCTTTAGTAAAAAATACTCGAAAAATTTTAAGAATTATTTTTCTAGAGAATTAGAAAATCTGAAAAGCTTTGAAAAGGATGAGCTTATTAAGATAAATGAAAATAATATTACCTTAACTCCGTTAGGAGAACATTTTTCACCTCAAATTGCAAATGTTTTTGATGTTTACAATGATCAAGAATTTTACAATAGAGCATTTTAGTTTCTTGTTTGATTTATTAAAATCTATTTTTTCCTTATTAAACTCAAAATTAAATATAAAATTAAAATTGTCAGATAATCAAATAAAGTATAAATTATAGCTGCCACTAAAGCTAGCTCAGTTTTAATACTAAAAAAACTAAACATAAATACGGTCGATAATTCTTTCATTCCAAATACCAAAAACTGAAATTGAGATAATAACTCTATAACAGGAACAAGAATAAATAAATTAATTAGATCAATTGACTCATTAAGTGCTATAAAAATCAAAAAATATAAAGAACAATTTGCTAATTGAACAACTAAATTTGCAAGAATTAACTGATAAATTTTTTCTTTAATAACACTAAAAATTTTTTTAAAAACTTTTAAGTTTAATTTTGAATTAATTTTTTTAAGAATAAAGATAGTAAAAAATGGTAAATTTAAAAATATTAAAATTAATGAAAATATTATTAAAATTACCATCAAGTAATAATCTATTTTAAAATCTTCGTATAAATTGAGATAAAAAGTGAATGATAAAAGAATAAAAATCAATTTAAAATATAAAGCTAAAAATTTATCTAATATAATTAGAATTATACTTTTTTTATTACCTAATTCTTTTTTGATCTTAAAAAATTTTGCTGCTTCGAGTGCTAAGGATGAACTAAAGGCTAAACTAAATGAAAAACCTTCTACAATATTTTTAAAGAAATTTAATAAAGATATTTTTGAAAAATTTTTTATAAGAACATACCATCTTAAAGTAATTAAAAAAGGTTGAAGTAAAAATAACAAAAAAATTGGTATGAGATCTGTAAATTTAATTTTTTCTAAAATTATAAAAAAATCATTTTTGTTAATAAATTTTGAGAAAAGGTATATTACTAAAAAAAAAGTAATTATTTTACCAATTAAAAAAAATTTTTTATTTGTTTTTTTATCAATTTTAATCATTAGTTTGTTTATGCTACTAAATATATATATAACTGCGTCAAAATAAGTTATAAAAAATGTAGCAAAATGCTAATTAAAATATATTTACATAGTTATTATTTAAAATTAATTAAATGCAATCTTTTTCTACTGAACAAATAATTTCTCGTGGTCAACATCTGGGTTTTAGCTATAAATCATTCTCTTTTTCTATTCATGGAAAATATAAATCAAGTGACTCACTTTTTAATCATCGTGATATTCCTCATTTCAATCACCTGCATCAAAATTTGGCTGGAGGTTATGGAAATGAAGGTGTTTACTATGGAGATGTAGTATCTTTTATAAGATATTATAAATACTTTGGAGTTTCTTTTCCAATTTTAACTTTAATGAAAGACGATGGAAAAAATAGAGTGCTAGAAACGTACAGTTTTTTTTGTTTTCAATTTTTAAAACTAAATGAAGAAGTGGATACAAAAGATGGATGTTTATCTAAAATTACATATCATATCGGATGCAAAAGTAAAATTTTACTAAATTTAGTTGTTCCATACTTTAAAAAACTTTTTAATAAAAGTTTTGATGATTACAAGAACGATGACCATCCATTTCTTAATAGAAGAGCTGATTTAAGAACTAATGGATACAGCTTTAACAAGGACAATATTTCCAATTTTACATACGAAGATACCTTAAATATAAAAAAACAAAATTGCTTTTATGACTTTGAAAAATCAAAAAATAAAAATTTAATGATAAATATTCATGATTTAAAAGATCGTGAAATGCACAGATTTAATGACTTAGATATACTTAGTTTTCAGATTTATAAAGATGATGATCTTATAAAAATTTACCCTGTAGTATGCCCACATGAAGGTGGTTTTCTAGGTCTTAATAATAAAATTGGTGTTAAAAACACTTTGCAAAAATTTAAAAAAAATGAATGTAAAGTATTGTGTAATATTCATAATAGAAAATTTGAGCCAATTATTTCTATCAATTTAAAAAATGGTAAAAATTTATACATTTCTAATGTTTACGAATTTAAAATTTCAGAAAATAAATTGAATATTAAACTTAGAGATGATCTTGGTACAAATGTAAATCAAGACTGGTCTAAATAAGATATTAATATATAAACACTTTATATCTCTTAAAATAAGATTATAATATAAATAAGATGTCTCTTAAAATTAGAAAACATTACTTTGAAAAGTTAACTAGAAAATTTAAAGGAAAAAAAATAAGTCCATTAATGCATGAGATCAAAATTCCAGAAAATTTATTTCAAAAACTCAAATTTTCAGTAGTAAATTATATTTCAAAAGGATTTAATGATAATGAAACTATTATTAATGAAAATCAAATTATTAAAAAACTTATTAAAAATAAAAACAAATTAAAAAATATCACTCCAAACGGAATCATAGTACCAAAAAATCACACTTCCCTTGAGTTTAATAGTGTTTTAAAAACTTATGTTGAAATTTTACAATATTTTAATCTTGAAAATTTAATCCAAAACTTTCATTTCCCTCCTAACCTTAGAATTAAATTCCCTGAAATTAAAAAAAATCATTTGTCTAGAAATCACCCAACTGAGTTAATGCATTCAGATACTTGGACAGGCGCTAATCCAAATTGGTGTGCTGTTCATATTTTTTTATTAGGAGACATAAATAAAAATCATATAAGGTATGCATCGCCCCCAAAAAATTTTACAGAAAATTGGTTAAAACCTCTAAAATATTCTAGAGATGGAATTGAAATATCCAAAAAATTTGATCTAATTAACTACACTCCAAAAAAAGGATATATGATTGTTGCGGATGCCACTATTATTCATCAGTCATTTAGAAAGAAAAATTCTGGTTTAAGAGTTTCACTTGATACAGGATTTGATTTAAAAATGAATAAATTAAAATCATTTAAAAAATCTAAAATTGGAAAGTTTGATGTAAAAAAGATTAGAAATAAAGAAACAGTTAAAAAGAATGATTTTATTCAAATAGGTAATAAAACTTTTTTTTATTTTCCAGATGATTTACAGAATAAAGTTTTTCATAAAGGTGGATTCAAACATCCAACAAATCCAAAATTGATAAGGTTGACAAATAAATGAATAAAAAAATCTCTATTATAGTATCATTTTATAATGAGGAGAAAAGTATCGAGCCATTTATCAATGAAACTTTAGTCGAATTAAAAAAAATAGAAAATATAGACTACGAAATAATCTTTATAAATGATTGCTCAACGGACAACTCTTTAGACAAACTTTTAGAATTTCATAATAATAACAAAAAAATCAAGATTATAAATTTATCAAGAAGATTTGGCCCAATGGAGTCAATTATGGCAGGAGTGAATTTTTCTTCAGGAGATGCATTAATAAATATTGATATAGATTTACAAGATCCTCCATCACTAATTAAAGAAATGATTAAATATTGGCGAGAAGAAAATTATGATGTTGTATTTACCACAAGAACAAAAAGGCATGGTGAAACTTTTGTTAAAAAATTTGTTTCTTCTATTGGTTATAAAATCCTGAAAAAATTTACAAATATTCCTATAGAAAAGGATTCAGGGGACTTTAGATTAATCTCTCGAAGAGTAATTGAAGAGTATAAAAAATTTTCAGAGGTATACCCTTTTTTTAGATTTGTGATTGACTGGATTGGCTTTAAAAGAAAACAAATTTTTTACGAAAGAAACGCAAGAAAAAAAGGTGAAACAAAGCATCCTTTTGGTTTAGGAATTTTTTTTAATTTTTTTGAAATATCTTTAACACCTTTTACTGATGCTCCAATTAGATTTGCTTTAGTGTTTGGTATTTTATCATTTTTTGTTTGTCTTCTAATTATGTTAAGAACTCTTTTCCTATATTTGAGTGGAGAACCAGATATTAGTACTACATCTTTATTTGTTGCAATACTATTTTTTGGTAGTATTCAAAGTTTAATACTAGGTGTATTAAGTGTCTACATAGGATCAATATTCAAAGAAACTAAAAAAAGACCTTTGTATATTGTAGAAAGTTCTATTGGATTTAATAATTTAGAAGAAAAAAGTTAAAGCTTTATTTCATTTAAAATTTTACAAATTTTATCAATCTTACTTAATTTTAATGTTGGAAAATTACCAATATAATACCCAAAACTATTTACATGTTCTACATTTTGAAAATTCTTAAGATTAATATTTTGAGTAATTTTTTTCAAGTATGGCTGTCTTAATTGATTTCCACCACCAGCATTACCTCTTCTAAATTCAATTTTTTTGATTTTCAAAGTTTTTTCAAAAAGATCTCTTTTTCTTATATTTTTTGTTTTTAATATAATTGGGAAAGCATAATTAGAACTTCCAATAATATCATAATCAATGAAATACTTTTTTGGGTCTAGTTTCTTTAGTAAATATTTAAAATTTTGTGATCTAATCTTATTATTCTTGTCTAATCTTTTTAACTGAGATAGTCCAATTATTGCACCAATTTCATTATTTCTAAAATTATATCCTTGATGCAAAAAAATAAATTTTGGAGATAATTTGGGATACTTTTTTACCATTAACTTCTCAAATCTCTTATTTCCAGTCTCCCTAACCATTCCGTGAGATCTAAGCATTTTTGCAATTTCATAAATTTTTTTATCATTTGTACAAATCATCCCACCTTCAATTGTTGAAAGATGATGAGCATAATAAAAAGAAAAATTAGATATGAGTCCAAAACTTCCAAGTTTTTTGTTTTTATACATTGCTCCATGAGACTCACAGACATCTTCAATTAAAGGAATTCTTCTTTTTTTTAAGTATTTTAAAAGATTATCATCTAAACCATTGAAACCTTGTGCGTGGGTTAAAAAAACAGCTGCAGTTTCTTTATTAATCATCTTTTTTACATCGGTTAAATTCATTGATAAATTATTTAGATTTATATCAACAAATTTAGGCTCAAAATTATTAAAAAGAACTGCATTAATATCGGATACCCATGTTAATGATGGAACGATAACCTCTTTTTTCTTAGATAAAATTTTCATTACAGCTAATGACAAAATATTTGCGGAACTCCCTGAATTAACGAAAACACTGTATTTGACACCTAACCATTTAGACCATTCACTCTCAAATTTTTTAACATATTTTGATTGTGTTAAAATAATTTTTTTTTTATTCAAAAATTTTTTAACCTCTTTAAGATCTTTAGGCAGAATATTATTATCCATTAATGGGTGTGAAAAATTTTTATTCATTTTCTTTAAAAATTAATTGGGAACCTTCGTTGGTAAAATTAAATGGGACAATTTTGATATTTTTATTTTCTTTTATAAATTTTTTTTGTTTTGAGTGTGGCAAATAAAATACCATAAATCCTCCACCACCCGCACCAAGTAATTTCCCTCCTAATGCACCATTAAGCATAAAATGTTTATATAATTCATCTATTTTTTTGTTTGAAATTATATTACTCAAGCTTTTTTTATATAACCAAGACTCATTTAAAAGTTTTCCAAAATCATCAAAATTTCCATTATTCAAAAGTTTTTCACCTTCATTAACTTGATTAATTATTTCATACATTTGACTCTCTTTTGTTTTATTTAATGATGACACATATTTTCCAGCTATTTCACTTGCTGTTCTATTAATACCTGTAAAAACTAAAACTAAGTTTTTATTTAAATTTTTTTTATTTTTTTTTAGATTTAGTTTTTTTATTTTAAAAGTTCCATTTTTTTTTATATCGATCTTATTAAAACCTCCAATTGATGCAGATATTTGATCTTGTATTCCTACATATTCTTTTAAAATTTTCTTTTCAAAAAAAATGCTTTTTTTTGCTAGGGTATCTTTAGAATATCCTAAATTTTTATATTCTGAAATTATTTTTAAAAGACCAACTACAAATGATGAGCTAGAACCTAAGCCACTTCTAGCTGGTAGATCAGCTTGATAATGCAATTCAATGCCGTTCGAAATATTCATAAAAGGTAAAATTTTTCTCACAACATTATGTTTTATGTTCTTAATAAATTTTTCATTTTCAACTTTAGACCAAACTATTCTATATTTGTAACCAAAATACGGTGGTAGCTCTCTAAAGGAAAGATATACATATTTGTCAATTGTTGTTGATAAAATTTTACCACCATGTTTTCTATACCATTGAGGATAATCACTACCTCCACCAAAAAAAGAAATTCTATATGGGGTTTTTGAAATATACATTTATTTATTATCCTTAAAATTTTAATCTATTTCTTAAGTTTATTAAAAACATAGTTTGTGACTTTTCTGTAACCCTCTATAGTATAGTGCCCTTCCATTTCAAATGGATAAAATGATTTAGGATTATCTGAATTATCAATCATTTTTTTTATGTCTATAAATTGAATTTCTAAATTACCCACAATTTCCTTAACTTTTTGGTACTCTTTTTCACTACTTAAAAAATGCCTTTCACTATTATATCTGTAGATAGTTGGTAGATAAACAAAATACAAATTTGCATTAAGTTCATTTGATTTAAGTTTTATATTTCTAATAATATTTTCAAATGCAGAATAATTTATCTTTCTTTTGTTACGCTTGTATGAATTAGGATGATATGTCTCTGGTAAAAAATATAATAAAAAATTTCTTGTTTGTCTTAATTTAATGAACTCATTCAAACTACCTCTAAATTTAAATAATTTTAAAAATTTATTCTCATTCAAATTTTGTGTATATTCATTTAAAGCCAAAGAAACTATTTTGGTATAAACTTCATTAATTTCATTTTGTCTACTAATCAAATTTTGTGAAAAATTATAATTTTTAAAATATTCATATAATATTTTAGATTCTAAATCTCTATTCAAATCTTCTAAATCATTATGTTCGGTATGAAAAAAAATAACATTATCAATTTTTTTTTCACTATATTCGAACAAGCTCGATGCTGCAGATAAAGTTCCATTACTGCCATTACCTAAATTTATTACATTTTGTTTTGATAAATTTCTCAAAATTGAGGCAATATCATTTGGCCTATTAACACAAGACCCCATAACAAATGAGTCTCCTAATAACACAAATCCTACTTCCGAATTATTCCAAACTTCATCAGGGTTATTGAAACCATATCTATCACTTTCATAAGTTGAATATTCTCCTAATTCATTACAAACAATTGTTTTTGATTTTGATTTACCTGATAATGGTAATAAGAATTCTTTAATTTTTTTATTTTTTTCGTACTTTAGATAGACTTCAGGACCAATAGATAAAGCTATATTTGTATCAACCTTTAAATAATCTTGGTAAATTTGAAATCTATTTCTCATATCATAATCTTTATTAAATTTTTTTTTATATTCTTTTGCTTTTATTTCTTTATTTTTTTTATCGGCGATAGTTATGAAGGAATGTCTTTGATTTATTAGGATTAACTCAAAAATATATAAAGCAGATACAGCTGATAAAGAAAAAATTATTGAATATGTTTTAAATTCTTTGCTTGAAAAAAAAAATAATATTGAAAATAAAAATAATAAAAATGAAAGAATATAGTAAGGAAAATAATAACCTCGATTTACTCCCTCCCAGACAATTTCAGATTTAAAATATATCAAAATTGCTAGTAATATCGAAAAAAAAAATATTAGAAGATTGAAAATTCTAGAAAACATTTAGAGACGTTTATATTTTAGAACACATTCAATTGCAATATTAAGATAAAAAACCATTATTTACCGAAGCTGGATTAAAATATTTTCCGTATCTAATTGTTGTGGTGTATCTACATCCCTCTTTAACTTTATTGCCTCTATGTAAACCAAAATTATCTGTAATAAAAACTTGGCCAGCAAGACCAGTCAAAACTTTTGATGGACCTTGTATAAGTTTGTTTTTATTCGATTTTGGAACATACTCTAAGGGACCATTGGACATACTTATTTCGTTCCAATAAATAGTTAAACCTAAAAATTTATAATCATCATAATCTCTATGAAGTCTGTGAACATAATGTTTTTCATTTGTTGTGGGATTGTACCAACTCGAACTAAAATAAATAGATGATTTAAAACCCAAATAATGATTAATTACATGTTGCAAGTCTTTGTTCTCTATAAAATCTTTAAGAGGTTTAAAAGAATATGTTGTAGATGGTTCAAAAGAATAATATGCATTTTTTCCATCACTAAACATTGGATCATCTAAATCAAAATTATATGAAACTCCATTACTTTGTAACTGTGTTTGACTATTAAAGCATTTTTTATTTTTTAAATGTTGTATGAAACTATTACATATTTCTTTAGAGAAAATAATTCCTAAATCGCTAAAGCCATCTTCATTTAATTCATCTAAGATCGTTTTTAACTTTTTATTAATCAAAGTTTTATCTAAATCTAAATTATCTTTATAATTATTATAGCTTGGTAGATTATGAGATAAATAAATTGTATCTTCAGGATCAAGAAATCTTATAGACGACTTGAAAATATTTAAGGACAATATTCTGATAAAAAATTTACTTTTTGTAAAAAGTATTAATTTTGCTATCAAAAAAAAAATGAAGCCAAAAGCTGGCATAGTAAAAATATAAAATAAAAATGTTTTTTCTTTTACAAATTTGAAGTGATTTTTTTGCAATCTCCAATAAATTTTGACTTGTTTTTTAAAAATATCAAATGAGTTCATTATAATTATCTATTATAATTATTAGATCTTATCAACATCAATATATTTAAGATTACTTTTCTTTGCACATAACTGATCTGTATGAGAATTACCGATCATAAGACTTTTTTTTGAATTGATAAAATAACTATTTAACAAGGACTTAATCATCAAATTATCAGGTTTCCTAAATTTAGATTTTTTTTTATAAATTTTTAATTTTGCGCTATGAATAAAAGGACAATATCGTAAATCATCTATTAATATCCCTTTTTTTTTATAAATTTTTTCTTTTAGGTTGATTTGAAAATTTAAAAAATCCTGCTCAGTATACAAACCTCTTCCAATTCCGGATTGATTGGTAACGATAAAAATATAAAATTTATTTCGAAATCTTTTTAAAAAATCTAATACTTTTTTTTTAAATTTAAGATCTCGTAGTTTGAATGTATATCCTTTATCATATATTAATGTTCCATCTCGGTCCAAAAATATTGCTGGTTTTTGTAGGTGCTTAATTAGTTTTTTCAATCCAGTTTTAATAGATAATGGAGTTCCGATGTCTAAAAAAAAATTATTAAAATAGTCTCCAATAACATTTTTATTTTTTATTTCAAATGGTAACAGATCATTTTCAAGAGAAAAATTTTTAGAGGGTATTTTTTTAAATATTTTGTTATTAAAAAAATAAATTCCTCCATTAAAATAATTTGATTTAAAGTCATAAGTTATCTTTTTATTTTTGTTAATTATTAAATTTGTTAATTTATTGTTAGTTTTGTAGTTTTTTGAATTTGATAAAGCTAAATATATTTCTTTTTTATGTTTATATCTTTTATAAATTTCATTTAAGTTAACGTCAAAAAATGTATCTCCATTTAAAACAAAAAAATTTTTTGTTGTTTTGTTTTTAAATTGATTTAAAGCTCCACCTGTTCCTAAAGGTTTATTTTCTATAATACATTCTACATCAATTAAATTTATCTTTTTATTATGATATTTTTGATAGATCTTTTTACCTTTATAACCTGCGGCTATAAATATTTTATTAAGATTATATTTAGAAAAATTTTTTATTAATATTTCAAGAAAATCAAATTTTTTAATCTTTAGCATTGGCTTAGGTATTCCTTTTAGATATTGACTTATTCTACTTCCTCTGCCGCCAGCCAAAATTATTAAATCAAATTTATTTTTTCCTGATAATTTGTTGCTCATTCAATGATACAATTTAATTAATTTTATTAGAAAATGCCAATTTAATACTATGAACATATTTTTTAATTAATCATTACTTATACAAAAATGTTGATATCCCTCAACAATTGACTTAAAACTCGCATAAGATTCTTTAGCCCTTGTAGCTCAGCTGGTAGAGCAATTGATTTGTAATCAATAGGTCCGCGGTTCGAATCCGTGCGGGGGCACCATAACTCAATTATTAATTTTCAAACAACTTATTAGATACTTGGTAATATTCACGTTGTTAGGATTAACGGGA
>MDTG01402304.1_pt1 | contig 10405 bp, 10 predicted proteins | sample 811421 | NCBI WGS metagenome assembly MDTG01 (sample SAMN05326645, study PRJNA326480) | marine metagenome | isolation source: seawater | place: Pacific Ocean: South East | collected 2011
CCAGGCCCCAGTCCATCACGAGGACCTCGCCGAAGGCGCCGACCATCACGTTCTCGGGCTTGAGGTCGCGGTGGATCACGTCCCGGCTGTGGGCGAAGGCGATCGCGTTGCACACCTGGATCAGGATCTCGACGTGCCCGGCCAGGTCGACCTCCGCCGCCTGAGCGCGCTCCGCCTCGCTCGCGGGCGCGAGCAGGCGCTCCCACTCGACCCCGTCCACGAGCTTCATCGCGAGGAAGAGCTCGCCTGAGGCGCTCCGGCCGAGCTCGTGGGCCGGGACGATGTTGGGGTGGTCCAGGGCCCCCATGGCCATGGCCTCCGAGACGAAGCTCCGCCGAACCAGCTCCAGGTTCCGCTGGGGCGCGATCGCCTTGAGCGCGACGTCCCGCTCGAGGCACCCCTGGCGCGCGCGGAACACGATCCCCATCCCGCCGCGCCCCAGCTCGTCGAGCACGCGGTAGGGAGGCGCCGCGGCGGGGAGGTCCTCGCTGCCGGGCTCGCTCGCCTCGGCCAGGGTGACCGTCTCGTGCAGGACGCCCGGCGGGGCGATCGTCACCGAGGAGTCCCCGGGCGCGTCCTCGAGGCTGGTCTCGGCGAAGGCGCGGTAGGTGTGCGTCGGGTCCAGCTCGGCCGGGTCGGCGTCGCCGATCAGCGTCTCCGCCCACAGGTCGAGCAAGGGTTGGCCGGGGTCCTCCGCCATCCGAGCCAGTCTACGAGCGCTGCCCCCTCAGCGCGGGCGGAGGCTCGGGGGGAAAGGTGCAACCGGGTTGCACGCGACGCCCGGGGACCTTCGCTAGCGTGCCCCGGCCGGGAGAAGGGAGCCCCCGATGTCCACTCGCCTATCGCTAAGCCTGGTCCTCGCCCTCGCCGGCGGCCTCAGCGGCTGCGCCTCCCCCGCCCAAGCCCCCCAGCAGGAGCGCGCCGAGGCGCGCCCCACGGTCCGGGTCGGTGACGCCTGGCCCGCGGCCGAGGAGCGGCTCCTCGCGGCCGGCGCGCAGCCGACTCAGCTCGCGGCCATGGGCGACGCCCACTTCGAGCTGCCCGACGGGCGCGCCTTGATCGTGGTCCTCTCCGAGGGTCGCGTAAGCGAGCTCGAGCTCGTGGAGGGCCTGGAGCGACCCAAGCACGAGCGCTCCTCGAAGCGCGTGGAGGAGCTGCGGCTCTAGACCCCGGAAACGCGCAGGAGCTGCCGCACGAGCGACAGCTCCCTCCAGTGCGAGTATTGAACGGAGAAGACTCGAAGATTCGAAAGCAGCAGCTCCGCGCACTCACCGCGCCTTCTAGTTTTCCAGTTTTCTCAGTTCAATCTCCGAAACGCGAAGGAGCTGTCGCTCTCAGCGACAGCTCCCTGCATTCGTTCCGGGCACGGGCGCGGCACGGACACGGCACGCTCTAGAAGTCGAACACCACGCCCAGCGCCAGGTAGACCTCCCAGGTCCCGTCGTCCTCGAAGTGGCGGTCGAACACGCCCAGCCCGTCGCGCAGCACCTTCTTGGAGGTGGCGTCGAGGTAGCCCGCGTCGTTGATCCGCAGCGAGGAGCCGACCTCGGCGGTCAAGAAGCCGAGCAAGATCGCCTGGGCGCCGAACTCGACGTCGAGGTCGAAGCCGGCGCGACCCTCGTACTCGATCCCGTCCGCGTAGCCGTAGACGCGCAGCAGCAGCATGTCGTCGGACCAGGCCACGAAAGAGACGCCGGCGCGGAAGATCAGCGCCGAGAGGCCTTGCTCCTGCTGGAAGCCGGCCACGTTGCCGTGGACCGCGAGGTAGTCGTTGAGGATCGAGGCCGTCGCGGCCACACCGTAGGTGCCCGAGTAGAGCCCCTCGACCTCGGGCTCGCCGGTGGCGAAGCGGCCGTGGACGTAGGGGGCCACCGAGAAGAAGCCGCCGAAGTTCAGCGTGACCTTGGCGGCGAGGTCGAAGTCGCCCCAGCCGCGGTCCCGGTCGGCGAAGTCGGCGACGCCCCGCAGCGCGTTCTCTTCGCGCCGGAACACGTAGGGCAGACGCGCGGAGACGTCGACGAGCCCGAACACGCTCCCGCCGGCGTAGAGCTCGAGCTCGTGCTCCACCTTCTCGCGGGTCGCCTTGACGGCCCCGTCGAAGTCGCGCTCCTGGATGTCGAAGTCGTAGCGCAGGCCGGCGCGGACCGAGATCAGCTTGGGCGTGCGGGCGTCGACCATGTCGTTGAAGCCCGTCAAGCCGAGGCGCCCTGGGAGGGCGATCGCGCGGGCCGCGTCGCTGTCCTTCTCGTCGCCATCTTCGGCGTGAGCCAGGCCCACGGGGCAGAGCACCAGGAGCAAGGCCAGCAGCAGCTTCGTCACACGCATCGTCGCCTCCAGGTTCGTTCGACGCGCGCGGGCTCGCTGGGCTTCAGCCTCAGCGGCGGCGCACCGTTCGCAGTTGGTCCCCCTCGAGCAAGCGCTTGATCTGGTTCTCCGCGTCGCCCACGTACTCCAGGAAGCGCACACCCGTGCCGAAGCCGTCCGCCTCCTCGAGGGGCACCACCCGGCGGATCTCGCCCTTGACCCGCACGGGCAAGGGAAAGGCCGGGAAGTCGATCGAGAGGAACACGACCTCGCCGACCTCGTATCGGCGCTTGGGGCCCGTGAACCTGAGGCCCGTCATGGAAAGATCGTCCAGGCCGTGGGGCTCGTGATAAGCCCCGACCTCCGGGTAGCCCTCGAGGTCGACCCGGACCACGGCGTCGGTCACCGACACCCGCGGCGCCCGCCGGCGCTCCCGCCGCGTCGAGCGCCGCCGCCGGCGGGTCTTGCTGCGGCTCTGGCTGCGCTCGTCGGCCGGCAGCCGCTTGCGCTCGCTGCTGCTGCGCGAGCCGCGCGGGAGCCCGACCGACTCCTCGCTGACCTGGCGAATCGGGCGAGCGTGCTCGTCGCTGCGCGCATGAGCCTGCGGGATCCGGAACTCGGCGTTGCAGTGCGGGCAGCGCCCGCGCCGACCGCAGTGCTGGGGGTCCACGCTGATCACCATCTCGCAGGCGCCGCAGCGGAAGCGGAAGCGCTCGCCGTCGCGGCTCCCGCTGCGGGTCGTGGCTGGATCGGGCTCGCTCCGCCGGCGGGTCACGCCGTGGGGGTTGGTCGGCGGCGCGCCGCCCGCCTCGACGGCGTCTGCGAGGAGCGCGCCGTCGCCGCTGTCGGGGCGGAGCGTCATGTCGTCGATATCGCCCAGCTGGCTGTCCTGGTGGATCACCGGGCGGTCGTGCTCCGCCGAGCCGCGCGCGTGCTCCGTCGCGGGAGGGGGAGCCCCTGCCCCCGGGACCGGCTGGAGCTGGCCGAGGCCCTGGCTGACCAGCCCGCAGAGGACGTGACCCACCGAGAGCAGGATCTCGCTCGCGACGCTCAGCTCGGCGGCGGGCAAGATCACCGCCGCGTCGCAGGCCCCCGCGAGCCCCGCGGCCTCCCGGCCCAGCAGGCCCACGACCTGGACGCCCTGGCTGCGGGCCTGCCGCAGCAGGGGCGTCAGGCGAGAGGCGCCCTCGAGGCTGAGCACCAGCAGCCCGTCGCTGGGCTGGCCGAAGGCGAGCAGGGAGCGCGCGTCGAGGTCGCGGGGCAGGGCGCGGGCCGGGATCAGCAGGCCCTCGCCGTCGCCGCGGAAGCGGGCCGCGAAGTATTCGGCCAGGGGCGCGACCGTCCCCTCGCCGAGGAGGTGCAGGCTGCGCTGGGCCTGGGCGACCTCGAGCAGAGTGCCCGCGATCTGGCTCACCTGCCGCGCCTGCTCCGCGAGCAGCCGCTCGCGCAAGCGGCTGGCTTCCAACGCACGCGCGACGACCGCCTTGAGCCCCGACATGCTTGGGATCATAGCGAGTTGGAGTGCCTTCTGGAGGAAAGCTCTTCCCGCCGACCCCGGCGAGCTGTGGAACGAGGGGCCCCGATCGGCTGCCCCGGGACGCCCAAGCGTCCCAAGGGCCTCGAATTGCGCTCTTTCCAGGCTTTTCAGGCCTTGTCCTCCCTCGCTCGACCCCCTTAGAATCCCGCTCCCACAGGAGGGGACATGGAAGCGCACGACATTCACGGCAAGGCCGTCGGGCAGCGCAGCCTGCTGCAGAAGATCGGCAACTTCGTGCCGGGCTTCCGCGGCTACCAGAAGCGCGAGGAGTGGCGCGAAGTCGACGCCACCCAGCGGACCTGGTGCGCGGAGAAGCTCACGGGCAGCAAGGAGAAGGTCAAGCGCGCGCTCAACGACGTGATCGCGGGCGGTGACCTGGACGGAATCACCCCCTTCGAGAAGCTGATGGGCCGCCTGGACACCGTCGCCAACAAGATCAAGAACGCCGACCGCGGCTGGTCCGGCATGTTCGACACGATCAAGGTTGAGGAGCACCAGCTCGAGAAGGTCTATCAGTTCGACCTCTCGCTGGCCGAGGGAGTCACCGAGGTCGAGAAGGCCATCGACTCGCTGGGCAGCTCGGACAAGGACACGTCCCTCAAGCTCGTGCGCGAGGCGACCGACCTCGTCAGCAAGCTCGAGGAATACTTCGCCAAGCGCGAAGAGATCATGAGGAAGGGTTAACGCATGGGCTTGGGCCTCGAAGTCATCAAGTGGGAGGACCGGAGCGGCGGACGCCGCATGGTCCAGCGCGTCCCTCAGGCCGGCATGGCCGACCTCAAGCTCGGCGCGCGCTGCATCGTCCAGGAGGGTCAGGCGGCGGTCTTCTTCCGCAACGGCCAGGCCATGGACGTGCTCAAGCCGGGCGGGCACACGCTCTCGACCGAGAACATCCCGCTCATCAGCAAGCTCTACAAGCTGGTCTACGCGGACGCGCCCTTCCAGTCGGCCGTCTACTTCGTCAGCCTCAAGGCTTTCAGGGACCTGAAGTGGGGCACCAAGGAGCCGATCCTCCTCGAGGACACCAAGTTCGGCTTCGTGAACGTGCGCGCCTTCGGCAAGTTCTCGGTCAAGATCACCGACCCGCAGACCTTCGTGAAGGAGGTCGTGGGCACCGAGGGTCGCCAGGACAGCAGCGACATCGAGAAGTGGTTCAAGGACGTCGTCGTCGCCCGCTTCGCTGACCTCCTCGCCGAGTACATGACCGGCAAGAGCGTCGTGCAGCTGCAGGCCAAGCGCGACGAGCTCTCGGTCGCGACCAAGGCCCGCACCGCGGACGACTTCGCCAAGTACGGGATCGAGCTCCACGACTTCATCGTCAGCTCGATCAGCCTCCCCGAGGAGGTCAAGGCCGCGATCAACCAGCGCGCCAGCATGGGCGCCCTCGGGCTGAACGCGCAGGGTGGCCAGGGCTACATGCAGATGGCCATGGCCCAGGCGCTCAAGGACTCGGCCAACAACCCCGGCGGCTCCGGCGGCGGCATGATGAACGCCGGCCTCGGCCTCGGCATGGGCATGATGATGCCCGGCATGATGCAGGGCGCCATGAACCCCGGCATGGGCATGCCTGGCGCCGGCATGGGGCACATGGGCCAGCAAGTGATGGGCGGCGCGCCGCCCATGCAGGCCGCGGCTCCGCCGCCCCTGCCCGCCGCGGCCTCGTTCCACGCCGCGATCAACGGTGCCCAGCAGGGCCCCTTCGACGTGAACGCCTTCCGCGCCATGGTCGGCCAGGGCCAGGTCAACGGCGAGACGCTGGTGTGGCGCAACGGCATGGCGGCTTGGACGCCGGCCAAGCAGGTCCCCGAGCTGGCGGCGATCTTCGCCGCGCCCCCGCCCCTGCCGGGCGGCGCCCCCCCGCCCCTCCCCACTTGAGGACCGGCTAGAGTCTGAGACCGCTACGAGACGCCGCCTGCGGGCGGCGTCTCTGCGTGTGAGGTGACGATGAGCGACGCCGACCGGATCCGCGCCCTGCTCGACAAGCCCGAGTTCCCCCGTTCGGCCGCCTACGAGCCGCGCTGGCTGCTCGAGAACAGCATGGGACCCAACCCCGTCTGGCTGACCGAGTGGCTGTGCGAGGTCATGGAGCTCGAGTCCGGCATGCGGGTCCTCGACCTGGGCTGCGGCAAGGCGATCTCGAGCGTGTTCCTGGCCAAGGAGTTCGACGTCTCCGTCTACGCCTGCGACCTCTGGATCGGGCCAGACAACAACTGGCGCCGCGCACAGGAGGCGGGCGCGGCCGAGCGCGTGACTCCGCTCCGAGCCGAGGCCCACGCGCTCCCCTTCGCGAGCGGCTTCTTCGACGCCGTGATCTCTATCGACGCCTACCACTACTTCGGGACCGACCAGCTCTACCTGGGCTACCTGGCCAGCTTCGTCCGCCCCGGCGGCCGGATCGGGGTCGCGCTGCCCTCGCTCCTCGAGGAGCTCGACGAGCCGCCCGCCCACCTGCTCGAGCCTCAGGCCAACGGGAAGGTGTTCTGGGAGAGCGAGCTGTGGTCGCTCCAGTCGCCCGCCGCCTGGCGCCGGCGCTGGGAGCGCTGCGGCCAGGTCGAGCTGGAGCGGGTCGACACCCAGGCCGAGGGCTGGCGCCATTGGCGCGACCACGAGCTGGCCAGCGAGCTGGCCGGCACCTCGCCCTTCCCCAGCGACGCCGAGGCCCTCGAGCGAGACGCGGGCCGCACGATCGGCTTCGTGCGAGCGGTGGCGCGCCGCAACCAGGCCGAGGCCATGAACACCAACGACCCCAGCCTCGGGGTCCGCTTTGGGATCGACGTCTAGCCAGCGAGAACCCTGGCGACAGGCGGGGCAAAGCCTGAAGCGCGCTCGGCGCCCGCTTCGCGCGAGTCGCCGCGGCGCTCTGATCGACCCCAGGCCCCGGGCTGCCGCGCCGACGCGATAGACTCTGCGCCCGGAGGTGCCCCCATGGGCGAAGTTCGCGAGCACGACAGCTACCACGACGGCTTCTCGGACGGGCTGGTCCCGTTGAAGCCCCTGGACCTGAGCAAGGTCGGCTCCGTCGACTCCCTGGTCCGGGCCATGGCCCACACCGCCTTCGGCGGGCGGCGCGTGGGCGAGGGAGCGGACGTGCTCGAGGCCATGGTGCGCGACCCCAAGTGCGGCGTGGTCATGACCCTCTCGGGCGCCATGACGATCGCCAAGCAGGGGCTCGTGATCACCGAGATGATCGAGCGCGGCATGGTCCAGGCGATCGTGTCGACGGGCGCCCTGGTGGCGCACGGCCTGGTCGAGGGCGCCGGCCTGACGCACTTCAAGGTGTGCCCCAAGAAGAGCGACGAGGACTACTACCGCGAGGGCTACAACCGCGTCTACGACACCCTCGAGCTGGAGCGCAACCTCGACGACTGCGAGGCCATGCTGCGCAAGATCCTGGAGGACTTCGACGCCGAGGGCGACGAGATCCTCTGCTCGAGCCGCGTCCACGAGCTGATCGGCGAGCGCCTGCTCGCCGACGACCCCCAGAGCCGCGGGATCCTACAGGCCGCCGTGCGCCACGACGTGCCCGTCTACGCGCCCGCCTTCTCGGACAGCGAGCTGGGCCTCGACCTCGCGCTCTACAACCGCGAGCTGCGCATGGCCGGCAAGCCCTGCTACCGCTACGACCCCTATGGCGACCTCGAGCACTTCATCGCGACGGTCGGGCCCTACGAGCGGCTGGGGATCTTCACGATCGGCGGCGGCGTGCCCCGCAACTGGGCCCAGGAGTTCGGCCCCTACGTGGAGCTCCTCGCCCAGCGCGGCCTGATCGAGAGCCCGCAGCGGCTCCGCTATCGCTACGCGCTCCGAATCTGCCCCGAGCCCGTCCACTGGGGCGGGCTCTCGGGCTGCACCTACACCGAGGGCGTCTCGTGGGGCAAGTTCCTGCCCGCGTCCGAAGGCGGCCGCCACGTCGAGGTCCCCGCCGACGCCACGATCGCCTGGCCCCTGATCGCCAAGGCCGTCATGGAGCGCCTCGACGCGGAGCCGGCGCCCAACAAGGACCCCGTCCCCAAGCTGGCGCGCGGCGAGATCTGGACGGGATCGGCCGAGCAGCGCCAGCGCGCAGGAGGCCAGGCGTGAACCTGCCCGAGCTCTTCCGCACCCGCCGCACCGTGCACGCCTACGAGGCCGAGCGCCCCCTGCCCGAGGGCGCGCTGGACCGCGCCCTGGAGGCGGCGCACTGGGCGCCCAACCACCGCTTCACCTACCCCTGGCGCTTCACGCTGGTCGGACCCGAGACGCGCGCGAAGCTGGTCGAGATCGCGGCCGAGGTCAAGGCGCGCAAGCTGGGCAAGGCCCTGGGCCCCGAGGCCGGCGCCAAGCTCCAGGCCAAGATCATGAACCCCTCGGCGCTGATCGTGCTCCGCCAGGTGCTCCACGACGACCCCTCCACCCGCGAGGAGGACTACGCCTCGCTCGCCTGCGCGGCCCAGAACGCGATGCTCTCGCTCTGGGCCGAGGGGATCTCGACCAAGTGGGGCAGCGGCGGCGTGACCCGCGACCCCGCCACCTACGCCCTGCTCGGCGTCGACCCCGGCCGCGAGCGGATCGTGGGCTTCTTGTGGGTGGGCTACCCGGCCAAGGCGCCCAGCCCGCCCGAGCGGCCTCCGCTGGAGGAGCACGTCCAGAGCCTCCCGTGAAGCCCTCCCCCGCGCGCGTCCTCGTCGTCTCGCCCCTCTTTCACACGGACCGCGGCGGCCTCGGTCGCCAGGCCGTGCTGCTGACCGAGCGCCTGGCCGAAGCCGGCGCGCGCCCGCTGGTGGCGACGCGCCTGATGCGCGGCCTGCCCGCGCGGCGCTTCTCGGCCCTGGTCGAGCGCTTCGAGCTCGCCGCCGGCCGGCCCGAGGTGCACAACTACGAGGAGCCCGACCTCGAGAACCTGCTCACGAGCCTCCGCTTCTGCGGGCAGCTGTGGCGGCTGATGCTCGCGCGGCGCCGCGACTACGACGTGATCCACGTGCACGGCGCGAGCCTGCCCTTCCTGGCCGCCCTGCCCCTCGCGCGCCTGCTGGGCAAGCGCGTGATCGGTAAGGTCGCCGCCCTCGACCAGGGCGTCGAGGCCGGGGACCTCGCCGGCCACTGGGGGCCCTTGGGCCCCGCGCTGGCGCGCCTCGCGGCCAGCAGCGACGCCTTCGTGGCCACGACCGAGGAGATCGCCGCCGCGCTCCAGGGCGAGGGCGTCCCGCGCGAGAAGATCGTGCGCCTGCCCAACTTCGTCGACACCTCGCGCTTCCACCCCCTCCCGCCCGCCGAGCGCGAGGCCCTGCGCGCCGAGCTGGGCTGGAGCGGGCGCCCCGTCGCGCTCTGCGCCGGTCGTCTGGCCGAGCGCAAGAACGTGGACCTCCTCCTGCGCGCCTTCGCCGAGGCCCAGGACGCGCTCGCCGAGCAGCGCCCCCTGCTCGCGATCGCCGGGGACGGCCCGGAGCGCGAGCGCCTGCTCGCCCTGCGCGACGAGCTGGGCCTGAGCGAGGACGAGGTCGCCTTCCTCGGCTTCGAGCGGCGGATCGAGCGGCTCTACCAGGCGGCGGACCTGCTCGTGATCGCCTCCCGAGTCGAGGGCCTGCCCAACGCGCTGCTGGAGGGTATGTCCTGCGGCCTGCCCGTGCTGGCGACGCGCCTCGGCGGCGCGCGCGACGTGATCGCCCCGCAGGAGCAAGGGCTCCTGATCGAGCCGGGCTCGGTCGACGCGCTCCGCGCCGGCCTGCTCGAGCTGCTCGGGGACCCGGCGCGCCGCCAGGCCATGGGCGAGGCCGCCGCCGAGCGGATCCGCGAGCGCTTCACCCTCGGCGCGATCGCGCCTCGCTACCTCGACCTCTACGCCCGCCTCCGCGCGGGCCAAGCGCCCCGCCCCGCGGGGCTCTCCTCCTGAGGATCCCCGCCATGAAGCGACTCGCCAGCCTGCTCCTCTTCTGCGCGCTCTCCGCGGGCTGCGCCAGCGGTCCGGCCCACAGCCACTTGCTGGGGCTGGTGCTCGACGGAGAGAGCGGGGCCCCGATCGAGCTGGCCGAGGTGCGGATCGAGGGGGCGCCGGGCGGGCCCTTCACCAGCGACGACGAGGGCTACGTGGTCGCCGACGCCCCCAGCCGCGAGGCGCCCTACGAGGTCAGCGTCACCGCCAAGGGATACGCCGAGTCCGTGTTCGAGATCGTGCTGCAGGAGCACGAGCACAAGCAGACGATCAAGCTCCAGCCGGAGGAGTAGCTGCGCTTCGGGCGAGGCGCCAGGCAAGCCCTCGAATGGAGAGAGTGAGGGCGAAAGCCTCCCTCCGATCACCAGCGGAGGCGAGCGGCGCCCTCACACCGCGCTGCCGCTCTCTGCGCCCTCTGCGCATCCTCTGCGCTCTCTGCGTTGAACCGGCACGACGGAGGTCGCCAGCGAAATCGGGAGGACAGGCCGAGACGAGTCGTGCAGGAAGCTCGAGGCTCGTGCAGGCCTGTCCGAGCGCATTTCATGTCGCCGCAGGCGACGAGGCCCGCGCAGCGGGCCACCGAAATCGGGAGGACAGGCCGGAGCGAGTCGTGCAGGAGCTTCGAGGCTCATGCGGGCCTGTCCGAGCGCATTGCA
>MDTG01440415.1_pt1 | contig 10404 bp, 8 predicted proteins | sample 811421 | NCBI WGS metagenome assembly MDTG01 (sample SAMN05326645, study PRJNA326480) | marine metagenome | isolation source: seawater | place: Pacific Ocean: South East | collected 2011
CTAGATTCTCCTGAACAGTCATATGTGGAAACAAAGCATAATTTTGAAATACCATCCCTATTTCTCTTTCATAAGGTGGAATTTTACTAATTGGTTTATTTGCTAAAAAAATTTCACCATTAGTAGGTGTTTCAAAACCTGCTAGCATCATTAAGGTTGTTGTTTTTCCAGAACCTGATGGGCCAAGCATAGTTACAAACTCTCCCTTATCTATATTTAAATTTAAATTTTTAACTACTAAGACTTCTCCATCATAGCTCTTATCGATTTTATCGAATACTACAAAATTTTCAATTTTTTCCATATATAAATTTAATTTGATTTTTATTGTAACTTGCTTAACTGTCATAAAACGAATAGTCAAAAAAAAACTAATAAAAATGATGAAAAAATGAAAATAAAAGGTATTTTATTTGCTTTAGGAGCAGGTATTTTTTTTGGATTAATAGGGCCTATAACTAAAAATGCCTATAATTTTGGCGCAGGAGTCGCTTTAGCAATTTTTTTAAGATATTTAGTTGCTTCAATTGTTATTTCTCCTGCAATTATAAAACAAGAAAATTTAATTTCAGTTTATAAAAATAATTTAAAATATTTTTTATTAATTACTTCTGGCTCTATTTTATTAACAATAGGATTATTATTATCAGTAAAATATATTGATGTAAGTTTAGCAATCATCGTCTTTTGCACTTATCCCATTATTGTTTTGATAGTATCAATTTTTATAAACAAAGAAAAAATCCCAGTTTCTATAAAGATTTTATTCGTTACAACTTTTCTAGGATTATTTTTATCTCTAAGTCCGTCCTTTGAAAGTTTAAATTTAATTGGTGTTTTTTTTGCTTTGATTGCATCAATTGGGGCAGCTACTATGATTGTAATTAATCAAAAAATGGCAAGAAAAAATTTATCTCCTATACAAATTAATATTTTTATTAACTTTTTTAATACAATATTTTTTTTTATTGTACTTAATATATTTTTTAAAATTGATTTTAATATTGGATGGAATGTTTTAGGTATTTTATTAATTCCATCATTGTCTTATGCATTAGCTATATATTTACAACTTCTTGCCATACCTAGAATTGGTCAAACAAAAACTGCATTGTTTTTATATCTTGAACCAATCACTGGCATCTTTGGAGCTGTAGTAATATTAAATGAAGTTTTAAATAACACTCAAATTATTGGAACTATTATTGTTATATTAAGCTTAGTTGCTTCAACTTATTTTAGCAAAAGAACTAAAAATGATTTTGCATGAAGTTAAACCAATTTTTTCCAACTATTTTAGTTGCTTCTTTTTCTTTAATTCCATTTTTAATCATACTGAAATAAAAATTCTTTAAATCGCCTGGTTTTGAATACCAGCTTGGTTGTTCTGGCCAATTAATATTTTTATCTTTTGATTCTCCATAATCAATTTTTTTTGTCCATTTACCATTTCTCATCCACATAACTACTTCATTAGGCCAATTTAAACATAAATCAGATCCAATGCCAATATTGTCAATTCCAATTATATTTGTAAGCTGCTTAATCATTTCACAAAAATCTTCTATTCTACAATTTCCTAAATTCTTCAAATGATAAGGATATAAACTTAATCCTATAAAACCATTTTTCTTTTTTAATGCCATTAAAACTTCATTATCAATATTTCTAATAGAATTATAAAAAAATAAAGGGTTAGCATGAGATATAGCTACAGGTTTTTTAGAAATTTCAATAGCTTCTAAAGAAGTTTTTTTTCCGGCATGGCTTAAGTCTACAATCATTCCCAAACGATTCATTTCTTCTATAACAGCTCTTCCAAATCTAGAAACTCCTGAGTCTTTTGATTCATAACATCCGCCACCTAGTAAAGACTGATTATTATATGTTAATTGCATAAATCTAAGACCTTCATTATAAAATTTTTCTACTAAAAAAATATCATTTGCGATTGGTGCGGAATTTTGAAAACCAAAAATTATTGCAATCTTATTATTTCTTTTTGCTTCCAATATTTGTGATGAATTTTTTGCATGTAAAATTAGATCGCTATTATTATTAATTAATTTATTACATTCTTGAATTTTAATAAAAGATTCTTCAGTATTTTCCCAATACACTAAAGTAACATGAATTGCAGTCAAACCATTACTATGAGCATTTTCTAACAATTCTCTATTCCAGTTACAATACTCTAAACCATCAATAAGTATTAGTTCATCTGAATTTTTTTCCATATATGGTTAGTTCTTTTAGTGAAAAAAATTAAATTCACTATATATATTTGATTATGTCAATAGAAATAAACAAAAATCCAGATGATATGAAACTGAAGAATATGGGCTCCAGGTATCCTTCTAGATTAAGTTTTTCTAGAAGTATGCTTAGAAAATTAGTTGTTGATAATTGGAAAATTTCAAAATCTAAATTTGAACTAGATAATGAAGGTTTTGGAACTGTAATGTATGAAATACAAGCTAAAAAAGAAGTTTATACTTTAGTTTGTTTTTCACAATTTCTTGATGATAAAGATCGAAGTGATAGAGTTATAGCAAGTAAATGGGACACAGCGTATACACTCCATAAAGGTAGATTAAACGAAAAAGAACTTGAGCGCTTAAAAATAAATATTCCACTCCAAGAATTAGGAAGAAACTCTCCAAATGAATTGGTGCTTAGTAGAGCTAACAAAAGTGTTAGACTTTTTAAATATGTAGTTAATTGTTTAGCAAGCGGTAAACAGCCTGATCTTGATGAAATCAATAAAGTTGGATACTTACTTAGAACAACAGCCGTTTACGGTAGTGGTAAATTTGGTTTATCAGATTTTATGAATTTAAAAAATAATTCAATTTTTAATCAACCATTTAGAGCTGAAATGCTTGCAGTTTATTTAATTCGTGAATTTAGTGTAGATTTAGTTGAGCATTTAGCATTAAAGCAAAATGCAAAATCTGCAGTAAAGTTAAAAAAGGAGATTAAACAACATTTAGGTATTGGTAATGCTACGGGATTAGGTATGGCTCCATTTATTATAAAACATCCAAAACTGATTAACAAATGGATGGAACAATTTAATCGAACCTTAGAAATAATAAATAACTTTCATGTTAGAATTGAATTAATAAATAAATATAAAAAATTATTAGAAAAAGCTCATCAGTATTTAATTGAAGTTAAGCCAACAGATCCCATTCAAATCAAAAAAAATCTATTAACAATTAATGATTTAAGCCTATTCATAAAATATTGCTCTTCTTTAAATGAGAAGAATTTAAAAGATGTTACATGGAAAAAAATATTAAATTTTGCTTCTGAAAATTATAATTTAGATACTAATGAAATAGCAAAAGTTCAGTTAATGGAAATATATCCCGAAGTATCTGAAAATTTAGCAAATGACATGTCAGAAGATGAAGATATGGATATAGAAATATCTCAAACTCTAAGAGAGCTAAAAGACATAATTATTAAAAATTATAATTGGGCTATAAATATTAACTTTGATGATAAAATAAATAATTACTTATTTTGGTATATTTCACAGGCAAAACTTGAACCTAGATTAGGTAAAAGATTTAATGAATATGGTGGTGAAAAAGAACAAAATCTAGGCATAGCAAGAATGGTAAAAGAATTATATGATGATATTAAAAATCAGAATCTTAATCTTTTAGTTTCAGAATACCTTCTCTCTAAAAGTAGTTTTCGAGGAATTATAAAAAGGATACAATCTTTAACAAATTATCCATTTGCAGAAATTAAAGATAATATTTTACATAAAAATACTCATCCTATAGACATGCTACGTTTTAAATTATCTTTTTTTGGCGCTAACCGTTATGACCCAAAATCTGATAGATGGTTACGTGTAACATTTTTTTCAGGTGCCCCTTATTTATCTGATCTATCTAAAAAAAATGTAGATAGCTGGGGTTTTGCAACAAAAAATTCTTATAATTAAAAAGTGAGTTTCTCTTATTACGAAGTTTATACTAGCTGTCAAAGAGCTTTTTCTGGAATGAACTTTCCACATGGAGCAGATGAGGATGCGGCTTATGCAATAACATGGCTAGAATTATATAATCTAAAAGGTATTGATTTATTTTGTTCATTTATTGAAGAATTTAATAATCAAATTGATTTTAAAATTGATATATCTAACATAAAAAAAATTGATTTAAAAAATAAATCAAGCCTAATGACTGGTCCAGGGCTAATTGATTATATTGTATCTAAATTTATTTTAAATAATATCAAAGAATATAATTTAATTAATTGTTATGATCCAATTTTTTTATTACCCATGCTTAGTAAATACTCAAAAAAAAATATTTATACAAAAGTATTACATGGGCAAGAAATTTTTTGTCTAATAAGTAATGGGCAAGTTTCATTGAATAAAAAATTTTTAATAAATAAAAAAAATACTAATATAAAAATTGTTTTATCAAATGATACTTATGATTTTGAAACTTTAGATATTAACTTTGAATTAAATGATGCAGAAAAAAAATTATCTATAGGATTAAATCCTAATCAAAAAAGTTGGGATAAGGTTACAGAATTAGCATTTCAGTCTTTTGTCCCTGAATCTGAAGAATCAAGATCTAAAGGAGCTGGGGGAGGGGATGCAAATGATTGATTTAATTAACTAAATGTAAATCTCTTGAAAAATTACAAAACAACTCACATCCATCATCTGTTACTCTTATACTTTCACTAAGTTCCAACCCCCATGTATCCATCCACATTCCTGCCATTAAATGATAGGTCACATTTGGTTTTAAAATTGTCATTTCATTTTTTCGAATACTTAGAGTATGTTCCCCCCAATCTGGAGGATATCCAAGACCAATTGAATAGCCAGCTCTAGATTCTTTTTCAACACCATATTTTTCTAAAACATTCCAAAAGGCGACAGCAACATCATGGCACGTATTACCTGGCTTTGTACTTTCTATAGCTTTTTCAATTCCTTCATTAGTAATTTTTATAGTTTCATTTAATTTTTTATCAGGTTCACCAATATAAACCGTTCTTGAGAGTGCGCAATGGTATCTGTGCTTAACGCCCCCAAGCTCTATAATTGTTCCTTCATTTATATTAAATTTTTTATCTGTAGGAGTTAAATGTGAAGCTGAAGCAGATTTTCCACTAGCTAATATAATGTTTAACCCTGAATATTCTCCTCCAATATTAATGTTTTTATTACCACCTAAAAGTGTATTTTGTATTTTACCAGCAACATAACTTTGCTTCACCCCAGGTTTTATTTCATCAAAAGCAGTTTGCATACCCGCTTGAACTAGTTTAGCTCCTTCTTTCATATAATTAATTTCTGTTTCAGATTTTACATACCTGATCCAATTTACCAATAGGTGTGCATTTTTAAAAGTTACATTGGGACAATGTGTAACTAAACGATTATGATTTTCTGCAGTATAGTAGTAACTGTCCATTTCAACACCAATATTTTTATTACTCCATTTATTATTATGAATAAAATCTGCAACAAAATCATATGGATGTTTTGGAGGAGCTTGAATTAAATCCTCGGGATAACCAAGTATATTTTCATGCTTAAGATATGTAGTTAATATCGCTCCTTTTGAGTCTTGTTTTCTCCCAAACCAAATTGGTTCATTTTTATCAAGAGAAACTATTACACCTTGAGGTACATAAAATGACCAGCCATCATAACCAGTTAAATAATTAATGTTAGAAGGATCAGTAAGTATAATAATGTCCAAACCTTTCTCAGACATACTTTTTTTTACATTATTTAATCTAATAGAATATTCTTCTTGGGTAAAATTCATAAAAACTATGTATTCAATTTTAAAAAAATTGTCTATTAACTTAATTCTCTTTCCAAAATTACATATCCAAACTGCTTAGAAGATTCTAAAAGAATCTCCCAAATAGAGGCGGCAAAACCTCTTGGTATAAAGAGACTATAATTATTATTATATTTCAACAGCTTAATACTAACATGATGAATTGCTGAGCTAGCAGAGGATCCTGTGGGAAAATTATGTTCCCTTAAATCTAATGGTAAGTGTCTGTTAAGTAATATTGAAGACATCTCTCCAGAAATGTTGATACAAGTAAAAGCATAGGACAAATCTAGAGTTGTTCCCAAGTCTTCAGGTAAGGATAATTTTTTGTGTAAAATCCACCATTTAATAGGCTCCATTCTCCAAATTGAAAAATTTTCGGTAATAATACCTTTATTAAAATTAGGAGAATGATTTATGTTTAATTTTTTTTGAAAAAAATCATTAATTTCAGATAATTTATTTGGCCAACATGCTATCTGTTGTAATTTTAACTGATTATATTCTTTAAAGGTAATTTTTGTTAAATTATTGAAAGGATATTTACCAGGTAAATAATTGTGATCTAAAGCTGAGTATCTCTTAAGCATGCAGTCTTTTTCCTTCAGGATCAATCATATGAGGAGAAACAACTTTTAATTCCATTTGCTTATTACGAATAGGGTCACTTCCAATAAGAGTTTCATTTTCCCATTTTGATTTTCCTCCCTTAACAAAACCAATTCCAATCCAGTGACCTAGCTCTGGAGAATGCGTAACTGAAGTGATTCGACCTATGCCAAAACCTTCTATATGATTTTTTTCACAAACAATAGTTCCGGCATCAAAAGTTTTGTTTTTGTCCACTGGAAAAAAACCTACAAGTTGCTCTCTATCTTCAGAATTCAAAACACCTCTTTTTCTCATTGCACTTCCAATATAAGATTTTTTAGTTGATGCCATTTTTTCTAAACCTGCATCCTCTATTGTAACTCTACCATCAAGCTCAGCTCCGGTAACATGACCTTTTTCAACTCTTAAAGCGCCTAAGGTTTCTAAGCCATATAGACATCCATTAAATTTTTGCATTTCTTCCCAGAGCATATCCATCATAGTATTGGCATAATCAGAAACAATATAAATTTCATAACCAAGTTCACCTGAAAAACTAATTCTTACAATTCTACAAGGTATGTCTCCTTTTAATTTTGTTGAAATGAAACCCATAAAAGGAAAATTTTCATTTTCAATTATATCAGGATCTTGAAGGCATTTTTTAATTAATTCTCTAGATTTTGGTCCAGAAACTGCTACGGCTGCCCACTGTTCAGAAACACTAGTTACATTAACTTTTAAGTCACTCCATCTTGTTTGTAATAATTCCTCTAACCAAGACATAACATTTCCTGCCTGTGCAGTTGAAGTAGTCATTAAATATTCATTTTCAGATAACCTCCATGAAGTTCCATCATCCATTACTATTCCATCATCGCGCAACATAATGCCGTACCTAGTTTTGCCTATAGGTAACTTTGCAAATGGATTTGTGTATAAACGGTTAATAAATTCTGTTGCATCTGGTCCTTGAACAGCAATTTTACCTAAGGATGTTACATCACAAATACCAACTGATTTTCTTACAATGCTAGTTTCTCTTATATATGCATCACTTAAATTCTCACCCTTTTTTGGAAAATACCAAGGTCTTTGATAAAGACCAGATTCAATCATAATCGCACCCTTCTTCAAATTCCAATCGTGCATAGGTGTAACACGTAAAGGTCTAAAATGCTTTCCAACATTACGTCCAGCAAGCGCACCTATAGAAACAGGTGTGTAAGGAGGTCGGAAAACAGTTGTTCCAACTTCTGGAATTTCTTTATTAAGTAAGTCAGCCATTAAAGAAAGACCAATAATATTACCCATTTTACCTTGATCATTTGCCATACCAAGAGTTGTATAACGTTTTAAATGTTCAACAGATATAAATCCTTCACGATGTGCCAACCTTACATCATCAGCCGTTACATCATGCTGAAAATCTACGAAACTTTTTGACCTAGATTTGTTATATTTAACTTCATAAAGAGGTTTAATTGGATTTTTCCAACCTCCCTCTTTTGGAAAAAAGTAATTTGTTTTTGATAAACCCATTCTATTCATAGCATCTAATGCTCCTGCAATTCCTGACTTAATGCAATCATCTTTATTCCATATACCTCTTGCAGATCCTATCATTGTAATATTTTCTTTTGTTTCCCCTGGAAGAAAACACAAATTTTTTGCATCCCAAACTGCACGCACACCTCTATGTGACAAAAGGTGAACTGCTGGAGACCAACCTCCAGACATTAAAATTTGATCACAATTAATTTTATCAATTTTTTTATAATTATCACCAGAAGCATTTGATATATCTAAGCTTTTAATTTTTCTTGAACCATTAATATTATAAGGCACAGTATCAAATTTAACCTCAATACTATCATTAAAATTTTTTTCAAAATTAACATTTTTCCTTGAATCTAGTATAGTTACTTTAGCTCCTGCTTTATTTAATAAATCTGCAGTTGAATAAACTGAATCATTATTAGTTGTAATAACTATATTCTCACCTGTTAATACGCCATATCTATTTAAATAATGCTTTGAAGCATTTACCGTCATTACACCTGGAACATCATTATTATTGAATGCTATATGGCGTTCTAAGGATCCAGATCCAACTATAATGTGCTTTGCTCTTATTGTCCAAAAACGCTGACGGGGTAAATTTTTATCTTTCTCCCCAATATGGTCAGTTACTCTTTCTAAAAGTCCAAGAACACAATTATCATAAACTCCAAAAGCTGTGGTTCTTGTCATAATTCGAACACCTAAGTTTTTAAGTTCATTAAATGCATTTCTATTATCAAATTGAGATTCTGATAATTGATCACCACCCAAAAGATTATCTTGTTCGATTAATATTACATCAAGTCTTTTATCAGCAGCTTCTTTTGCTGCAGCTATACCTGCGGGACCAGAACCCACAATCAAAATATCACAAAAATCATGGGCATGTTCATATTGATCTGGGTCAGGTAAGCGAGATAGCTTTCCCATACCTGCAGCTTTTCGAATAATCTTTTCAAAAAACATCCATATTGATGTACCGCTCCCCCACTCAAAAGGAGGAATGCCCATAAATGTTTTATAATAAAAACCAGCAGCAAAAAATCGACTTAAATAATTATTTATTTCTCCTAAGTCAAAATTTACACTAGGAAAAGCATTTTGACCTTTAGAAACTAAACCTTGATATAATTCTTGAGTTGTAACTCGAACATTTGGATCTTTTCTATCATTAACTCCAACAGAAACAAGTCCACCTGACTCTTCTACACCACAAGACATAATGCCTCTTGGACGATGATATTTAAAACTTCTACCAACTATTTTAATATTATTAGCTAACAATGCTGAAGCTAGTGAGTCTCCATCATAACCTAAATAATTTTTATTATCCCAAGTAAAAGAATAAGTTTTTTCTTTATTAATTATTCCATAATCATCTAATCTTTTAGATGTCATTTATTTAATTCCAAAATTTTTTGAATTTCTGGATGGCAAGGTTTTACACTTTTTATCTCATGAGTTACTGTTGAACGTTCAACTTCTAACCACATCCTACATCCGTTAAGATGATGCCATGTTTCCTTTTGAAAACCTCTAATATTTTCACGGAAAAAAATCGCGTTAGTCCACTCTTCTTTAGAAGCATCTAATTCTGGATATTTTATTGAAGCATCTCCACCATAAGTAAATTCACTATGATCTCTTTCTCCACAATAAGGACATTTAATTTTTATCATATTAACCGTGCATTTTAGGGTCTGGGCCAGCACCACGTTCATCTAAATTAATACCTTGCTCAAATCTCTCTAAATGGTGATGTTGAATATATTTATGAGGATTTTCGTTCGCAATCAAATCAGCAAAATACCAACCTGATGCTGGGCTAGCTTTAAATCCACCATAATTCCATCCAGCATTAAGATATAAATTTGATATTGGGGTTTTGCATATAAAAAAAGTTCCATCCATTGACATATCCATTACACCAGCCCAATGTCTTAATAAACGAAGTCTACCTATTGATGGAAGAATAGCCATTGCTGCCTCAGCAACATCCTGAACTATTGGTAAATTGCCTCTTTGCGCATAAGATTTATACCAATCCAGATCACCACCAAAAACTAAACTTCCTTTATCAGATTGAGATATATAAAAATGTGCTCCACCAACTCCATAAACAACTACATGATCTAAAAAAGGTTTTATAGCCTCAGTAACGAATGCTTGGAGTTTATGAGACTCAATTGGTAAATTGCCTAGTTCTGCCATTTGCCATAAACGTGATGTATTACCAGCAACTGCAAAACCGATCTTTTTACCTTTTATTAAACCTCTTGATGTTTCAAGACTTTCAATATTACCATTTTTTCTTTTCACCCCAATGACTTCACAATTTTGTATTATGTCAACACCATATGAATCAGATGCTCTTGCATATCCCCAAACTGCAGAATCATGTCTAGCATTA
>MDTG01260473.1_pt1 | contig 10403 bp, 9 predicted proteins | sample 811421 | NCBI WGS metagenome assembly MDTG01 (sample SAMN05326645, study PRJNA326480) | marine metagenome | isolation source: seawater | place: Pacific Ocean: South East | collected 2011
CCTTGGAGGCGCCCCCGGCGTCCTCACCGGCCGTCCACAACGTGATGATCGCGAACACCAGCAAGGACACCAAGCCCGAGCTTAGAGTCCGCAGGATGCTTAGAGAGGCCGGATACCCCGGCTACAGGCTCCACTGGAGGATAGATGATGAGAAGGGCAGGTACGTCTGCAGGCCGGACATCACCTACCCAGGAAGGATGCTGGCGATTTTCGTCCACGGGTGCTTCTGGCACAGGTGCCCGACATGCAACCTGGGACTGCCGAAGACCAACGTCGACTACTGGCGGGAGAAGTTCGAGGGGAACGTCGAGAGGGACAGGAGGAAGGAGCACGCACTTCTGGAGCTGGGTTGGGACGTTCACACAATATGGGAGTGTAAGGTCGGCTCAGAAAAATTTGATCTGTTATTTGGGGATAATGTAAGATTGGATAGGTCCCTCTATCTGAACCAGATAAGGTATCAGAGTTAGGTGTAGTTGTGTGTTTGTTTTATGGCTCGAATAATAGCTTTCCCCAATGCTTCAGCAAGTATTGGTGGAACTGCATTCCCAACTTGTCTGAACTGACTAGACATCGAACCCAAAAATTCGAAGGAATCAGGAAATGACTGGAATCTCGCTGCCTCTCGAACAGTAATCGTACGATCTGAGAATGGATGGATAAACATGTACCCATCCTTAGCCAAGTGGGCTACAATCGTTGGTGAGGGCTTGTTCCAATGAATCCTGCGCATCTTGTCCTTGAATCCCTTTTGATCATACATGAGCCATTGTCTGCCCTCCTTGTTCTTTACATGATGACGGTCATCACGTTTCCATGCACTGAGTCCCGCTTTTTTGAATGCAGGAGCAAGATGTGACATCCACATTTCTGGATAAATGTCACCGTAAATCTGTCTTGGCTCAGAGGCCGGAAACACTATGCTACCTCTTGACACAGCAGGGGCTCCACTTTTGATGAAAGAGAACAATACTTCATCTCGATCGTTTACAGAACGGGTCCAATGACACGTTTTGATTCCGGCCTTACTAGAAACAATCGCCCCATCGGGTCTTGTGCATGTCCAATTTCGCATTCGCTTGCGGAACCTGCCTCCAAGGGAGTTTGTGGCTGTATCTCTAACCCTTGCAATTCCGTCCTTGGTCGGTTTGACATTTACCAAATCTCGTATAGCGTCGAGAGCAGTGAGTGGTTTTGAATTGTGACTGGCTGGTGGAAAATCACAAGGATCCGCCCCTTTCTTGTGTCCGATGAAAATGATTCGCTTTCTAAATTGAGGAACACCGTAATCTGCTGCACTGAGTATACTTTCAGTAACATTGTAGCCCGTGAATTTCTTCTTGATGACTTCTACAACCGGATCGTCTTCTATTTGATACGAAGTCATCCCCGAGACGTTCTCCATGATGAAATAGTCGGGTTGGAATTCCTTGACGTATCTTACGAATTCGAGGAATAAATGATTGCGCGGGTCATCGATGAATCCATGGCGAGCATCTTTACTGTCCCCATATTCCCCTTTCTTGATAAGATCCATAATCTTGGAACGACCAATCAAAGAGAACCCGGGACATGGTGGCCCGCCCGCTACCAAGGAAAGAGTCTCCCCTGATTTCAGAACGCCTCTATCTTCAAGCTTCTTCCGAAGTTGTTTGGGTCTGAACTTGGTTATATCCTCAATCTCAGTATGACTACCGATATTGTGCCGATAGGTGGCTCCTGCATCAGCATCCATCTCTACAGCTGCGATAATATTGAACCCTGCTTCCATGAGACCTAGACTGAGCCCACCAGGGCCAGCGAACAAATCAATGGCTTTATACTTCATATCAAACACTTCGAAAAACTATCTTCAATTGTTCCATCCATAATTTTCTTCCATGGAGTCCCACGCCTTTTTACATGCAAAGGATAATGCTAAAGACGGTTCTCTATTTGCTTCCAGAGTTTTACCCATATTGAAGCATTGACTTCTTTGTTTTCCGGAGCCCCAATCTTTTTCCTTCATCCATTTTGACAATGCAAACCATGCCTCTGAGCCCTTTGAATTGCAAAATTCAACATTTTTCTCATCCTGAGACGAGCTTATTTTCATCTTACTTTGGTTCGAATAAAGGTATTTACTTATCAAATTAGGCGGGGGTGGTATTTGTTTGGATATCAAACCTTTCCAACAACCTTCCTTCTTGCTATACTCAGGAACGAGTGAAACACCAGGAGGTAGATTGGTGATATGATCATGAGCAGTGTCGGCCAAATCCAATAAATAATCCATTATTTCATCGGGGATCTTTTGTAAATCCCAAAGTTTGAGCAGGTCTACTTGTTGTTTTGTTTGATGGGAAAATAAAGCGATGGTGTAAGTAGTAATATTTTGTGGAAAACTCTGATACAGTCCCTCGCGGGTTCTTCGACGAATCTCCTTGTAAGTTGCATTCCAGATTAACAAAAGGCCCACGGTTTTCTTGAAGAAGGTTGGCCATTCCGTATCTCCTTCTTGGACTAAATTAGTCAAGAAATCTGTATGAAACCGTGCAAAGCACTTCTGGGGGCCCAGGGATACGATGTGAGGTTTTGAAAGATATGAATACCATACCTTTGAAAATAGACCCTTATCGAATCTCTGATTCCTTGGGTATTTGGCATCAAAGGCCTTCCTTTGTGATTGTGTATTTGTCTCTAGATTTCGGGTTTCGTTCCATGCGCCCCTTGATTTTTCATAAAACCAATATGAGGTCTTTGTCCCTCCAGTAGGATCGGGGGCAATGGCCTTTTTGGAAATTGCAAATAGCTCAGGATGGGGTTTGTCGTTCGCCCTTAAATCGCTCATCTGAATCTTGTTTTGAGTATTAGAATACTGTGAAATTTTAGGCACCAATATATCGGCTAATCTCTCATCATTATTATCGTCATCATGAATGACCATTAATTTCATTTGTACATTGATGTTGCTTAATTGGACCCTATCTTTTTTCATTGTGTGATACAGTGAAGCAGTTGTTTGGCCCCCGTTGACAATTTGGAAATCATCAACGGTGGATAATTCGTAAATTCCAGGATCAATCTTGGTAGCATCAATAGATTCAGCGTAAACTGTTATTCCGTTATTGTATGCACAAAACATCTCCGGCTCATTGATAATTGTGTTCCTGATTCCTTTGTTGACTCCCCCTCTTTGGGAAAGAAAAACCCTGACGTTTTTCTCAAGTAGCCTTGTCTTGTGTTTAGCATAAAGATTCGCAAGGATCTTTCCGGGTATGAACGCGAGATATGTTGAGTACTTTTCATCATGGTTTTGTTGTCGTATACATTTAATCGGGCCTCCGTATTCATTAAAATCGATATTAATACCAACTCTTGCGGTGTTTTGTAAGTTGCCAAGAAGTCTCGGTCCGTCCCAAATTGATATCTGTAAGTCTTTATCATTCTGTGTATCTATTTGCCCTTCTCTCGGTTTAGTCTCACCATTTGTGACGATGATTATCCTTACAGTGGTTAGCTCATTACGAACTTCCCAAATTGTGTTTGCTACTTCAAATGCTGGATTGCCAACATCTATTCTATCTCCCGGAAGCTTACCTTCGATCGCTAATGAGAAAAATTTCCTCACACGCTTTATTGCTACATCTAATTCTGAGTTTGTGACTTGTGCTCCATCGTCCTTCCATATAGAGGAAATCAAACTGACTGTCTCAATATCATCGTCAAATGCATAGGCATCGATTTTTGCGCCCACATTTTTATCCCTCCATGCTGACAACTCAGCAATATCAAGTTCTCCAAATTCTATCAAGAACTCTGTAAGAATCTCAGTAAAAGCTTCTTCTTTCATGATATTGTTTGAGCTTGCTCTATGAGTGACTTCTTCGCTGATAGACTCATTCAAGGCTGATAAGTTATTCACCATTCATAAAAACTCCAAAAGCAACTTCTTCCGACACTTCGAATTCATCACAGGTGTTCATGGTAATCGAATATTTGAGATCACCGACACCCTCAGGACAAACAATAATTCTTGGAAAACCGTCCTCAACCACAAAATATTGTCTTTGTAATACATTATATCCAGTTTGATACTTATCAAAATCTCCGGGTAATAAGCCGTACTTAATGATCTGAGTCAATAGTCTGTCGTGAGTAATATCTTCCTCACTTAAGATGGTGCTTAATTCCTCATATAGGTCAATCAATCTTGTCCCTCCCTCTACTGTTGTGAGGCTAGTTGCCAGAAGTTGAAGAGAATCTATTCCATCATCATATAGCTGCTTTTCATTACTGATACGAACTTTCTTTGGTTCTTTAGACAATGTTGATTTTACTTCAATTACTCTGTTTTCAAATTGAAAATCATGGTAGGCCCTCTCGCCTCCTTTCCAAGAGCTAATCACATCGATATTTGAATTTAGACCAGTATTAAGTAACCTTAGCAACAAATCTAGTTCCGCAAATAATCCCTGCTGTTTCTCCCTAGTGAGCAATTTTTCTCTATTAGCCAAGAAAAACTGATTCCAGGAGTTCACAGTTTCTTGTATCCTACCATCTCTTTCGGATCCATTTGTATCTGCGATATTTTCAATCAAATCCAGACAAAAAAATGCGAAAACCTCACTGAATGTATCATTGGTCAATTCGAGCACGATGTGTGGCAACAAAATAGGGACTTCGAAGAATTCGGATGAAAAATGTAAGCCAGTCCAATTTGGAAACATGCCCTCGGCCCATTCTTCTTCCACTCGAAGAAGAATTTTGTTCGAGTTAGAAATTGGATCAAATGCTATGCTGAGACCGGGGACTCCAGTATTTCTTACGATCAATGATTGCATAGATTTTGATTGGGCCTTAAGTTCGTCCCAAATTTCGGTTAGTTGTTTCGTATTCATACCCATTCCCTCATTCAAATTCAAATCCTTGCCATACGGGATTTGCACGTTTTCGTATTGTTGACATCCTTTGCTGTTTTTGATTCGAAGGGAAACTAGCTGCAAAACCATAGTATGGCTCATCATTAACTCCACCAAATGGGTACTCTGAATCGTTTTTTGTATCCGATACGCCATAAATCAAGAGCAGTCCACGATTAAGTGGGCGGAAGCGACGGATGAATGCTCCTGTGATTGATTTCCGTCCTTCATTTTCTTCAGCAAATTTATGTTTCATTTCCTCCTGATTTTCTTTTGGAAAATCGAGCATCTCATCGGATCTACTAACAATTCTTTGAAGAACTATTTTATTTTCATCTTTAAATGTGCATTTTCTCTGAACTGCATTAAATGAAATCCCCTCACATGTTATCTCCCGGGGGGGTTGGCTTTTTTCAGGACTTTTGCTTACTATAACTAAATCCCATTCTTCCAACTCATGTTCGGATTGTAAGGAAATAAAATCTGCGACTTCCTTCGAATTTACTCCGCTAAAGTGGCCCTTGTATCCTCTGAGAAATTCTACTACAATCTCTTTTCTAACTTTCTTCCAATGAATGTTTTGAGCTTCTTGTTCATTTCTTTCACCGGTATTAACTGCGGCCTTGATCAGTTTCTCCAATACATCCATATTATGTTTGGAAGAATCTGTTCGGAGAACAATAGTCTCCTTGCATTTGCCAGCGAATGATAGATCGATCATTCGCGTATCTCTTCTTTTGCCTGCATTTGTAACGACTAGCATACCCGGATCTTCCCTTACCGCCAGTCCAAATTCTTCAGGCGTTGCTCCCGATCTAGCCATCTCCCTGAATTGTTCAATTAGATCTTTTTCAGCGGAGGCGATTTGGGCAAAATTTTCCATCAAATCTGAAGTTGTATTTATCCTGCACAGATCTAGATATCCTGGACGATAACCAAACCACCTCCCCATCTGCATAAGGGTATCATACATCGTGGATGCTCTCAGATAGTATGAGATTGTAAGACCTTCAAGTGTCAAACCCCTCGACAATTTATCACCTCCAACAGCGATTATGTGTATGCCTCTTTTCTCCCAAGGCAGATTCTTGCCTTCAGATGCATCCTCTGCTTCTTTGTATTGAAGTGAGTCTTTGGCAGAACCATTAATTTGTTTTACTTGTATTTTCAGAATCATTTTGGCTAATGCTTTATTGATTTCCTCCCAAGTATGGAGGTCAGAGGAATTTGCGCGTTCCATCGATATCATCTTGTTTGTCGTTGGAATAAAATCATCATTCCACATTTGTTGTAGATCTTCTAGCTCATCATTTGAGTCACCGATGCGGTTTTTCAGTACCTGTAGTTCCTTTTTGATCAATTCGCTAACGGAATCTTGTACCGCAGTATATCTGGTAACATGGACTAACATCGAATTATGCACGTTTGAGGTTTGACGTAACAGTCTTGCTGCACAGGAGATTAAGTATTGCTTCACAGCATATTTCAACGAATAAGGGAGTTGGTTGACAATAAGGTCTTTCTTGTGCCTAGGAGGGAATATTAACTCTGAATCACGTACAGTTGTTGATAGTGGAAGAGGAGGGTTTTCCATATTATCTTCTTCAGTTAGTCCGAAGAATTCCTCCGGACCTATGTAATTGGATGGCCTTGTAAGACTAAAAATGAAGTTACGAGGAAAAAGGTCACGACCAAGAGTTTTGTGTTTCTTTTCCGAGTGAATGAAGATGTTAGCATAAGGAGTTGCAGTATAACCGACGTACGCAGATTTGTTGAACAAATTCAGGAGGGATCTAATTTTTTCATTTGTTTTCGTTGGATCATTCATAACTTCATCGGTTTCCGTATTGGTTTTTGTTTTCTTTGTATTCACTGATGCTTGGTCACATTCATCATCGATTATCAGTAATGGAATGTCCAGTACCTTCCCACCATCCGCACTCGCATATACGCTAATCCATTCGTTCAAATTCTTTAGAATACTGGTGTTCTTCTTGATGATCAGAACATTTGTATTTGATAAAATTGGATTAACAGATGACGCTTGTTTTTTCTTGAAGTCGCCCTTTTCTGACGCGGTTGTGAGCGTTTGAATTTCCCTATGCCCTCTGTGTAGGTTGAATTTTTTACCAACACCAACTCTGTATGACGCTCCTGCTGAAATATCCTGCATTTTTTCTAAATTATAACCAAGTAGCTCTTCATTTACTCTTACTTGAGTTTGAGATCTAAGACTATTGTGTGTACCAGTTAAGATAACGATAAATTTGTATCCACAATCTATCGCTTTGGCTACCAAACCTGTGTAATTTCCGGTTTTACCAGATTGGACACTACCCATTACCAACCCCCTTCTGTCCCATGCCCCTTCTCTAACTGGATCCTCAAGTTTAGAAAGCACTTTAGAAGTAACATTATCCAACTCTACGAGTACTTTTTCTGGAATTGGGTTATTCTTTTGCCTGAGATAATCCACATAATATCTCCAATAGTGCCATTCTATCTCTCGATTTAGTCCATCATTTGTAGTTGTGTTAAACCAAGGCTCGTGATTTTCATTATCTTCCATCGAGGCGTTTATACCAACCATAGAGATGTTATGTAATTCATTTATTCTCTCGTAGGCAGTAACTTCATCTAATTCTGGAAAAGACAGTTTCATTCTTTCCAAGAAATCCTTCAGACTTTGATCTGTAAAGGGATGGGTAGAAAACCAGGTTGATGAGGCAGAAATTACCGTGTTTAGTATACTAGAGTCCGTCATATAATCACATCAAAAATTCTTTTTCGAGTTCCGAATACAATTTACCATGCCCTATTGGGAAGATTGATCCACAAACATAATCCACAGCGGCTTGCTTTGATTTGCCATTTGAGATCTCTAATTTGACGAAACTAATCGCACCTTCGATTAAAGATTGAGGGGGCATGGTTTTGTCGTCTGGAATCTCAACAGTGGAGTCATTCAGGTCATTGTTGTCAACGGTTATTGAGCGATGGGGAACCGTTCTTTCAACAAGGTGAAGAATTGAATTCAGATCAGATTTACTAAGATTCGATAATTCTCTCAAATGCTCGATTGCGGGACTTTTTCTGTTTATTTTGTAGAGATATTTTGTACCAACGGCTTTTCTTTGCCATATGTCGTTCTTCTGTGAATATCTCACGGTACCACTTCGCACGGTTGTCCTAGCTCTGTACCTCTTGCTAGATTTGTCTCTAGTGCTCTCGGCTATTCGCATTAGTTCACTTCTGTATTTCAATGGAGGGGAGGCTGTGGCTTTTCTGACATCAACACGCCACTCATGATCCAGATCGTTTGTAATATCCACTTTTATCCGACAAAGTCTGTGATGATCCATGGGCTTCAAATCTAAATCCAAGTATCCACCGCAAATGATCATTCTTTTTTGTCTGTAAACATAGAACCCTTGCTGCAGTGCCCAACCATTTGGTCCCTGAGCATCCTCTTTTTCTGACTCGGTCATCTTACTTGAATGTGGTAAAATGTATGGCGTGATTGCAATTTTGTCATCCTGATACATTTCTGTCACTATTTCTTCGGTAGACTCATGATGGCTCAAAAATGGATCCCAAGGATCGCATTCATATGATCCGACATAGATCTCTTTACTACCTCTCCCTGATAGATATCTATGAAATACCATCTCCAAATGACGTTTGACTGAATTCACCATTTTTTCCTGAAAATTATTCTTCATGGATTCTTCATCGCCACCCGTGAAATCCCCTATAATGCGGTCTAGGTTTTCCCATAGCACAGCTGTTCCAGAATTGTTACTTTTGAGTCTCTTCATTAATATTTCAGCACGTGGGGTTGGCAAATCTAATATTAGCTCCCATTTATCTTTGGACACAACATGATCAAGGTCCCAACATCTGTTGCTTGATTTGCCAAATTTTTTGGATAACACTGTCATTCTCTTACATTGGGACCAAGATGCTGTTTTCAATCCCAAACCAAATCGGCCCAAGTCATGCGCATCTCTGATTTCTTCAGGACTCTGAGAGCCTGGTTTCATCGCCGTTTTCAATTCTGATTCCGTCATTCCGTCACCATCATCAGAAATAAGTATCCAAGGCTTGCCTTTATTCCAACTAAAATCAACGTGAACGGTTGTTGAATTTGCAGAGATACTATTATCAATTAAATCAGCTATTGCAGTCGACAAATCATAACCCATTGCCCTTAGAGAAAGCATCAATGCCTCAGCAGATGGATTTGATGTCTCAGTTTTCATTTGCTTCCCTCAAGAAATTCTCCTCAACAATACAGAGTCTACCCCGGGATGTACAGGGTTATCATGGCAAAGAGTGATTACTTCAAACCGACCTTGAACTTCTATTAACCCTGTTTTCTCCTTGTCTATCATCAAAAGAATCGGGGCCCCGTGCGCTCTCTGATCCAAGAGTGCTTTATTTTCCATTGAGTTATAGTTTATCATTGAATCCTCTAGACCGCGGTTTTTCACCATAAGATAGTAAAGAAAAATGCCCTGTTGTTTATCGATCCATCGGTCTGAATATCCAGATTTTAATGAACATCGAATCATAACATGGAGATAATTTGGTGGCTTGCCCAACCAATTTATTCCTTTTTGTGGCGTATTTCCTACATCCTTTCCAGTGTAAAGTGAATATCTATCTGATTTGGATATCGTATCTCCTCGTTTTAGATTCATCACATCGATTACTCTATCAAAGCGGGCGGACACGTTACCCGGACTACGCTGGTGCTTATGTTATTAGCCATGAATGTATGAAAATCGTCACATTTGAGCAATTAATGGTGAGGAGTTATCAAAAGTCGATAGGAAATTCGTAAAGGGGGGCTGTTGAGTAATCTTTCCTCTAATTCCCATGTAGTAACTTCGTTGTGTCATTGGCCCCTCGTCCTCCAGCTTCTCCTTCTGGGCATACCCCTGCTCCCTCTCCTAGCTCACTACTTTCTTCTCCTCCACAGGCTTCGCCTTTGAGACCCCCGTCTTCTTTCTGTTGAACGGTCATATCGGTGCCATGGCTTGCGATCGGAGTGTTCGCGCATTAAGGCTCCGTACGGCCTATTCTGACCGGATTGCCGATTCCTGATTGGGAAGCAGGCCGAAGAGGCTCATCAGGCAGGGAAGCAATATGACACTCGAGGCGAGTGCAAGAAGGATTGCGACGACAAACGCCTGCCCGAAGAGTCTGAGTGGCAGAAGGGAGCTGAGATTCAGCACCGCGAAGCCCCCAGCGGTCGTCAGAGCTGCCGCCATCATTGCACGACCTGTAGTCGCGTTGGTGATTGATACCCACTTGGAGATCCCAGCGCTGGGGCTATGCTCCACCTCCTCGTCGAGCCTAGTCACGAAGTGGACGGCGTAGTCCACCCCCAGCCCCAGGGTGAGCGCCCCTATCGTCACAGTCTGGGAGTTCAGCTGGTACCCCAACCACCCCATGAGCCCGTAGACCCAGACAACCACTATCGCAAGCGGGAACCAC
>MDTG01342669.1_pt1 | contig 10403 bp, 7 predicted proteins | sample 811421 | NCBI WGS metagenome assembly MDTG01 (sample SAMN05326645, study PRJNA326480) | marine metagenome | isolation source: seawater | place: Pacific Ocean: South East | collected 2011
ACCTCACCATAATTTGAAACACTGTTTCCATTCACACTACAGATATAATCACCCACATTCAAACCGTGTTTAAAACCCAATCCCACACGGGACACGGAATTCCTACTAGGAAAACGTTTGCTGTGTTAGATGTTACATGGTGTTCCTAACTGCAACTTCTCGTCTGGATTGCGAATCATAATATGTACTGATGGTGCTTCAACAGGATTAATATTGACATTCTTCTTCTTTCTACAGCATGCTTTACATTTCTTACAACATTCATTACAAGTGTAATATATTTCATATTGTCTATATGGGTTACAGCAGCATTGCACTGTCTCAACCACTACTATACTAGTTACCATGTAAGCAACGACTCCACCACATAACATTCCTACTGTGGTCCAACACTGTGTACAAAATCTTTCGTTGCAACAACAACGACAACAACAACAATCATTGCACATCCATATGGGAACTATGTTACGACGGATATACTACCAAATCTACCAACAACACATACACTAATCCAATTAAACAGGAGATAGCAAACAAGATCAATGCGCTTTTCCAATCTTGAATACTGATATAGTATATATATAGTTTCAGCATCGTACCAAACACCATGATATCTCCCAGAAAGAATGATAGAGCATACGGTGGGTCGTATATATTCTCAGTACAGAATTCGAGCGCACCAGGCCATGAATTGGGTTTTAAAATAAGTAGAACTAAACCACCAGCACCTATGTTGAATATATCAATCCATAGTGGATTCTCTCTGAAGATAGACCAGAGGACAAGAAGTGGTGTGAGAAATAGTGGCGTGTGGTATGCTAGCATGCATGTATTCATGTTGATTTGCATGTGAAGAACTGATATGGTAAAGATGACTAACATTTGATTGTGGAAGTTGTTGTAATTATCGCTGATAACTTTCCATCTTTGGTCAGTAAAAAACTGTTCCATATTTAATACCATAAGTGTTGAATATATATAAATAAAATGTAGTAAATAATACATTAAAATTTTAATTTTGGTTGAATACTACTTTTTTCGGGGCGAGGCCCACGAGGCGCACGAGGCACACTCCATGTGTCATTCTTAGCTCCACGTACGAATTCGCCCCTTGTTTGATCTCTAGTTTTTTTTGGTCCTATGTCTCTTTCCGTTATCTTCTGTACTATTGCCGTTTTCCATTGATCCTCAGGTATTAAGTTTTTTAATACAAAATAACCTCCATATGTGTATGTGTTGATATCAAGATTTTCGTTGAAACTATACTCTGTACCGTAATGAGCTCCTTCTTTAGTTTTTTTTTCAGTATAATTTCTGTTACCCCATTGATCGATCACTACTCGCATGCACCAACTACAACTTTTACCTTTTCTTAATGTTCCACCAAAAAATTCGTTCTGTACTACGGTCATGGGGATTACTTTTTTATCTGCATTATAATCATAGCTCACGAATTTTTCACTCCTTTTCTCTAACCATGATTGATGCGTTAATATCCAACTAATATTAACATTTTTTACTGTCTTGTTGAATGTGTATCCTTCTACATAGTTTTCCATAAGGTCTTTTATATCGATATCCATGGTTGCAGTGTTCATATTGTACTTGGAAGTACCAATAAAGAAGTCTTTCATGTTTTGCAGTTCAGTAGCTGTTTTATCTCCTTCATCTAAATCCCAAAAATATTTATAGAAGTTATCCCGAATCCAGCTCGAGATTCTCCATAATTGATTGGAATCATTTCTTTTTGGATCCCACCCTGCTTGTTTCGCTTTTTCATTGAAATCGTTCAACAATTTGTCTCGATATTTGTCTACTTCGACGTTATCTATCTTACGTAACACTTCCCCAGCAGCATGAACTATGTATTCTCTATTCTCAAGTTTCCATCTATCCATGAAAGGCGCCTTAGCTGCAATATCGTCTATACCTTTACGCCTTTCTTTACGTTGCTCAACATCAATAAATTTCGTACGGATTTGAATTTGATTACCTTTTATCAGAAAATTCCATTCTTTTTTGGGTTCAGCGAGATTATAGAATGACGTACCGTCGTTATCCTCAGTTAACGCTTCATTCATATCCGTCATCATGAGTTGAACATGGTACAGTTTCTCTTCAAATTCTGTTACATATAGTAGTTCTTCGAAACCAATAACTGGCCATTCACCTATCTTACTGTAGAAGGTTTCATTTTTCTTGTTTGTATTGGTACAATAATAGGGTATTTTGACGTATTTTTCAAGGTACTTGTCATTGTATTCTATCGATTCAAATAAATCTCTTACTGCACGTGGGTATTTATAGGGTGCGTTATATCCCTTTTTGAATAACGTAAGCCACTCCTCTATTGCAGCCTTCAACTTCATTCTTAACGATTTCTTGTCCTCGCTATCTGAATACATTCCTTTTGGTTCTAGCATGTTCTTTCCTGTATTTCGTTTGTTTATAGGTAGGAGGTTATCTTGAACACGTATTGCTACATCTTCGATGTTATCTTCCCAATATTTATCTTTCTTTCCTAGCATTCCTGCTTTTTTACAGTTTATTTTCTCCTTTGGTGCATATCCATATTCTACATGAAAAAGGTAAAGATTTAGTGCCTTCTTCACTTTTCGAAGATTTTGTTCAGCTTCGTACCATACTCCCATAATTTTACAGACATCACGTTGAATATATAAGAAGAAAAAATTAATAAAATTTTGCAAATTGTGTTCTTTGTATGCGTATGGTAGTCAACTCCTCCTCATTAGGATTTAATCTTGATTTATATATAAAATAAAGTGCCGTGTAAGCACAAATGTGCCACATAGAATGAATGAATTTGTACTTTATAACATCGTCTGAACCTCTCCAATGCTCAGTTGCAGCCGATTCAGAGTAACAAATAAATCCAATCAGAAAATACGTTAACCCTATTATAAGACATTGCCATCGGCGTTTTTCTTGAAAAAAAGCAGTATCTAGTCTACACTTTGATTTAACAAAGCGATACAGAATAAAAATAATAGTGGATAAAATTGCCACACTATTAAGAAAGATATTAACGTCTGTAAATCCCAGTGTTTCTGTTCCAAATTGACCTACAATAAGACCTACGATGAGTACAAATGCCAATCCAACAGGAGGCATATCATCAAAAAGGACTAGAAGCGTAGTCAACCATATGAGCATGCTTTGAGATGCTTCATCGATTGCTTCAAATTTCCATAAAGTGTCAGTAGGGTTCCATGCATCATCAGCTATTTTTACAAAATGATAAATAGCAGAGAAGCCGCAGGTAATACCAATGATGTAAGTCAACCACCTAGTCTTTGTTGTTAAACAAAGGGTTGGTAGAACAAATAAATGCGAAAGAATGATCACATAATCTCCAACAGTTAGTAATGTGGAAGTAGCTGGTATGAATAATGGGATAGAAAGTAGAAGAAGTAATATGATTGATACCACAATTAAAGTGATATCAACTCCTTTGATAACAGATATTGTTGGCATAGGAAGACTACACTTACTAATTTCTTTTTATTTATAGTTTAAACTTTCCATAGTGTTCCATTAAAAATATTTAAAAATAAAATTAACTAAATATAACATCTTTAATTATACCGCTCCACTGTTTCAAAATACTATGTAGATCTCTCTTGTTGGGGTTGAACATTCTCTTACAATCGAAACTAGCATCCCCGTAGACCTCAAAAGTATATGCCTCAGGCACACCGTGATCTACCGCCCAGTCAACTGAAGTACCGTAAGCACGATAGAATGATGTAGAAGCTGCTGATCCCACAGCACACTCTGGACATTTTTCAGCCCATTTTTTTATGTTCTCTGCCATGACAGTATAATGCTTTGGTCTCACTCCAACCCTTGAATCATATGGCATGTAGATAGACTTCTCACCACTGTGTACATTCACGTAACGCTGTACGCCATTCAGTAACAAGGATGATACTAATTTGCTTTCTTTCTCACTAAGTGGCTTCTCGCCCTCCCATTCCTCGCTATTCTTTGCATATGCATGGGTATTGGCTCGCATTTGATAATTTCTGTTTGTATCTACTCCACGTGAGTTTTTTCGTTGGCATGGGTGTCCAGCTTCAACATGCTTCCTTCCCCAAACGTTTAATACCGGGATGATGGTCACCCTCTTGTTTGGTTTCCACTTACGTAGTTTGTGGATCACTTTGAGTGCGATCTCACCAGTAATACGTTCTCTGGCATGTTCATTGAACACAAGCAACACATCGGATTTGTTTGCTATATTTTTGTTCCAGTCTACTATTAAGATGTCGTCTTTCATATGGCAGGACAATTGCGGCACAGTGGCGCATTTGAGTTTGATTCTTGTGAGCAATGTGTCAGTTGAATGATAAGATTTCTCAGCACAGGCAGTAGTGTAAAAGAGAAAGAATGTAAGCACTTGTGTGATTTTTATTCTCATTTAAAAATAATACGATTAGACTTTATAATACTATTTTCCAAATATCTCACCAATTTTGTGTAGCCTGTCCTCTGCTCTGTGCAGGCTTTTGTCAAAGTCAGATATAGCATGGATAGTTTTATTTACATTATCTGTGGTTAGTGTTGAATCCAACGCTTTGCCTATTTTCTCCACTGCATCTAATGATTTCTTTACATTTTCTGGGGACATAAGATGATTGACTTGATCGATGAGGGTGGTGCCTCTATCATAATTCTTTTTGGACTCTTGTTTATCATTGTCTAAATAGTTCATGACTTTGTTGGTTTTGTGTAATATCCCTGTTAAATCATGTACTGTTCCATTACCTAATGCTTTATTAATCTTTTTCACTGCTGGTAGTGTCTCTTCGGTTAGGTTGGATATCTTTCCAATCATGCTCTTGTGTTTCATGAGTTCATCACTAAAGTTTTTCAGTTGTGGAAAAGTGTTATTACTATGGTACTCGACGGTTTTTCTTAACTCATTGGCTGCAAAGAAGGCATTGCTTAATGTCCCAGCGACTGGGTTTGCTTTTTCTTGTTCATAAGTGGATCCAACAGTACGTGCCATTTGGTCCCACGGCAGTTTGATCCATTCATCTATTTTAAGTTTATTATTGTCGTAAAAATTTAACGCTGAAATACCAGCAGAGAGAAAAACAATGGCTTGAATAGCTGTGAAAATAGCTATGAGAAGTAGCAATATGTTGGTACATGACATGGTGCCACTACGTTTGTTATGTGAATGCTCTTCTGGACATACTGATGTTCCCGTTAAATCAACATACTTAAATCGCGGTCCACGATTCATCTTTTGTTCAACATGTGTTTATATATATAGATCAGATGTCTAGTTTGAAGATGAAATCGGTCACAGTGGTGGTAACTGCATGACTATATTCGGATATTGTTTGTTGCCAGGAGGAACTACTGTTTTGATCTACAATTTCTGTTATTCTGACATTGCTCTCCTCATCAGTTAAGTTGCACATGAGTCTTTCTTCGTGAAATTTTCTAATTTGTTGCATGTTGTTGTGTAATTTGAGGATAGGGGGTTTTGTTTTAGCTAAGTAAAGAAACAAAACGAACCAGAAAGAAGATTGTTGTCGTATTTTTTGAAACCCTTTTGAACAAAACTCTTGAAGTGCTTTATATCCAACACTATCTTTTCCACCTAGCATTTCTACCATTTGTGGAGTAATGGACATCGTTTGTGTTTTGAATTTTGGGTCGTCTCCCAATAGATAAGAAAAGTCTATGTTTACCAAATCGCCTGAGCCTTTTACTAATATATTATGTTGGTTGCGGTCCCCAACACCAATCATGTAAGTTAATAATGCGTTGGATGCACATGTTTGAATAAAGTTTCGTCTTATTTGTGTAATGTTTAAATGACTGTTTCTTTCTAATATGTAATTTTGTAGTGTGGTTTTTTGTTGTATATCGTATAATGTTTCTACATCATCAATCATTTCTATCCAACCGTAGCTTCCATGTATGGGAAATATTGAATATGGAGTCAGTTTGACGTTCTTTATCGTTTTACTAAGTATATATTTAACAATAACAACTAGTCTATCTTTTCGTAAGTCTTCTTTTTTTATGAGAAGTGTTTTACTTCCATGTTGTGTGGTGATGGGCAGTACGTATGGTTTGGTGAATGTGTTGAGTTGTTTCATTTTATCTAAGTGTACTTTTTCTATGATGATGGAGGTATTGTATGGCATGACTACAGGGCACAACTCATCTATCTTATTTTGTTTGTCCACGTGTGGATTCTCTAAGTAGTGTATTAGCATATCACACTTTGCTAATTCATCTCTTCGGGTTTGATCTACCAGTTGGAGCACTCTTTCCATTAGTGATACATAATAGTCAGACACTCTTGTATCACCCATTTTACATAGTCTACATTCGTAGTACATTTTGTACGCAAAATTCATATCCTCGAGCACGCGTGGTAGAATATAGTTATGAACTAAGCGTTGACATGCCTCTGTGACACCTATAGTTAGAAAATATGGAATAAAGAGGCTTAAATCATCTATATCTACTGTAGACAATAGCGTTCCAAAATAAACTTCTGCTTCTTGATTTTCTAATATTTGTACTCCAGGGTAGCCATACAGTATCTCTAGTATATCATATGTTGATAGGGTTGAAGAACATGTCGTACAGTACAAATTGTCACAAGATTCAATCTTCTTACCGTCTTTGTATACTCTTATGATATTAGATAATGATTCATCATTTGTTATACCCGTCATGCATCGTAACGTTTGTATCATATATTTTGAGTGTCCTGTGAAATATTTCCAAAAATTCTTAATCAATCTCCTTTCTATTTTGGAAAATTTATCATATGTGATTTTATATGGTAATCCTTTCAAAATGGATAATACATAGTTGGTAGCTTCTAAGTAAGCCTTACTAAGTACCCTTAACGTTTTGAAATCACTGACTTCAACAGGAAGAAAGGATAATACCTCTACCAACGTTCTACTTTTTTTTGCCATGTTTATTTCGCGTAGACATGGAGTGCACAGTCTCAGTTTATTTCCAATATCACTGTAGTGTATTGTTTTAGGTAAATATGTTGGTATGCTTCCAAAATTGTTTGCACAGCTGCTGCAAAAAATATGACCACATCTACGACAATGATGCTTCCTTAATAGATATCCAAATACTGTTGAACATGACTTACATTTATCAACATTAGAGTCTGGAATCCAGTATACCGGAAGTTTTGCTTGAACAGCAGACATTTTCTATATAGCAACGTCTGTTTATATATGAATAAAAATGAACATTAAAACAATCATATTGGGTGCTAGTGGCGTGGGTAAAACCCGCTTTTTAAATCACCTTCGCAAAACTACTATGACTTCGTATTGTCCAACCATAGGTGTTGATTATGTTGTGTACAGGAGCGACTACAGTGTTACTTTACAAATTTGGGACACCAGTGGGTCTGAGCGCTTTAAATCAGTTGTAAATAATTTCCTAAAAGGGTGTGATTTAATACTATTTGTATATAACGACAATCACACATTTGAACATATGATGCAGATGATTGCTGATGTAAAAAATGAAGAATATGGAAAAAGATTTTGTATACTGTCACTGGGTGATGTTGAATTAGGAAAGAAGGTGGCAGCAAAGTACGGTTTCTTTTTCTTCCATGTAAATATTGAAAAGAAGGATGACTGTGTGTCCGTTTTAAATAAGCTTAGTCAACTTTGTTACGAAGAACAAGTGCGGACCAATTTTTTGAAACTTAAAAGTACTACTAACTTCAGCGTTGAACGACCACGCGAAAGTGGATATTGTTGGTGGTCTTTCTGTTAAGTTATAGTATATATTGAGAGAGTAATGTAAATAAAATTGATGTATGTATTTTTCACTAGTCTTTTGATTTTGATATCACTGTGTGTGGGATCACTATTTCTCACATATCTGTTCACTGTATTATCGAAGCAAAGTGGCCGTCATCCAGAGCCTTCGATAAACAATGTAGTAATGGTTCAGTTCCAACTGTTGACGACCACCATCACAGATGCTGTAGGTGATATGATATCAGGAGTGACAGACACTGGTTTTGGTTTTGCTTCAAATATATTCCAGAATTCAAAGCAATTATTGCAGTTAACCGTTGCCGCTCTAATTTTGTTAGAGATTTCTGGCAATACTAACATCGTATTGCGAACGGGTGATACGTCATGGCGCTGTATAATTCAACCACTGTTTCAGAACGTGCTCCTTAGTGTAGGACAAATTTTGCGAGTTATTTACGACTTCTTTATTCCACTGTACAATTATAATTATGTGGTAACTTCACAAGCGACGAAAGGTAGCATCGCCATAGCAATAAAATGTGATTTCAGTAGTATGCTAGTTACTGTTAAGCTAATAGTGGAGACATTTATTGCTAGTTTCCGTAGTCTATTCACCTGGACAGGAGTTGGAGCAATGAGTGCAGAAAATAATATTTTTATGAACGAATTGCCAGTGACAGAAGTAGTTGACGATTTACAAAAAATATTTGCACACCAACAAAATATTACGGAGTGTGTGTGTGAAGGGTTAAAGGATGTTTTGGATATAGGATTTACTGTGGTGCGACAAAAAGAGCTGCCATTGGCGGTAAATCATGCCGTGAACGTCCCTATAAGCATGGTTCAAACAGTATTTCAATTATTACCAATGTTCGGCCCTAAGTTCCCATCCCTTACGAAAACGCTTTACCACTGGAACGGCGCTTTCTATAACATTATGAAGTATCTAGATAGAGTGTTGGAGTCTGGTTTGAAGAAATCTATACGTTTATTCGTCGATGATTTCGACTTCCAGGGAGTGCCAGAGGAGTTTATTTTCACGACGTTAAGCCGTGGAGTCATGGCTGGCACCCACACGTTACATACCCTGTACCGAACAGCTATGCATATAATGCTCCCAATACCGTACTATATCACTAATACTGACTATATGATGAAGGCGATGAGGTTTGATCAGGCGTGCGAACAGTTTGATTTGATGATATTGAACATAGCTAACAATGGATTTTGGCTGTTGGAGATAGCAGATTCCTTTGCAACAGCCATCGCAAAGTCGGTGGTAACTGGTAATGAAATGAAAATTGTAGGCATACCTGACCACGTTAGACTGACATGTGAACCTTCAGAAAAGTGGACAGTGACTACCGCGTGTGTGCCTTATTTGACAACCACTATTGCTGCTAATACGTTTTACATTGGTACTAATTTAGTGGGAGAACTGTTGTGGAAGTCTATCTTCACCCAGGAGCAAAACGTGCTACGAACGCTTCAACGGTATGACGGTCCTAGCTACCCTCGTGACCAATTTATATCTTGTGAATATAGAAAGGAGAATGAATGGGACATGACTACAGATGCTTCAAAATGTAAATGCGACATACCCAAAGGCTACAGACCAGCGGAATTTACAGAAGAGTACCCATTCGGTGTACCCGATTATGATCCTTTTTGTGGTCAACCTAACCTTCAAGCCAATATATTTGCCAATTATGATAGAATGATGAATCTGTTGGGGCGCACAAAAATTCCCGATCTACCAATCTTTGCAGGAGGTACATACATACGTTTGGTAATCGAGGGTTACCGAATTGGCATTAAAACACTATTGAATCTACCAGATATTATACTGTTTAAATTCTTCCATCACAAAGTGAATTGTGGGTATGGAGTGAGCGAGAAGGTGTTGGAGGAGTGGTGGGAGAAGAAGGGAGAAGTAATTCAGGATTGTAGCACACCACGTCCTGGTTTCATGCTCTACAAGGGTCATTGTGAACCTATACATGATAGTATACGGTATGATATGTGCTACACCACCAGTAATGCCTTCAATGCTGTTAGTATGTGTACTGATGAGAACAAGGAAGGATGTCAGTGTAATATTGGTTTACCATTGGAAGATACATCGCTTTGTTCTTGTATTTTTAACTTCCCCGACACGCCACAGGAGATTAGTCAAACTGCTTTTACGAATGAAGTGTTGGATAAGCATTATGCCGCTTCCCCCCACTGGTGTAATACTCACCACGCAGAATGGGTATTTCACATATTATCAGAGGTGGGTCTTGTAGTTGATCGAGTCTTTTCAAAGTTACATCCAGCGTACGACAGTGCTGAAAATAGCTACTGTGAGGACATGAGCTACCCATTGGTAGATACAACGATACTGGCGTACAATCAAAACCGTTGGAACGAGCAAAAGGAATTGTACGATGCATTGGCTATGACATATAGCAGTAAGAGTTGTAAGATATATGGAAGTCACGACTTTATCTGTAGTACGAGCATGACTGTGCGAAGCGCATTGAATTTAATAATATATGAAGTTCGTGAATTAGTCATGACTCTGTTTGAATTGCTAGGAGGTAGTGCTAATGGTATTACTGTGAA
>MDTG01067891.1_pt1 | contig 10402 bp, 12 predicted proteins | sample 811421 | NCBI WGS metagenome assembly MDTG01 (sample SAMN05326645, study PRJNA326480) | marine metagenome | isolation source: seawater | place: Pacific Ocean: South East | collected 2011
ACTGATATGGAATTAGCCTCAGATAAATGGGAACATAAATATTCTAGAGAACAAGCAGCGTATCCAGCAAAATTTTTAAAAACAAATAAATTTTGGCCTCCGGTTGCAAGAGTAGATAATGTATATGGGGATAAAAATATTTTCTGCACTTGTCCTAGTATGGATGAATTTAAAGAAGATGCAGCTTAACTAATGAGGATAGCTGTAATTGGCTCAGGAATATCTGGTCTAAGTGCTGCTTATTATCTTTCAAAAAAACACCGAGTAGATCTTTTTGAAAAAGAAGATCATTTTGGAGGTCATTCAAATACAATTGACGTTTATATTGATGAAAAAATAATACCAGTCGATGTTGGTTTCATTGTTTTTAATTATCAAACTTATCCCAACTTAATAAATTTTTTTAAAGAAATAGATATTGAAATTGAGAAAAGTGATATGTCATTTTCTGTTTCTGTTGAAAATACCCAATTTGAATACAGTGGAAAAGGTTTAAGAGGTATTTTTACAAATAAATCAAATTTATTAAACATCGAATTTATCAAAATGTTTTTTGATATTCTTAAATTTTATAAATCATGTGATAAAATTCATAATCTTGATAAAGAAATTACCCTACAGGAATTTCTAGAAAAAAATAAATGGTCAAGGAGTTTTAAAGATTATCATATTATACCGATGGTTTCAGCGATATGGTCTATGCCACCTACTGAAGCTGGAAAAATGCCAATGAATTTTTTTTTAAAGTTTTTTCAGAATCATGGACTTTTTAAATTAAGTAATAGACCTCAATGGTATACGGTTGCTCAAAGAAGTAGAAATTATGTTAATAAAGTCTTAACTCAAATAAGTGGTGAACATTATAAAAATTATCAAATAAACTCTATTAAAAGAACTTCATCAGGAGTACAAGTTTACTATGGTGGAAACAATGAATTTTTTGATTATGATAAAGCTGTGATAGCCACACATGCAGATGAAGCATTGTCTCTTATACAAAACCCAACTGAATTAGAAAATAGTATTTTATCAAACTTTGGTTATAAAGAAAATCAAGCCGTTTTACATTTTGATGAAAACATAATGCCTAGAAATAAAAAAGCTTGGTCTTCTTGGAACTCATTTGTGGACCCAAAAGATTTAAATAAAAGTTCCTTATCATATTGGTTAAATCTTTTACAAAATCTTAAAGTTGATAAAAATATTTTTTTAACTTTAAATCCATTTAGGGAAATTCCCGAGAAAAAAATTTTAAAAAAAATAAAATTTACTCACCCATATTACAATCAAGCTGCATTAGAAAATCAGAAAAATTTAAAAAACATTCAAAATAAGGAAAATTTGTTATTTTGTGGTAGTTATTTTGGTTACGGATTTCACGAGGATGGAATAAAATCATCTATAGAAATGCTTAAAAATTTTGATGACTAGCTCAATTTATAACGGCACAGTTATTCATAAAAGATTTAAACCCAAAAATCATTTTTTCAAATACAGTGTTTTTTCCTTATTAATTGATTTATCTGAGCTGGATCAATTAGATAAAGATATTAAATTTTTTTCGTTTAATAAATTAAATTTAATAAGTTTCTTTGAAAAAGATCATGGTGGAAGAGATGGTTCTTCATTGATCAAATGGGTAAAAAAAAATCTAGATGAAAATAATATTCATTCCAAAAATATAAAGATAAAACTTTTATGCTATCCAAGAATTCTTGGATATGTATTTAATCCACTTAGTGTATTTTTTATATATGATTTTAACGAAAAATTAATCTCTATCTTATATGAAGTTAAAAATACTTTTGGTGAACAACATACATATATATTTAAAGTTGAAGATAATCTAAATCTTTTTCAACATAATTGTTCAAAAAAATTTCATGTTTCACCGTTTATTGAAATGGACTGTAATTATTTTTTTAGAATTTTAAAGCCAGGAGAAAGATTGTCTGTAATTATAGACCAATATCAAGCTAACGAAAAAATTCTATATGCATCCCAAGATGGTAAAAGAGCTAATTTAAATAGCAAAGAACTCCTAAAATCATACCTAAAACATCCATTGATGACTTTTAAGATAATTTCAGCGATACATTTTGAAGCGTTTAAATTATGGACCAAAGGAATTAAACTTATTAAAAAAAGATTAAAAATTAAAAATAATATTACATTTGAAAGTTAATGAATCTAAGCACTCTTTCTGACAAAATTGTTTTCAATATTCTAAAAAAAATAAAATTTGGTTATTTAGAATTAACTAATCATAATGGAGAATTATTTTTTTTTGGAAATCCAGAAGATCCCTTAAAAGCAAATATAAAAATAAAGAACTCTAATTTTACTTTTAATTTAATAAGAGGAGGAAGTGTTGGGTTTGCGGAGGCATATATGAAAAATGATTTCGAAACAAAAAATCTTTCAAATTTAATTGAGATTACTGCTAGAAATATTAATCAAATTCATAAATTTTCTGGATTATTAGATTTTCCATTTATAAATTATTTAAAAAACTTTTTTATAAAAAATACAAAAAATAGAAGCAAAGAAAATATTTCAAAACATTATGATTTAGGAAATAATTTTTTTTCTTTATGGTTAGATAAAACATTAACTTACTCAAGTGCTATTTTCGATGAAAAAAATAAGGAACTTTCAGATGCTCAAAATAATAAGTATCAAAAATTAATTGATTTAATTAAGCCCAATACAGGAGACAAAGTTTTAGAAATAGGTTGTGGCTGGGGAGGATTTGCAGAATATCTTGGAAAAAAATATGATGTGAAATTAGACTGTATCACAATTTCAAAAAAACAATTTGAATATGCAAAAAAAAGAATCTTTCAATGTGGACTTAATGAAAAAGTTAATATTGAAATAAAGGATTATAGAGACTTAAGAAATAAATATAATTCTATAGCATCAATAGAAATGATAGAAGCTGTTGGACAAAATTATTTAGAAGGCTATTTTAAAACTATTAAAAATAATTTATCTAGCAATGGAACTGCTGCTATACAGGCAATAACAATAGATGATACTTTATTCGATCGCTATAAACATAAACAAGATTTTATTCAAAAATATATTTTTCCTGGTGGATTTTTACCAAATAAAAATAATATTAATAGATATGTCTCAGATAATGGACTGACTATTAAGTCTTATGAGTCTTATGCCGATCATTATTCTAGCACATTGTCTCTATGGAGAAATGAATTTATGAAAAAATGGGATTTAATTAAAAAGCAAGGCTTTGATATTACTTTTAAAAGAATGTGGGAATTTTATTTATGTTATTGTGAAGCAGGTTTTAAATCCAAAAATATTGATTTAATTCAATTTTCTATTCAAAATAAATAAATATAAAAGGATATATATGCGCGACAAAAAAATTTTTAAACCAATTTTATTGATAATTTCTCTTTTCTTAATTACAAGTTGTTCGAATACTAATTCTATGAAACCACAAGATTTCCAAAATAAAGAACCAAGATTAATAATTGAAGATTACTTGTCTGGAAATGTAAAAGCTTGGGGAGTTCTTCAAAATAGATCTGGAAAAGTAATAAGACAGTTTTCAGCTGTTTTAAATGGAACGTGGAACGGAAAACAATTAATACTCGATGAAAAATTTAATTGGGATGATGGAGAAATTCAGACTAGACAATGGCAAATAACTAAAATTGATGAGAATAATTATGAAGGAACTGCGGGAGATGTAGTAGGTAAAGCAAAAGGTTACTCTTATGGTCCTGCCTTCAAATTTGAGTATGTATTATTAGTCCCAGTCAAAGGAAAAGAAATGAAGATTACATTTGATGATTGGATTTTTAAACAAGATGATCGAGTTGCAATTAACAGAGCTACGATGACAAAATTTGGTTTTAAAGTTGCTGAATTAACAGTTGTATTTGTAAAAGATTAATTTTAAGTTATTAGATTTTTATAGCTAATAATAATCATTCTCAAAAAAAGTGTGAGATTGATTATCATTCGCTCACATTCTTATTGTATTAAAATCTATAATTCATAATATTTAAGCATGGAAACACAAAACTATAGTTGCAAAAAGTGTGGACTTACTGTTACTTCTGTTTGCTCTAAATGCGATAGAGTAGTAGACGTAAAAGTTCTCGATAACGGTTGTATAGTGCAAAAAACTAAATGTTCTGATTGTGCTAATGTCCCTGTTATTAAAGATGTCTGCTCACAAAGCAAATAAAAAATATAAACGAATAAACTTTAATTTTAAGAGAAAATTGTGGAATTAACTTCCGGCATTTTAAATACAGCCAAAACTATTTTTCAAAATAACAAAGGTTCTTTATTAAGAACTTTAATATACACAATAGGACATTTTTTAATTGCAATTTCTGTATTAATGTTGGTTGCAGATGTAACATTAATTGTAGCACTTACAGATGCTATTGTTGAGCCTATTGCTAATTCAATTTGGTATTTTATTCTTGATAAATGGTGGGCAAGTAAATCAGCTTAAAGTAAAATTAATTTAAACGTATTTTCAAAAAATACTCAACTTTTTTTTTGATATTTTGTAAGCTTACTTATTAATGCAAGATACATTTTATTAGGAAGCAAACTTAAAATTTTAAGAATTATAGTAAGTGACTTTGGAAAATGAATTTCAAAAACTTTTTGATTTATTAGTCCATTATATATTTTTTCTGCTGCGTATTCCGGAGTTTTTAAAAAAGGCATTTTAAAATCATTTTTGTCCGTCATTGGTGTCTTAATAAAACCTGGAGATACAAGACAAACTCTCACGTTATATCTTCCAAAATCAAAATATAGACTTTCAACTAAATTATTTAATGCTGATTTTGAAGGGCCATATCCTGTTGAGTTTGGTAGTCCCTTATAACCTGCGATTGAGGAAACAACTGTTATTATTCCCTCTTTTCTATTTTTAAAGTATTCCTCAACAGCTTTAATACTATTTAATGTTCCAAAAAAATTAACTTTAAATACATCCTCAATTTGCTCAACATCTATTTCTTTTTCCTTTTTTGGATTCCAAGTTCCTGTTGAAAAAAAACAAATATCTATACTATTATATTTCTCTTTAATTTGATTGAATACTTCAATACATTTTGATTTGTCTGTTACATCTAGAACAAAAGATGATATATTTTCATATTTATCAGATAACTCATTTAGAAGATTCTCACGTCTAGCAGATATAGCAACATTCCACCCCTTGTCTGCAAATTTAATTGCTAATGCTTTTCCAATTCCTGTGCTTCCGCCTGTTATCCAAATAGTTTTTTTATTCATAAAATTGTGATGTATAATACTTATATGTTAAAAAATAAATTTCTATCATTTGTTCTATTTCTGACCATTACTTATTCTGCCTCATTTATTGGAGGAATGGTAACAATAAGTTTAAAAGAGCCCTGGTATTCACAACTAGTAAAATCAAATTTCAATCCACCAGACTGGATTTTTGCGCCTGTTTGGACAACTTTATATTTAATGATGACATTTGCTATATGGTTTTTCTGGCATAGCAAAAAAAGAGATTTAAATACTATCTATATTTATTTCATACATATACTTTTTAATACAACTTGGAGTGTAGTATTTTTTGCTTTTCATAATATTCTACTCGCATTCTTAAATTTAATTATTTTAATATGCTTGATAATAATTCTTATTCTAAGGTTTAAACGTGTAAATATTATAAGTGTATATTTAATGATTCCCTATTTACTTTGGAGCTGCTATGCATTATTTCTCAATTTTAACCTATTAATATTAAATTAAATATGGATGATGTTGTAATAGTTGGTGGAGGAATAATTGGAACAGCAACTGCATATTTTTTATCTAAAGAGGGAAGAAAAGTAAAAGTATTTGAAAAAGACCCAACATATAAAACTGCTTCCTTTCCTTTATCTCTTGGAGGTTTTAGAAGACAATTTTTTCAAACCGAAAATATTCTTTTGGGCAAATTTGCAAGAGAATTTATTTTTCAAATACCTGAATTATTGAAAACAGAAAAAAATCCAAAACCAACAGCAAGCATGGTAACCAATGGATATTTATTAATGTTTGGACCTGAGCACGCACAAGAACAGTATAAAGCCTTAGAGAATCATAAAGCTTGTGAAGCTGGAACTAAGAATATTAGAGGATCAGAATTAGTTAAATTTTTTCCATATATTAACAGTGATGGGATTGAAACAGCAACATTTACTGACAATCAAAGTGAAGGATGGATTGATCCTTTTTTGTTTCATGGTGCATTAAAAAGTAAGGCAATCGAACTTGGGGCTGAATTCTTAAAAGGAGAAATAAAATCTCTCTCAGAAATTAAAGCTAAAACAATAATATCTGCAGCAGGTTGTTGGACAAAAGAATTATTAGAAGATATTCCAGTTGAGCCTCAAAAGCATACAGTGTTTAGAGTTAAATGCCCTAAACATTACTCTGAAATGCCACTAACGGGAGATTTAACATCAGGAGTATACTGGAGACCTGAGGGAAAAGAATATTTAGCTGGATCACCAAAGTCAGTTTTTGATGCTAAAGATTTAGAACCAGCATGGGATGATTTTGAGGAATTAGTTTGGCCGGCTTTAGCTAATAGGATCCCAGCGTTTGAGGAATTAAAATTAACAGGTGGGTGGGCAGGATATTATGATTGTAATAGGTTGGACAATAACGCAGTAGTTGGAAAACATCCTAAATTTGATAACGTTTATCTTGCAACTGGTTTTACTGGGAGAGGCTTAATGCAAGCTCCCGGAATAGGAAGAGCCTTGACCGAATTAATTACAACTGGCTCTTATCAATCTATTGATATATCAAATATGGCTGTAGAACGAGTTTTAGGAAACAAAGCTAGACCGGAACCATACGTACTTTAAATTAAGTCCCACAAAAAGTTTGATATTTTTCCTTCGAATAAGAAGGTGATTGGAAATTAATTAAATTTTTTTGCTCTAGGTAGGGATTTTTTAAAATACTTAGTAATCTTTTAAGAGGTTCAAAATTATTTTGTTCTGAAAAATATAAAGCTTCCTCAACTTTATGATTTCTTGGGATTACTAGAGGATTATTATCTCTCATTAATTTAATTGATTTTTCTTTTGAACTATTATCTTTCAATAATCTTTCTCTCCATTTATTTTTCCAATCTACAAAATCTTGATCTAAATAAATATCTTCGTTTATAGAATTGAGATTCATTAAATGACAAAAAGTATTTGTATAATCAGCTTTTTTTTTATGCATCCAAGTTAATAAATCTAATATTAATGATTTATCACTTTTGTTTTGCTCAAAAATACCTAATTTGCTTCTCATCATCTTCATCCATTTTTCCTCATATTGTTTATCAAATGAATTTATTTTTTGGGTAGCGATTTCGATAGCTTGGTCAGTATTTTTATTTATTAAGGGTATTAAACATTCAGCAAATCTAGCTAAATTCCATTTTGTAATTGCAGGTTGATTACAGTAAGCATACCTTCCCATTCTATCAATTGAACTAAAAACTGTTTTTGGATCATATTTATCCATGAATGCACATGGTCCATAATCAATTGTTTCTCCAGAAACAGTCATGTTATCTGTATTCATTACACCATGAATAAAGCCAACACGCATCCAGTTAACAACTAGATCACACTGTTTCTCAATTAATTTCATGAGTAATTCTAAAGCTTGATTTTTTGATTCTTTTATTTCTGGATAGTGTCTGTCTATAGTGTATCTAAAAAGGGTATTTAGTTCTTCTAGATTTTGCCTTGCATAAATATACTGGAAAGTTCCAACTCTTATATGGGATGAAGCAACACGTGTAAGAATTGCCCCTTGAAGCATTTTTTCTCTTATAACATCTTCTCCAGTTTTGACCACTGCCAAACTTCTTGTAGTAGGAATTTTTAAAGAGTTCATTGTCTCACTTAAAATGTATTCTCTTAACATTGGACCAAGTGCTGCACGTCCATCACCATTTCTAGAAAAAGAAGTTTTACCAGAGCCTTTAAATTGAATATCATATTTAATATTTGATTGAGAAACATGTTCTCCTAATAATACAGCTCTTCCATCACCTAACATTGTGAAATGACCAAATTGATGTCCTGCATAAGCTTGGGCAATGGAATTGCTACCAATAGGTAGGGAATTTCCTGAGAAAATTTCAGACATTTCATTATCTGATATATCTGAAAAATTTAAACTTAAATCAGATGCTAAATCTTTATTAAATAAGACTAACTCAGGTTTTTTTACAGGTATTGGATCGATATTTTCTTTAAATGAGCTCGATAGCTCAAAATAAGTATTTTTAAAATTCCAGTTTATTTTATTCATAAAAAAAGCGATTTATATCAATATAAACCGCTTTTTTTAATTTTAATCTTTATTTTTTCTTGTATTTAGCTGCCTCTTCTGAACCTCCTGTTGCAGAGCCTTTACTGTAAGAGTGCGCTCCCATACCAGCTAATTGACCATCTTTAACAATCAAATATTGATTTCTTATCTCTTTACCATCAAAGAAACACTCTAAAATTTCTCTAACTCCATCAGCATATCTTGCTTGTGCGGAAAGAGAGGTTCCTGACGTATGAGGTGTCATTCCATGATTAGGCATACTTCTCCAAATATGATCATTAGGAGCAGGTTGTGGAAACCAAACGTCTCCAGCATAACCACTTAATTGACCACTTTTAAGTGCTTTAGCAATCGCTTCACGATTACAAATTTTTCCTCTAGCTGTATTAACAATATAAGCTCCTTTTTTCATTTTTCCTATCATTGCATCATCAAATAAGTTTTCAGTTTCTGGATGAAGAGGACAATTTATTGTCACTACATCACAAACTTTTACCATAGACTCGACTGAGTCATGAAAAGTTAGATTTAACTCTTTCTCGACAGCATCAGGCAGCTTATGTCTGTCAAAATAATGTAAATGAACATCAAAGGGCTTCATTTTTCTTAAGGCATCTAGGCCTATACGTCCAGCTGCAACAGTTCCAATATGCATTCCCTCAACATCATATGATCTTTGAACAGCGTCTGCAATATTCCAGCCACCTTCATTAACTATTCTATGCTGGTTGTGATAATCTCTTACCATTGAAACAATCATCATTACGATATGTTCCGCAACAGATCTTGAATTACAAAAAGTAACTTCAACTACATCAATCTTATTATCCATAGCAGCTTGTAAATCAACATGGTCTGATCCTATACCAGCTGTAATTGCCATTTTTAGATTCTTAGCTTTTGCAATTCTCTCTTTTGTTAAATAATAAGGAAAGAATGGTTGAGAAATGACAATATCTGCATCAACAATATGCTTATCAGCTTCACAACCGTCACCATCTTTACTATTAGTTACAATAAACTCATGACCATTACTTTCTAAGAATTTTCTCAAACCTAATTCACCAGAGACACATCCTAATAATTCACCTGGTGTAAAATCTCTTCCTTTTGGCGAAGGTAAAGTCATTCCATCCGGATATTTATCTAATTTTGGAAGATCTCCCAAAGGATATGATTTCGGCATTCCTCCTTTAGGGTCATCATATAATACGCACAATATTTTCATTTACTCTCCTATATTATTTTAAGCATTATTTTTTAAAGGGCATCTAACATTATTTTTGAGGCCCAAGCAAATAAATTATTTTTTGTTTGGGTATGATTTCTTTAGAATAAATCGATTAATTGCTATTGCAAAAACGATAATTATTATTGATCCTGTGATCACAGGACTTAACAAATAATCAAAAGAGGCACTACCTATTATAACAATTATTGGGTTCCCTCCTGCAGGCGGATGAGTGACATTAAATAAAATCATTAGCCCAACTCCTAATCCAACTGCTAAGGGAATTATTATATAAATTGGGAGTTGAATAAAATGCAGAATAAGCAAGCCAACTATTGCAGTCACTAAGTGCCCAAAGAAAACGTTTTTAGGTTGAGCAAATGGACTTTCGGGATACCCAAATAACAATACCATTGATGAACCAAATGAAGCTAATAAAAAAATACCATATTCAGTTTTATAAGTAAGAAACGTTAAGGCACTTATGGTTATTATTGAAAAAAAACCAGCTAGTAAAGATTGTTTAACATTTTTCATAAGACTAATCTTTTACTATTCTTCTTAAAGTTTTAAAAGGCAATAATATACATTCTTTTCTAGAATAATTTTCTTTTTTAAATAAATATTTCCATTTTGTATCAATTTTTTTCAAGTCTCCTTCGAAGAAAGATTTCGCATCATTACATAAATTATAAATAGCATTTTTTTTATTGTTAATTGAAATTTTTGATAGCAAACTTGCTGATGCTTGACAATATATACAAGAATTTATTTGATACCCAAAGTCAATAATCTTGTTAT
>MDTG01170576.1_pt1 | contig 10402 bp, 11 predicted proteins | sample 811421 | NCBI WGS metagenome assembly MDTG01 (sample SAMN05326645, study PRJNA326480) | marine metagenome | isolation source: seawater | place: Pacific Ocean: South East | collected 2011
ATCCAAACATTTGACCTTAAAGGAAGGCGAGCATATAACTTTTTTATTAACTTTTACCTTGCCTAGCTTAATTAAGCTGATAATATAATTTCTACTGTAATCTATAAAATGTTCTTTTAATGCTAAATCCAATCTTTTACTTATATCCTGAAGCTTTATGTCTATCTTATATTTTTTCACAATATTCTAAGTTATGAATTTAAAATACTTAAAATTTTTAGTAATTTTCATGGGAGTTTTAATAGTATTAGGAGTAATCATTCTAATTATAGGTATATATGATAAAATAAAAGTTAGCAATCAAACTAATAGTAAAAAACAGGAAAATAACATCATTGTAAGCAAACCTTCGGATATGGAACTTATCTCTTACAATATTTTAGATAAATATATAGTTATAAACTATGAAAATAATAGTCAGGTTAAGATAATTATTTTGGATTTATCTATTGGCAACAAAATAAAAGAAATAGATGTATTGAAATAATACTATCTTATGATAATTTTTATTTAATGATAAAAACTTATAAAAAAATATTTTTCCTTCTACTAATAACTCTTTCTTTTATACCTAACTTAATTAGTCAAGAAAATATAAAGAAATGCAGAATTAATAGTAATAAACAAGTATTAGACTTTATAAAAAAAGAGCTTACACCTTTCAAGCAGGGAACTAACGAAGAGGGGCCAAGGTTATCAAAGTCAGATCTAAAACAATTAGAAATCAAGCATTATACTAACCAGCTTAAAGATTCTAGAGAAATGCGTATGGATATTTTAAGCTTTGCCTCTTTAAATAGAAATGATTTAGAAATTTTTAAAAAATATACCTCAAGAATTAAATTAATATTGAGCGACTGTTCAGAGGTAGTTTTTTTTGGAGATACTTTACTTGGAGCCTATGAATTACCTTACGATGACATGTTAAAAGCTTTTACACTTGCTTCTAAAAATGATAATACAATTATATTAGATTTTATTAGAAGACAAGTTACTCCTAAGCCAATAAACTTATTTAATTCAGTTAATATTCTTATGAATGATTTTGCTACTCAGCAAAATGTCATAATGGAGTTATTGTCTGACGAAGTTAAAAAAGTTTTTTTTGGAGAAAATAATATGGTAGCTACTACTGATGTAGCAGAGGCCAGATTATTGAGTTTTTCGTTACTAGGAGGAGAGATTATGGATGCTAAAGACAAGTTGCTATTTTTTATTCTTCCTAAGACCTATAAAGGAGTAAAATCATCAATTGGAACTCTTGTATTGGATATAGACGGTAACCTATATGAAATACCTAATTTAAATTATGTTTTGAGTGTTAATATTTTGAGCGGGCTGGGTGTCAATACAAGAACTCTTACCCTCACTGAAGTAGTTAGCAGTGCAGGCTCTTGTAGAATAGATATTGCTGGTAATTGGATGCATAAAGTTAGTGGTATGGAGAAGAGAGGCTGTCCTTTTAATTCTATTGCAAAAAAGATGCTTAAAGAAGGAAATCATAGAAGTTCAAGAGATTACAAAAGTTATCAAGCAGTATTTGAAGAAATTGAAAATATTAATTTCAAACCAAAAGAAGATATAGAAAAAGATGAATCAGAAATGGGTGGTCCAGCACTAGGAAGCACACCATAACTAAAAGTTTTGTAACCTTTTCTTCACATATATATCAATTGATCTGGCTAAGGTCTTTAACAAACGATCTAAGCTTTTTTTGTTAGTCAATAACTTTATGTCCCTATTATTTGACAAAAAGCCTAACTCTATAAGTACTGATGGAATATCAGGTGACTTTAAAACTGCAAATCCAGCATGTCTGTGAGGTCTTTTTAGTAGTCTATGACCTCTCTTACGAGCGACCTCAACATATTTTTCAGCAAATAATGCTGACGAATTTTTCGTATCTCTTCTTTTTAAATCTAGCAATATCGAGGCTACTTCGTTATCTACAGTATCTAAGTTTATACCAGCTATTAAATCAGCTTTATTCTCTCTTTCAGCAAGCTGTGCTGTTACTTTATCAGATGCTTTGTCTGATAAAGTATAAATAGATGTTCCTCTAGTAGACTTCTTTCCAACGCTATCAACATGTATAGAAATAAAGAGATCACTATTATTTAGTTTTGCTTTCTTCCTTCTTAAATGAAGGGGAATAAATATATCTTTTTTTCTAGTTAAATAAATATTATACCCCATGCTTTTTAATATTTTGGATAATTCTAATGATGCTTTTAAAGTTAAATCTTTTTCTCTTATATTTTTTCTTACGGCTCCTGGATCAATACCTCCATGACCAGGGTCAATTGTAATAGTAAAAATATTTTTTTTTTTTTCTACATTTTTAATTTTTTCTCTATTTCTTGACTCTGTTATATCGATTACAAGCCTAAAATATTTATATTCTTTATTATCTAAAAAGAAATTTTTTTCAATATAACTCTTTTTTTGTAAATCAAATACTACTCTTATAACATCTTTTTCTGTCTTTCTTAGTCTTACATTATTTATAAGTTTATTAGGCTTAATTTTGAAGCTATTAAATTTATTAGCTTCTATATCAATAACCAAACGAGGCTTATTATCAAGCATGAAAACTGAATAAGGTAGTTTGCTATTTAATTCTAGTACTATTCGTGATTTATTACTTTTTGAGTTATCTGAAATTCTAATATTTTCTATGATTTTATCTTTTGAAAAAACAAAATTAAAATTAAAAAATAGAAAAATTATTAAAACGGCCCTAAACATGCTGTAATTATAATATTATACATTATCCTTTTTAAATAGTGTTAATTTTGTATAATTAATATATAGTAATAGTTATAAGGCTTATTAAATTAATTTCGGAAAAAAATGTATAATAATATTAATTTAAAAAATATAGAATTTATGAATTTATTTATTTGGAGTTTAAATAAAAATGAAAAAAAGCATGCTAATAGACGCTGCGCATTTAGAAGAAACAAGGATTGTTATTCTACAAGAAAATGCAATAGAGGACATAGACTTTGAAAGTACTACAAAAAATCAACATAGGGGGAATATTTATCTTGCTAAAATATCTAGAGTTGAGCCCTCTTTAAGAGCAGCATTTGTAGACTATGGTAAAGATAGGCATGGATTTCTTCCATTCAGTGAAATACATCCTAACTATTTTCAAATTCCAGTAGCGGACAAAGAGGAACTAATTGCCGATGCCGTTGGAGGAACAGATAATTCTAATAAAACAAAAAACAACAAATCGGATGATGAGGAACTATCTTTTAGTGAAGCAAATAACCTCAGACAAGCAAGTATTAGAAGAAGTAGACTTTACTCCAAATATAAAATACAAGAGGTTATAAAAAAGAGACAAATCTTATTGATACAAGTATCTAAAGAAGAAAGAGGTAATAAAGGGGCCGCACTCACTACTTTTTTATCCTTAGCTGGTAGATATTGCGTATTAATGCCAAATTCCGCTAATTCTGGTGGAATTAGTAAGAAAATTCCTTTTAAAATAAGAAAAAAAATGAAGGATGTTATTGTCAGCTTAAAAGTACCAAACGATATGTCAGTAATACTAAGAACTGCTGGTTCAGAAAAAACCAAAACAGAAATTAAAAGAGACTATGAATACTTATTTAAACTTTGGGGAAGCATTAAAAGTAAAACCTTAGAGTCTATTGCACCTGTTTTAGTTCATCAAGAGAATCATATTATTAAACGAGCTATAAGGGATAATTTTTCGAATGAACTTAATGAAATTGTTATTGAAGGAGAAGAAGCTTATAAATTGGGTAAAACTTTTATGAAAACACTAATGCCAAGTAAAGTTTCTCTGATTAAAAAATATAAAAATAGTATGCCTTTATTTCATCACTATGGATTAGAAAAAGACATAGAACTAATATTTAATTCTGAAGTCAAACTTAATTCTGGAGGGTCAATTGTTATAACGCCTACGGAGGCTCTTGTATCCATAGATGTCAACTCAGGTAGATCTACTACTGAAAGAGATATAGAACCTACAGCTGTAAAAACAAATCTTGAAGCGGCTAAGGAAATAGCCAGACAACTACGCCTTAGAGACCTTGGAGGATTAATAGTAATAGATTTTATTGATATGAGCCTAAGAAAAAATAATCACTTAGTTGAAAGTGCTCTAAAGAATGCTATAAAAAAAGATAGAGCCAAAATTCAGATTGGAAGAATTTCTTCTTTTGGCCTTTTAGAGATGTCTAGACAAAGAATGAGACCTAGCTTGCTAGAGATTAATTTTCAGAATTGTAATATATGCAATGGACTAGGATTAGTAAGGTCAATAGAATCTCAAAGCCTTCAAATAATAAGGCATATTGAACTATTATTAAAGTCTCCCGGAAAAAAGCTAATTCAAGCTGAAATAAATCCTAAAATGTCTGAGTATATACTGAATCATAAAAATCAGTTTTTTTTAAATACTAATAGCATTGATGGCAGTAAAGTTTCGATTTTAGTTAACAAAGATTTTCATGAAAATAAATTTAATATTACTTATGAAAAACTTGATACATTATCTGATCTAAAAGATGAAAAAATTAATAAGAATAATATTCAAATGAAAACTAAAACTAAAACTAAGCCAAAAACTACGAAAAGCACAATAAATAAAAAAGAAAAAAAATTAAATAAAGTTGATGAAAGTAAAATAAAAGATAAGAAAATAAATCAGCTAAGAAAAGAGTTACCTAAAAAACAAAAAAAGATTAGAAAAAACGTTACAACAAGTAAAATAAAAGAAAAGCAAGAAATAGATAGTGATCCAGAAAAAAAAGAGCTTAAAAGTTCCAAAACAATAAATAAGAAACCTAAAAGCCCAAAAAAAAGTGCTTCCGATAAAAAAACAGGCTGGTGGAAAAAGTAATTATATCCATTTGCTTAGACGTTTTATAGCTTCCGAAAGATGGCTTTTTTTTCCAGCAAATGATAGACGTATATATTTATTTCCTCTTTTTATGTCAAAATCTATTCCAGGAGCAGCTGTTACACTTATTTTACTGACCATATCCTGACAAAATTTATAAGAATTATTTGATAAGTCAGAAATATTCAAATAAAGGTAGAATGCCCCTTTAGGTATATAGAATTTATTAAGACCTATTTTTTTTAATTCTGTGGCTAAATAATCTCTATTTGTCTTATATTCAGATACCACATTATCAAAATAATTATAATGTTTAAAAACATTCAGGGCAGTATATTGAGCTACTGATGCAGGACTAAGATATAAATTCATAGCTAACTTACTAATGCTTTCTATTATATTTCTTTTCGCAACTATCCAACCTAACCTCCAACCAGTCATTAAAAAATACTTAGAAAAACTATTTATTACAATACAATCTTTATCAAAATCTAAAACACTGCGAGTTTTTTCTTTGTTATACGATATACCATGGTATATCTCATCGGCTATAACCTTTAGTTTCTTTTTTTTACAAATATCTAATATTTCTCCAAGATTAATATTATCTATCACAGCCCCTGTAGGATTAGACGGACTCTCTATTATAATTCCTTTTACATAACTGGGGATTTTCTTTACTTCCTCTTTCTCTAATTGAAAACCTTTTCTAAATTTAGTATTTATAATGTAAGGTTTTAGGCCTAAAGCCTTTATAATGTTTCTATAACAAGGATAGCCAGGTATAGCTATTGCAATGTGATCACCTTCATTAAATAATGTCATAAGAACTAGTAATATTGATGCTGAAGCTCCAGCAGTTACTGCTATATTTTCAATAGGAATTTCAAAATTCTGCTCACTTTTATAAAATGAAGAAATACTATCTCGGAGTTTAAGTAGTCCGATAGACTCTGTATATCCCATTCTTGAAGTCTTAATCTTTTTAGAAATATTTTCTATTACCTCCTTAGGTAAATTTTTACTAGGTTCTCCTAACGATAGATTAATAATTTTCTTTCCTTCTAAATCAAATTTTTTTCCTTGTTCAAAAATTTTTATAGCATAAAAGGGATTTATATTAGATCTTTTTGATAATTTTATGATATTCTCCTACTGTATATATGACTAATTTTAAAAATACTCTCATTCTCAATATATTTCTAGCCATTATATTTTTTTTTTCCTTTTTAAAGGTTAACAAACTTAAATCAGATTTGATAAGAGATACAGAAATTGAAAATGCGTTATATGAATGGGCGAACCCAATATTTCAAGTTGCTAAAGTTTCTGAAAATTCTATTAAAATAAATATAATTGCAAATGAACAAATTAATGCATTCGTTACTGACGGAAAAAATATGTTTTTAAATACAGGTCTTATTATAAAAGCTGGAAGTGCTAGTGGCTTAATTGGGGTTATTGCTCATGAAACTGGACACATTGCTGCTGGTCATATACTTAGAATGAAAGAAAAAATAAGAGATATTCAAGATAATACTTTTTACACCAACCTGATAGGCGTAGGTTTATATATACTAGGTAGTAGAAATAGCAAACAAATACGAGATAAAAGAGGAGAATTTGCTAAAACTATTTTATCAGTAGGACCTGATGTAGCAAGAAGAAGCTTTTTTAGTTATAGTAGAAGTAACGAGTATGTAGCTGATAGTCTAGGAATTAAATATTTAAAAGCAATCAATAGAAGCCCTGCATCTTTGGGTATAATACTAAAGCAGCTTTATGGACAAGAGCTACTGTTGCTGGAAAAGCAAGACCCATTTTTAAGAACTCACCCACTAACAAAAGATAGAATGACTTTTATAGAACGAAATAGCAAAGGAACTAATATTATAGAAAGTAGAAAGGATAAAGAAAAATATCTTAGAATTAGAGCTAAACTTAAAGGCTATCTTGAAGCCCCTGGAAAATCTCTTTTAAATAATAAAGGCAACTCTGTACCAGAAAGATATACAAGAGCGATTGCTTACTATAAAACACCTATTTTTTCTAAAGCAATAAAAGAAATAAACTCACTAATTAAAGATTATCCTAAAGATCCCTATTTTTACGAATTAAAGGGTCAAATATACTCTGAAAACGGTCAAATAGATTTAGCTATAAAAGCTTATAAAAATTCTTTAAAGTTCTCTCCAGAATCTCCCTTAATTATGCTAGCTCTGGCGAATGTTCTTCTTGAAAAACAATATGCTGTTAAGACTATAAAAGAAGCTAAGACGTTGCTAGATAGAATAATTAAGACTGAAACAGAAAATATTTTAGCTTGGCGATTAAAAGGAATAGCACATAGCAGATTAGGAGAGTTCGTATTAGCTGACTTAGCTGCCGCGGAAGAAAACTTTCGAAGAAAAGATTTTAATAGGGCTATTTTCTTTTCTGAAAGAGTTATAAAGAAAGCTGCTCAAACTAGCCCAGAAAGTATAAGAGCTAAGGATATACTAGAGATTGTAAAATAGATATTATAAGCTATATTAACTTTATGTTTATAATTAAATTATTAAAGTATTTATATTTTTTTCTTTTTCTTTTAATAACCTCGATTTCTTATTCTAAGGAATTAGTGCTTGATGAAAAGGAATTGAACAAAATTATTAAAAAATATATTTTAGAAAATCCTGATATATTATTGCAATCAATAGAAAATTACAGAAAGAATGCTGAGCAAGAGAATATTAAAAATATAAAATTAAAATTAGCTAAGCTATATGAAGAAAAAATATTTGACGAACTTCCCCATATTGGTAATAAAAAATCAGAATTATTGTTAATTGAATTTATAGACTACAATTGTGGTTATTGTAAGAAAACTATTAAAACAATAAATAATTTAATTAAAAATATAGATAATCTTAAAATAGTCTTTATTGACTTTCCTATTTTATCCGATACTTCTGAATTAGCAGCAAAAGCATCATTAGCTGCAAATAAACAGAATTCATACTTTGAATATCACTCTGAATTGTTAAAATATGAAGGCCAAATAAATGAAGAAGTATTAATATTGATTGCTAACAAACTTAAGCTAAATATAAATAATTTTAAAAAGGATCTAATTTCTAGAGAAATTGAAAATCAAATTAAAATAAATATAGAAATTGCAAGATCACTTAATATCAGAGGAACTCCGACTTTTCTTTTTAAAGATTTTATTCTAGCTGGAGCTTATGAGTATGAGAAACTAGCTGAAATAATTAAAAATAAATAAAACCATGATAAGAAAGAATGAAAAATAATTTACCTACTACACTTTATAGTATTTTTTTTGGAAAAGAAGTAGGTACGGATAATTTTGGAAATAAATATTATGTTCATAAAAAGAATACTTCTAAAAGATGGGTGTTATATAAAGAAAGTGTTGACCCTACAGCCGTCAGCGTTGATTGGCAATTATGGCTTAACAACAATGCTAATGAACCTCCTGCAAAACCAGAAAAAATCTTTTCTTGGCAAAAGTCTAGGTTACCAAATCAAACAGGAAGTGATGAGGCCTATCATCCTAAGAGCTCAAAATACATTAAAAATAAAGAAAAACAGGTAAATATCGATAGTAAGATATGGGATCCTAACAATAAAAATGAAAAATAAAAAACCTTTAAAGCCCTTCTATTGGCAATCAAAGAAAAAAGAGAGAATTCTGTGCAAAGAAAAAATTAAAATCCTTAATAGTAATATTGATGACTTAAATAACCTAGTAGAAGAAATTTATGATGAAGCTATATTAATGGGAGTAGACCCAAAGCAAATTAAGGAAGTTATAGAACATCTTTTTAAAAATATAGATAGCTCACTGAACAATGAAAAATAATATACTTTTTTTTATTATCCTTTTAATTTTAGTTAACTATGAGGCATTAGCCAAAAGCTATGCTGAGCTAAGAGCTATTGATAGAACTACAGGAAGAACCTATAAATTAAAAGCACCTCTAAACCAAAATGTGAAATTTTCCAATCTTATAATTACAGTTTCATATTGCTATAAAAATCCGATTGATAAAGAAATTGAAAATTATGCTTACGTTAAAATAAAGGATAGTATGCAAGAAAAGTTTATATTTGAAGGATGGATGTTTTCATCTAGTCCTAGTTTGAGCAGCCTAGAACATCCCATAAATGATATTTGGTTATTAGAATGCATATAGTTAAATTATATTTGTGGTTAAAGGAAAAATAGTATTTGAAATTTTTCCTTTTTTAGAAAATTCCTCAAAACTAGCTTTTTTATTAATGCCATTCTTTAAGATTCTATTAAAAGCTTGGCTAGAAATTTCCTCTGCTCCAAATTGCATAAGATGCTTATTTAGAAATTGCGTATCTATAAATAAAAAATTTCCTACTATAAGTCTTTCTATTAGGTGAAATAGAGCGAATTTAGAAGCATTAGTTACAGAGCTAAACATACTTTCGCCAAAAAAGACTGCTCCTATTGCTATACCATACAGGCCTCCTACCATCTTATTATCAACATAACACTCAACACTATGAGCGTATCCTTTTTTATGCATATCTATGTAAATCTTTTTTATAGTATCATTAATCCAGGTATCTTTTCTAAGACTTGTTATTTTTGAACAGTTCTCTATAACCTCACTAAAATTATTATTAATTCTTATTTCAAAAGGAAAAGTTTTTGCTATTCTTCGCAACTTTCTGGGTACTTTTATCTTATCAAAAAAAAATACTCCCCTTTTCTTAGGCTCAAGCCAATAAATCTCTTTACTGTTTGCTGTTTCAGCCATCGGAAAAAGCCCTTTTTTATAAGCCTCTATAACCACCTCGGTAGGAATTCTGTAATGGTATGATTGAAAGTTAATTTTTTTCAAGGTAAGCTTCCAGCCATTTAATGTCATAATCACAATTTTTAAATTCTTTTGTAGAAATTACCTTTTTATGTAATTGAATTGTGGTTTTTATTCCTTCAATTATAAACTCATCAAGCGCTCTTTTCATCCTCGAAATGGCCTCTCTCCTAGTAGGAGCGTGAACAATTAGCTTGCCTAAAAGACTATCATAATATGGTACTACGCTATAACCTTGATAAGCTGCTGAGTCTACTCTGACCCCATTTCCTCCAGGAGAATGATAATTTTTTATAAGTCCAGGACTTGGAAAAAAAGACTTAGGGTCCTCAGCGTTAATTCTACACTCTATTGAATGACCATTAAATTTAATATCTTTTTGTTTAATTTTTAATTTTTTTCCAGCTGCCGCTTTTATTTGTTCATTGACAATATCTATTCCCGTGACCATTTCTGTAATAGGATGCTCTACCTGTAGTCGTGTATTCATTTCTATGAAATAAAATTTATTATCCTCATAAAGCATTTCTATAGTACCAGCCCCTCTATATTTTATTTTTTTCATAGCTTGCATAATAGTTTCTAAAACTTTCTTCTTTGCATTTTGGTCAATTTTAATAGCAGGAGTTTCTTCAATAATTTTTTGATGTCTCCTTTGGAG
>MDTG01313729.1_pt1 | contig 10402 bp, 15 predicted proteins | sample 811421 | NCBI WGS metagenome assembly MDTG01 (sample SAMN05326645, study PRJNA326480) | marine metagenome | isolation source: seawater | place: Pacific Ocean: South East | collected 2011
GATGAAATTACACTATAGCGAAGCATTTTATTCGGTGCAAGGTGAAGGCAAGTTTGTAGGAGTACCCAGTGTGTTCCTACGTACCTTTGGTTGTAACTTTCGTTGTATGAATTTCGGACTAGGCAGAGATGAAAAGATGCGTGACGTCAAACAAAAAGAAGGCGTAATACGCAATCAAGAAGTACAAGATTTGTTGGACAAAGGCGTACACGAAACTACAAAAGTGTTTGAAGAATTGCCTATTGTACACACAGGCTGTGATACATATGCAAGTATCTATCCTGAGTTCAAGAACTTGAATCGCAGAGCTAGTGTAGATGAAGTTGTAGAACACATATTGAGTTTGACACCCAATGGTAAATGGGTGCAAGACAATGGTCAAGACGTACACTTGATCATGACAGGCGGTGAACCATTGTTGGCGTGGCAACGATTGTACATCGAGTTATTTGAACACCCACGAATGCAGGATTTGAAAAATGTTACGTTTGAAACAAATACTACACAAAAGTTACACAAAGACTTTTACAACTATCTTAATGATCAGGACAGATTTGAAGTCACTTGGAGTTGTAGCCCTAAACTCTCCGTTAGTGGAGAACCTTGGGATACTGCTATCAAGCCTGATGTTGCTTATGAGTATGGTCGTATTAGCGGCAGTTCTTTGTATTTCAAATTTGTTGTTGCTGATAGTACAGACATTGATGAAGCTGGCAGAGCTGTTGATGAGTATCGGGCGGCAGGCATTGAAGCACCTGTATACCTTATGCCTTTGGGCGGGCGTAGTGAAGAATACAACCTCAACGTCCAAGAAGTCGCAACAATATGCATGGAGAGGGGTTGGAGGTTTACACCCAGACTACACATCAGCCTCTTCGGCAATGCATGGGGTACGTAAAAAACAAAAAGAACAATTGGAACGTGCTATGAGGGCTCCAGTTGATCCAGACAAATTACGGTCAGGCAAAGGCGGACTATAATGAAAATGTATGAATGGCGGGCGTTCGAATATGAACGCAAACTGTTAGTAGTGCCGCCATGTTGTGGTACAGAATATGCAGTAGCCACACGCAAACTAAACCCTACAATGCAAAGTCGTCACACGCAACACATACATTGGGAAGTAACACCCAATCGTGTGTATTGTTTGTACAGACCTTTTAGACAACGTATTGTGTATGCAATAGCACAATGGCTTGCAACATATCCAGGCACAGTAGATGAAAACTGGTGGAGAGTAGATCAAGCAAAAGGCTACTTGGATCAACAACACACTTCGCTTGTACCGTTGTGGGAATGGGTACCACCCAAGTTTGTTGATGAACCAGTCAACTATGAACACATGCCAGACCTGTTTATGACATGGGGACTGGAAGTACCCAAGCATATGAGTGTTATAGAAAGCACACCAATCGAGGATGTTTGGTGGATTGATGACAAAATAAATACATACAGTCACTTTTGGAGTGCATTAGAAAACAGCCTTGCTTATAGGCAGGAAGCAAAAGCAATTGAGACGTGGAACCAAGTTCGAGCAGAGAATTGAAGACCACATTGTACATGATGCAAGCAAAGAAATAATATGGCATTTTACATGTGGTACTTGTAGCAACTGGTGGAGTTATGCTACAAGTGACAGCTATGAACCAAAAACAATGACTTGTCCACACTGTGGAAGTACAGGATACATAAATGAAGATAATTGAAAAAGCCAAATTGTTTTTTGCTAGACGTAAAAGCAAGAAAGAAAAAGCAGTCGCTGACGATATTCAAGCGCCATACATCAAAGTCCTAAACATTGGCTTTGAAGATGATAATGTAACACAAGGTTATTTTGAACTTGATTGGAATGACTTGTTTGTACAAGAGCTTAGAGAAGCAGGTTATGGCGGTCAGAAAGACGAAGATGTTGTAAACTTATGGTTCAATGACTTGTGCAGAAGTGTTGCTTCTGAGCAAGAAAATGCCTAAGATAGATCAACGCAAACTAGAAATTTGGCGCTTACACAATTCCGGTAAAAAGATAAATGGCTGGGGAGAAACTGAACAACGTTCTCCTACCAAAGTCATGTGGTTCAAAGACAAACCAGACAATGACAATGCAACTTGGTATTGGTTACAAGAACTACAAGGCCAAGATCTAATCGCGCACGACTGGCAACAAGAGATAGAACACGAACGTGAAACACTGCTGGCAGATCAAATTGACACTGCTGAACAGTTAGAGCAAGTGGATTTCACAGAGCTGGATCAACTCCTTCCACATGGATGGGGCAGTGTTGAAATTGATCCACTGTGGTGCTTTGATGATGCAGATGTAGGCGACTACACACATGCCATCATTGGATTGCATCCACACAATTTAGAAAACTTTCAAAACCTACCAGATGAAACAAGTATCAAAGAAATAATGCAAGGCTACCTTGAAACTCTCAAGTTGGCAAAAAAAGTTGCACACTATCTGCACAGCAAAGGCTGGAACAGCCAAGTTGAAGTTGGTCCACACAGCAATCGTTTGTTGTTGATACCAGCGGCTGTGCAAGCAGGCTTAGGCGAACTAGGCAAGCATGGTAGTTTGATACATCACAAATATGGTAGTGCAATTAGGTTGTTTGCTGTACTAACAGAAGCACCTATACTACAAATTCACAGTCAACGAATGACAGCAGACTTTTGTACCAATTGTCAAATCTGTGTACAAGCATGTCCTGTGGATGCCCTCACACATCAACCAATTATGGTTCGAGGTGTTGAAAAATATGCGGTAAATTTTGACAAATGTGCTCCTTACTTCGTAGAAAACAACGGGTGTGGAATATGCATAAATGTATGTCCATGGAACACTCGCGCACAAAATTTACTCGACATAAGGAACACAAGACATGCAAGAGCAAACGAATGACGATTGGGATATAAAAGAAGTATATGATTCACCACTAAGACCTAGCCTAACCAATAGAATCAATGAATACATTGATCAACGTGAACAACGTGGCTTACACCAAGATGGTCCTGGACAAGGTTGGGGAACAGAACAATTCAAAGCAGTAGGACAAGCCTACAGCGAATTTTACCCAGGACAAAACCTAGGTATCAACGAAGTGTGCAAGTTTACACTAGATGCAGAGTTACTTGAAGAACTGGTAAATGCACTGCCATTTGAAGTTGAAGATCCAGAAGAAGATGTTACAGTACAGATAGGAAAACCACTGGTTATGTGCTATCCTGATCAAGACTGGTTCAGCATACTGCCACACAAAGACTGGGGCAGAAAACGTAGCATGTTTTATTTGCTCACAGACAGCGGACCAACAACCAGTTTCTATGATGGGCCACAAAAGCCAGATGATATTATTGCATGGAGACGTAGCAGTCTCAGCAATCAAAGAAACTACACACTACAAACAGGCAAATGGTACATGTTCAACAACAGCAACATTCATGAAGTAAATGATATATGTTGTGAAAGACGCAGTATAGTTGTACCAATGGAAAGACTGCAACACAATGTGGACATGGAAAATATGACCGAAGTTGCACAAGAAGTAGAAAAAATCTCTTGACAAACAAGGCAAAACATCTTACTATACTATTATGACTTATATTCTTGTAGATACAGCAAACATGTTTTTCCGTGCAAGACACGTGGTCCGCGGACAAGACATAGAGACGAAGATTGGTATGGCCTATCATATCATGTTCGCAAGTGTAAACAAAGCATGGAACGACTTTGGTGGTAGCCATGTTGTATTTTGTTTGGAGGGTCGCAGTTGGCGCAAAGACTTTTACGAGCCTTACAAGCGCAACAGACAAGTGGCTCGTGATGCACTCACTGTAAAAGAAGCAGAAGAAGACAAAGCATTCTGGGAAGCATTTGATGAGCTCAATCAGTTCATGAGCAAGAAGACAAACTGTTCTGTGCTACAACACCCTGAGTGTGAAGCAGATGACTTTATTGCACGTTTTATACAAAATCATCCAGACCAAAAGCATGTAATTGTCAGCAGTGACAGTGACTTCTATCAGCTACTCAACAAGAATGTATCACAATACAATGGCATTATGAATCAACACATAACAGTTGATGGGGTGTTCAATGATAGAGGCAAGCCTGTTATAGACAAGAAAACAGGTGAACAAAAACAAATAGGCGAACCCGAATGGTTGCTATTTGAAAAGTGTATCCGTGGTGACACTAGCGACAATGTGTTTAGTGCTTATCCTGGCGCACGTAAAAAGGGAACTAAGAATAAAATTGGTATGCAAGAAGCCTACGCAGACCGAGACACTAAAGGCTACAATTGGAACAATTTTATGCTACAACGATGGACTGACCACAACGGTGAAGAACATCGTGTGTTAGAAGATTATCAACGCAATCGTACACTGATTGACCTTACAATGCAACCAGATGACATCAAAGAAAAACTGGATAGCACAATTGTAAACCAAATAAATACTATTCCGCAAGGACAAGTTGGATTACATTTTATGCGATTCTGCGGTAAATGGGATTTACAACGACTCAGTGATAAAGCTTCTGACCACAGCAAATATCTAAGTGCGGCCTACTAATGGAGCAACGATATGAAATACCTAATGAGTATAGTTCTAGTGATGTTTGCACTATCAGCATCAGCACAAGACATAGAACCAAATCAGAATACCAATAAGTTACTACCACCAGAAGAACCTCAAATTCAAAACATGTTGACACTTTTTGTGAGACAACCTTGCAAAACGTATCCTGAGATGAAGAAACTGCTAGAAGGTTATGGTGAAACATTACTGTTTACTGCTACATATAATCATGTATTTCAAGCACAAGATGGTAGACCATTCTCCGGCGGAATGATGTTTTTCGTAAATCAAGAAGACACAACCTACACTCTACTCAATGTGTACAGTGATGGTATGGCCTGCATGGTGAACAATGGCAGAGGGTTTGCTCCTTATAGCGGAGATTGATTGTCTATTCGATAAATACTGTTATAATGACATAACAGGAAACGACAATGGCGAGACCTAAACCCGAACTATTGCTTGAACACATTGACAAGCAAACATACAAAAGCGAACAAGTGTTGAAGGCTAGTGCAATATTTGCAGTGTACTACGAAAACCATCCAATCAATTTGAGAGTAGCAAGTCATGTGCAAGACTATCCTGGACCTAAGTATAAAAAAGTTAGTTTCAGCAATAGCGGCCATGCATTCAATTTGGCAGAAAGACTCAACAAGAAGTTCAAAACTGACAAATTTACAGTGGTAAAATTACTAGATGGACAAACGATCTCGGAGGAAATATATACGGTCTGAAATCAACGGACTTGTACAACGTCACACAGATCATGTGCCCAAGAAGATGTTTTACGGCACAGACAGTATTCGCCTAACAAAGCAAGGTTATGTCGCTATCCAACCACACTTTACACACTGGTCATTCACCACAGAAAAAAACTGGGGTCGTGTTACAAAAGTTATTTTAGCTCTTGACAACGCCCTCAACTTCCCGTATTATCTAGATAAAATGCAACTTGTATTGTTTGAAGAAGAAACTGCTATGTGGCTGAAAATGTACGGAAATGTTGATACATGGCTAGAAATTTTCAAAAAAGATGCAAAAAAAGGTTGACCTTTAGTGCAAGATGTCTTACTATAATAATGTAGGTAACAAAGGAGAGACACAGTTATGCCAAGTTTAGCAATTGAAGATCGTCGTACAGTAAACACAACTCAGCTAAAGAAGCAGATCAAACGTGCGTTCAAGAAAAAACGTCCGATCTTTATTTGGGGTGGTCCTGGTATTGGTAAGTCAGAACTTATCCAACAAATCACAGACAGTGGTTCACTTGGTAACGCACTGATGTATGATTTACGTCTTGGATTGTGTGATCCAACTGACGTACGAGGCGTTCCTTTTTACAACAAAGAAACTGGTAAAATGGACTGGGCTGATCCAGTTGATTTGCCTGATGCAAAGACAGCGGCACTGTATGATACAGTGGTGTTGTTTTTAGATGAATTCAACCAGGCTGTGCCGGCTGTACAAGCGGCAAGCTACCAGCTCATACTAAATCGTCGAGTTGGACAATACAAACTGCCAGACAATGTTGTGGTAGTTGCGGCTGGTAACCGTGAAACAGACAAAGGCGTTACATATCGTATGCCTAAGCCGTTGGAGAATCGTTTTGGACATTTTGAATTGAAGTGTGAATTCCTTCCTTGGTTGGACTGGGCTATCGAAAATGAAATACACCCTGATGTTGTTGGTTACATAACTGTACACAAAGGTGATCTTTACAACTTTGATCCTACGTCAGCTAGCCGAGGTTTTTGTACTCCACGTAGTTGGGCATTTGTAAGTGAAAACTTGGAGGACATTGAAGAAGATAACTTTGATGAGAATGACATCATTGACATGGTTGCGGCATATGTTGGTGAAGGTACTGCTCTCAAGTTCAACACTCACATGAAGATGAGTGCTAAGATGCCTAATCCAACTGACATCATCAATGGTAAGGTGACCACTTGTGAAGCTGAAGATATTAGTGCCAAGTACAGTTTGGCAACTGCTATCAGTTACGAGCTCAAAGAATTGCTTGAGACTTGTGAGCGAGACAACAAGATGGAACAGTACACCAAGTGCATGGACAATGTGCTCAAGTACATGATGGACAACTTTGAAACTGAGCTTGTGCTTGCAAGTGGACGAGTTATGTTGCACAACTACAAACTTCCTGTTCACCCTAAGAAGAACAAGAATGCTCCAGAGTTCTTCAAGCGATATGGTAAATTGATCCTTGGCAGTGATGAATGATACAGAGCTAAGAAAGCGAGTTTGCAAGCGTCTCTATGGGGACGCTTGGCGTGACAATTGGAAAGAGGCTCCTAGTAGTTTGGAAATAGCAGAATACAAAGATGCATGGAAAGCTGATGTTGACCCACTGTACATACCAATAGTGGATTCACCATACAAAGTATTGGCTTTTCACAAATGGTTCAATGATACTGGTATAAGTAGATTGGACTACGATGTTATAAATTTGAAACGTAGTCCTGCTTTTGATCACACAACAGATGTAAAAGTATACGTCAAAGAAGAGGATGTTCGTGCATTATTTAGACTAACTTTTGGTTGACATTACAACCAAGATGTCGTACTATAATAGTGTAACAACGGAGATGAGAATGCATATATTTTTAGATGACCCAGTTCTAAATTTAGAAGAAAACAAAGAAGTTATCACCAAAGAAGATAAAATGCGTGAGAAGGTTCTTGAAAAGTACAAGAACGTTGATTACAATGCAGTACTATCAGACGCAGACAGAGAAGATATACGTGAAAAAGTAATCAAAGCTCGTGTGCAGATGTTGTTCAAGTTTCCGTTTTTTGCACAACTTGCAATACGTTTGCAATTGGTTGAAGTTACAGATCCATGGTTGCCAACTGCGGCCACAGATGGTCGTAACATGTTTTACAACCCACACTTCTTCAAAGTTCTTACACAGGCAGAAATTACATTCGTTGTTGCACATGAAGTATTGCACTGTGTATATGATCATATGACGCCAATGAAAAGCGGTGACTATGATCCAAAGTTGTTGAACTGTGCCGCAGACTTCAACATCAATATAGAGCTTGTAAAAAACCAAATTGGCGAAATGCCTGCTATTGGTTTGCTGGATTGGAAGTATGAAGGTTGGAACAGTTTTGAGATCTATGCAGATCTTATCAAACAAAAAGAAGAAGGCACACTGCCACCTGAACTACAAACAATGGACATTCACATCAACGTTGATGAAGATGGCAACATTGAAGTAACAGATGGTAGCGAAGGTGAAGGTGACGAAGAAGGCAAAGGTGGCAACAAGCCAGGCAAAGGCAAGCCCAAACTAAGCAAAGAAGAAAAGCAACAGATTGCTAACGAGATAAAAGAAGCAGTACTGAATGCCGCACAAACTGCTGGTGCTGGCAACGTACCTGCTGGTATACAACGAATCATTGATGGATTGACTGCTCCTAAACTAAACTGGAGTGAGCTTATCAATGCTAGCTTGGAGAGTTGTATACGAAACGACTACACATGGATGCGAAGCAACCGTAAGGGTTGGCACAGTGATGCAATTATGCCAGGCATGTTACCAGACGAAGAGATTGATGTTTGTATTAGCATGGACATGAGTGGTAGTGTTACAAACGAACAAGGTATGAGCTTTATCAGTGAAGTACATGGACTTATGCAACAATTTAGAAGTTACAGGTTGCGTATCTGGTGCTTTGATACTGAAGTATATGCATACGACGAATTTACATCAGATGATGGTAGAGACATCACTGAGTACGATCTAAAAGGCGGCGGCGGAACTGACTTTATGGCCAACTGGAAATACATGAAAGAAAATGACATTGAACCTCATCAATTCATCATGTTCACAGATGGTATGCCATGGGATAGCTGGGGAGATGAAAACTACTGTGATACACTGTTTGTGGTACACAGTCATTGGGACAAGAACCTAGAAGCACCATTTGGAAGGACAGTTCATTTTGAAGATAACTAATGTAGATACACAAGGTTATGCTCTTAGTAAAGACGACATAAAAAACATAGCCGGCACCCCACTATACTTGCAAATGATGAAACACAGAGTAGTCATTGAAGTAGAAGGTGAACTAGATACTCTTATAATCAACGAAATTGACCACGTTGGTTATTTTTACATTGAGTCAGTGTACAAAAATTGCTATAGATTTTGGTTTGAAAAAGAGCCAATGTTTACTGACTTTGTGAACGTGTTTGCACTTCATAAGATGAAGCAAGACGTTTAGAAAGTTATATGCGTATATAACTAAATACAAGTGCTATTTCTAATAAGGAGTTTACAATGGCAGAAGAAACTACACAACCAGAGGCAACTGAAGCCCCAGCAGAAGGCAACGTAGCCCTGAATATCCAAGACCTTAGTGCAGTGGTTCAAGCAATTGATATCGCAGTACAACGAGGCGCATATCGCGGACCTGAAATGAGTCAGGTTGGTGCGATTTATGATCGAGTTAGTACATTTGTTGCAAATGTGCAGGCTCAACAAGCGGCCGCTAAACAAGCAGATGCGGACGCAACACCCGAAGGAGAATAACTTTGGCACAAAATACCAAACACGTTGGAGCTCTAGCAAACACAGGTACTAGGTGTATCGTGATGTTTAGAGAAGTACCCAACGAACCAGACAATTGTCTAGTGATTGAAACCGACAGTCTACCTGATTGGGCACACGACGACATTATCAAAATGGTCGATGGACCAAAAGCACAGGAGGCATCCAACCTATGGGAGGTTGCTGATAGAACTGTGTTCAGCAATGGCGAAAGCATGCTTGCATTTTCGCACAAAGCAGGTTGGCTAAAGAAAGTGGCTACAGACAACGTAGAGATGAAGCCCAATAGCTTTACCAGCATCAAACTGGATGAACTCAACAAACTAGTTAGAGAGCAATCAGGTGAAGTAAACAATGCAGTACCACAGTTCAAAGCAGAAACAACTGCTGACGCACTTGGACAAATGGATGCTCAAAGACGAGTAACCACCGAGAACGTAGAAGAACTAGCAAATCCTACTCCGCCAATGGCACCCAACACAGATGGTGTTATTGACGATACTGCAATGGCGTCTAACATGATGGCACAAGCAGAAAGTTTTGAGTCAGAAGCAAAAGCTCTAAGAGAACAAGCATATGAACTCAATCCTGATCTCAAGCCCAAAAGAGAAAGACCTCCTAAAGCCAAGAAGTAGAGTAACAATGGCAATCAAAAAAACTGATAGGTCATTTGAGCAAATCGTAAACGAAGTTCAAATGCAGGAAATTCCTATTGAATATATTGTCAACATCAAACTTGAGCTAAACAGTGGTAAGCAGATTATACTACAACAAAAAGATGTTCAGCATGTAAAAGACACAACTGAACTATTGGCACAGGTGAGTGGAGGCGATGAAATAGCAGATATGCAAGTGATACTAGACTACGAAAAAATACGCAAAGCAGTTGAAAAACAAATTCGTGGTCTACTAAAACCTCACTTCAAAGAATGAAAAAACTGTTGACAGATCTACAAAGTTTGTCTATAGTAACAATATAACATGACTAACAAGAGGCCGCTGTCTTTATGAATAATTTGATACGTACTGAAGTTGAGAGACTACTAAATGCTCACCCTAAGATGTTGTTTGATAATACAGTATTGATGAATGCAATCAACGGTACATTCAATGTACAATTAGATGTTGAATTTACAGATGTTGAAACACTAACTGATAGAATTGACAATGCAGTACTAAGCCATTACTTTACAAAAATATGGCAACCTCAAATTAAGAAATACAAGTACAGTGGACTTTACATA
>MDTG01372455.1_pt1 | contig 10402 bp, 13 predicted proteins | sample 811421 | NCBI WGS metagenome assembly MDTG01 (sample SAMN05326645, study PRJNA326480) | marine metagenome | isolation source: seawater | place: Pacific Ocean: South East | collected 2011
CTATGTGAGATAAATCCAAAACAAGTTTATAAGTGGTTTATGGAAATGTTTGTGGACTCATCTGATTGGGTGATGGCACCAAATGTTTATGGAATGGGTTTATTTAGCGATGGAGGTATCTTTGCAACTAAACCTTACATTTGTGGATCGAGTTATTTTCAAAAAATGATGCATTTTAAAAAGGGTCCGTGGTGCGATGTGATGGATGGGCTTTATTGGAAATTTATAGACAGACATAAAAAATTCTTCTTAAAAAATCCTAGACTCGCAATGATGGTTAGAATATCTGAAAAAATGAATAAGGATAGAAAATTAAGGATTTTTAAAGCTGCGAACAACTTTATAAAAGAAAATACTAATGGTTAAGGTTTTTTTTAATAATTCATGTAACATTTGTAGAACTGAAATAGACCACTACAAAAAAAACAGTGACGGTAATATTGAATGGATTGACGTCACAAACAATGTGGAAGCGCAAAAAATTACATCAAAATCATATAAAGAACTATTACGAAGAATGCATGTTATTAAAGATGGTAAAATAATTGATGGAGCGGAGTCTTTTTTAATTATTTGGAAAAATGTACCTAAATATCACTTTTTATATAAAATATTTAAGATCAAGCCCTTGTTTTTTATGTTGAATATTTTTTATGAAATTGTGGCTTATTTCCTTTTTATAAAGAATAAACATCTGCTGAAAAATGAGAAAAACTGATTTACCAAAAAAGACTTGTCCGATTTGTAATAGACCATTTACATGGAGAAAAAAATGGAGGCTAAATTGGGAAAAAGTCAGGTATTGTTCTAAAAAATGCTCTAAATCTAATTCAACCTAAAAGTTGATAATATTTTTGGAATATTTAACTTAAAATTAAAATAACCTTTATTTGAAAATTTCCAGCAAAATTCATCCTCTTCCCTGGTAATAAAATTTATATTAAGATTATTCTTTTTTATTAATCTTTTTAAAAAAGAATAATTTTCACCTATAGAGGGGTATAAAACATCGAACGATTTACTGGTTTTAGTAAAATTCATTAAGCCATTGCTGTCTAAAAATTCAGACTGATTTTTAATTTCGTTTAATTGTGACTTGATAACTTTTTTTTTAAAGTCCATTACTTTTGAAGTCAGTTTTATTGATCTATTTTGATTGTCTATTAAAACAAAGTATATTTTTTTATATTTACTATGTTCAGGTAGAATGACTTGTAACTCATTTTCAAAAATAATTAAATGATCATTTAAATCTTCGTGCCTGTTAATTTGAATGGGGGAAATCTTATATTCTCTTTTGTCTATAATTGGTGTGGCTGTCTCGTTTAACTTTACATTCTTATATTTATTATTAGAAAATTTACTTATATTCCAAGACTTAGCTAAGTAATTTTTACCTTTTGTTTGTATACCTGCTACCCATCGCCAACTCAAAGTATTAGATGCTGCGTCACCGTCATATAAATGTTTCATAAAAAATTCTGCTCCTTTTTGCCAAGGTAAGCCTAAAGTAAATATCCAAATACTAGCAAATAACATTCTAGTATGATTATGTAGATAATTAAAATTTTTTAGTTCATTTACCCAATCATTAAAACACTCAATGTCAGTTTTTGCATTTATTGCATTTAAATAATTTTTATCTTCTTCAATTAACTTTAAATCCTCTATAAAGTCAGACCATACTTTTGGCCTTAATTCAAGCCAACCTTTCCAGTAAACTCTCCAAAATATCTCTTGAATAAACTTATCTACTTTTTGAAATGGATATTTTTTTAAGACAATTTTAGCAGTTTCATATTCAGTAATTAACCTGTGAGTTATGTAAGGAGATAGGCAAGATACGTTGCTTCTATCAGTTACTCCAAAATCAAAATTTCTTTTTGAATTATAATTTAAAATATCTTTTTCAATAAATGTATTAAGTTTATCTAAAGCTTCTGATCTGGAAGTAACAAACTGCATTAATCTTCGTCATCTCTCCAATCATCGATATATAACTTCCAACATGCAAAAGTAACGCAAATTATTCCGACGGAAAATCCTAAAAGCACTCCATTATCTCTACCTAAATATATCGTTCCGTAATGCGAACTTAAAATTGGAGGAAATACTAAAATACATCCAACAATTATATATCGATAAATGAATGGAGGGCGTTTCAAATTGTATTTCCTTGATCAAACGGCTGAGAAACTGCGGATGTAAACCAGCAACCACTACAAGTTTCATCCGTTCCTTTCTGAACGTGCCATTCATAAAAAAAAAGTTTTTTATCAGTGGCGATAACCTCTACCCCATAAATAAAAGTATTGGGGCTATTGCTTATTAAATTAATTTTGTGAGATGAATGGTTTAACAGAAATTTATATTGTCCACCATGCATCATAATTTTGAATCTTTCGTAAGGCCCAGTAAATTTTTTATTATCAGGATGAGCAAATAACCAAGTTTGTTTTATTCCATCATTTTTTGAATTATTCTTTTTTAATGCCTCAAGTTGTATCTTTATCACATCGTAAGCAGATAAATTTTCCGTAGGTTTTACCATTCCAGCGCTTAGATTAGTTGAAGAGATAATTATTGTAATAACTATAAAAAATATTTTTTTCATTTTATTATGATATATTAAACACTATGAAAAACGATGAACATATTGTCATAGATGTTAATACTGAGATTCCTGATAATATTTGCGAAGAATGTAAAAAAGAGGATAAATCTGTGAGGTCTAATCTTATTGTTAGTAGTTTTAAAATTTGTGATGGTTGTAAATTATCAAAGACTATTTTTCCAGTCTAAACACCTCTAAATAAAACCAAAATTAAAAATAAAAAAAAAGCTTGGATAAACCATGCTACTATTACTACGCCTAGTGACTTCCATATACTTTCGTAGTCTAGAGCTGATTTGACTGCAACAACCATGCAAGCCAACATCCAAAAAGCTGATCCAATGAATGTTACAGTCATTAAATCGGGTGTTACTCCAAATACTCTTATCAGTCCTGGTGCGCTCGAAAATCCAATAGTTCTGAGCAATTCACCATGATCACTTTTAGTAGATGGATCACCAAATAATTTTACACCAACAAAATAAATTATGTATGCCCACACATACCAGCTCAATAGAGAAAGAACTGGAGCTAATATAAAATTTGATACGCCTAACTGTAGAGCGCCAACACCAGCTGCTAAACTTGATAAAACAACAACCATCCCGGCTTGAAGAGTTGCTGATTTATCTTTTTCAACTTCCTCATAAAGGTCAATATCAATTTTAATTGCTCTAAAGACTCTATTTACAAATATTCTTATCATCTTAAAAATTTTTTAGTAGTTTCAATAACTTTTTATGAAGTCTAGCATTAGATGTTGCCAATATATTTCCTCCATTTTCAGCAGAACCATTTTTCCAATTAGTAATTAAACCACCTGATTTTTTTATAATAGGTATTAAAGCAACTATATCATAAATCTTTAAATTTGCTTCAATTATAGCATCAATTTTTCCTTCTGCTAATAAACAATAATTTAAAGCATCAAAACTAAAATTTTTATATGAGTTTCCTAATTTACTAATTATTTTTTTTTTGCGTTGTTTGTTAAAATTTCTATAGAAATTACCTGCAATTTTTATAGTTTTCAAATTAGAGTTTTTTGATGCTTTGATTCTATATTTTTTTTTTGTTTTTAAAAACATAGGATCCTTTGTCATCATTTAAATAAAACTTATTTAATTCTGGGAAGTTTGCTAATCCGACAATTGATATCTTTTTATGTTGTAACCCAATTAAATTCGACCAAGTAGGTAAACCAATAATAAAAGCTTTTGTGCCGTCAATTGGATCGATTACCCATTTAAATTTGTTTTTTGCTCTTCTATCTTTAAACTCCTCCCCAACAATACCATCCTCTGGAAATGTTTTTTGAATTAAATTTCTTATAAATTTTTCAAAAAGTTTGTCATAATTTGTAACAGGGTTGTAAATATTTTTATTAGCTGATTTATTCTTTACAACTAAACTCATTTTAGTTTTTTTCTTATATAAAGAGTTAAGTCTATAAGACGTCTTTTTAAGAAAAATAAATAGTTTTTTCATTCGCATTACTGTATATAACCCAACATAAGGAAAAGACATATGAAAATCAAAAATAAAGTTGAACCAATAGTTTCAGGAGTTTCAGCTGCCGTTGTGATTTCATTGCTAGCATTCTTAACCTTGGAAACTCCTTCAGGTATCTGGTTAATGTTCTCTTTTGGAGCAACAGTTTTTATCGTTTTTGTTTTATATAATCTTGAGACAGCTCAACCAAAAAATATTTTTTTTGGACATTTAATATCGATATTAGTTGGTATCATTTTTAATGAAACAATTGGAATTTCTTTCTATTCATTAGGACTTTCTGTAGGCGTAGCAGTGATTTTGATGATATACTTTAAAGTAATGCATCCTCCAGCGGCCTCTAATCCTATTGTGGCTTTATTTATGGACTTATCTTTTGATTATATTTTATTCCCTGTAGTAACTGGATCAATAATCATAATAATAATGTCTGTTATTATTAATAAATTCATACTTAAAAGAAATTATCCTGCTAACTGGTTTTAATTTAGTATTAAAATTGATGTGTTTAAAATTAAAGCATAACTTGACCATAATAAGTAAGGTATAAATAGATAAAAACTTACTAAATTAATTTTATAAAGAATTTTCATTATAAAAATTATAAATACTAAAATTATTATCAGATCTATTAGTGCTAAACCTATTTTATGGAACCCAAAAAATATTACACTCCAGATTGAATTAAAAAATAAATGAATAAAATAAATTAGTAAAAGCTTTCTATTAGAGGTTTTTTTCCAAGCATTCCATGTAGCTACGGACATCAACAAATATAGAGTTGTCCATACTGGTCCAAATACCCAACTTGGAGGATTAAAGCTTGGTAAAATTATTTCAGAATACCAAGGTTCTTTGAATGAGGCAGTAGTATAACTACCTATTACCGGTGCAAGAAAAGTTATTATAGATATTAATATTAGAGATAAATATTTATTTTTTTGCATAATATAAGATATAACTAATTAATGTCTAAAAATCAGAAAAAAATTTGGATAACGGGAGCAAGTAGCGGCATAGGAAAAGCGGTAGCAGAAAAATTTGCTGAAAAAGGATGGCAAGTTGCTGTATCAGCTAGAAGAAAAGAAAAACTTGAACTTATGTCGAAAAATGAAAACATATTTTCTTTCCCTCTTGATGTAACTAACGCTGACCATTGTAAAGATACTTTTCAAAAAATTTTAGAAAAATTTAATAATATAGATATTTGTTTTTTTTGCAGTGGAACATATGACCCTAAGAAAGAACAAGAAATAAATTTAGAACAAATAAAACTTGTAATGGAAGTAAATTATTTTGGCACTATTAACTGTGTGAAAGCTGTAGAACAATATTTTAAAAATAAAAAAAAGGGCCATATTTCAATTGTATCCTCAATAGCAGGTTATAGAGGATTACCTAATTCAAGCGGTTATGGACCTTCAAAAGCAGCTTTAACAAATTTTGCTGAAAGTATTTATTTTGATTTTAAAAAATCTAACATTAAAGTCTCAGTCGTTTCACCAGGATTTATAAAAACTCCTTTGACTGATAAGAATGAATTTCAAATGCCGTTTTTAAGATCTGCAGAATTTGCTGCAGATAAAATTTATAATGGTTTGACTAAAACAAACTCTTTTGAAATTCATTTCCCAATACAATTAACACTAATGTTAAAATTTTTCAGAATTCTACCTTATAAAATTTATTTATTTCTAATTGACAAAACTGTTAAACGTTAATCTTTAACAAACATTACAGTAAGTTCAGCAACCTTGACACCAAACTTTGTCATTATTGCCCTATTAATTGCGACACGTTCATCTTGTTTAAAAATCCAATCATCAAATGTAATCTTTATATTTTTACCTTTGACTGGCACTAATAAAACATATTCGAATTTAAAAGCTGGGCCATATGAGTATCCTTTTGCAATACCAACGACGTCTGGTGCTGTGCCCTCATAATTGTGTTCGTCAATTTTGTTAATTGTCCATTTACGCGTTTGTTTTTCACCATCATTCCAATTAAATACTTCGTCTAAAATTAATTGTGAACCATCCCATGTTCCATTTAAATCAGCTTTAAACTGTCTTGTTACTTTTCCAGATCTATTTTGCAAGACACCCCACGCTTTAACATTGCCAGTTAAATATTCTTCTATAATAAGTCTAGGTTTTTGGTCTTTAAAATCTATTGGTTTCATTTTGCTTGAACATCCTGTTAAAAAAAATATAAAAAAAATAAATCCTAATACTCTGCTCATGATAATTATTTATTAGAGATAGAGAATTGAATCAAGTTAATGTTTTTTGATTTAAAACCTCCCTCACAATAAGATAAATAGAATTCCCACATTCTCTTAAAATAATTGTCAAATCCAAGAGGGCTGATTTTATCCCAAGCATTGAGAAAATTCTTTCTCCATATCGCCAATGTTTTAGCATAATCATCCGAGTAAGTGTTTATTTCTTGGAGTTGCAATCTATTTTTTGCGACTAATTTATTTATTAAATTAACTGATGGTAAAAAACCACCTGGAAAAATATATTTTTGAATGAAATCTTCATTTCCTCGGTATCTGTCAAATAATTCATCTTTAATCACAATGCCTTGTATAGCAGCAGTTCCATTATTTCTTAATGTATTTTTAATGGTTGAAAAATATTTATCCATATATTTTTCTCCTACTGCTTCTATCATTTCAATTGATACGATTTTATCGTATTTTTCATTGAGATCTCTGTAGTCTAAAAATTTTACGTTAACTTTATTATTGAGACCTGCGGCAAAAATTTTTTTTTTTGTAAAATCAAACTGATTTTTTGAAATTGTAATGCAATCAACATTTACATCGTATTTTTTTGCTAAATATTCTGCAAACCCGCCCCATCCACATCCAATTTCTAGAACTTTGTTGCCTTCTTTTATATTTAGTAGATTTATTAATTCTTGAAATTTTCTTTTTTGCGCTGTTTCAAGATCATCATTTTGATTTTTATAAACTGCACTTGAGTAAGTAAGTGTTTTATCAAGCCATAAAGAGAAAAAATTATTTCCTAAGTCATAATGCTTTGAAATATATTTAATGCTTTTTGATTTAGTATTTGATGCAAAAACCTTTTTTAAAAAATTTTTAATCTTTTGTAATTTAAAACTTCCCGAAAAAGAATAAATTGTATTTATATTCACAGCAGTTAACTCTATTAGATTTGTTAAATTAGAAGTATAAAAATCTTCTCTCATATGTGCTTCACCTAGGCCAGAACTACCTCCTAGTATCACGCTGAGGTAAAAATTTGGATTGTTAATTTTTATATCTGCTGACAAGTTACTCTTTAATTCGCCGAAATGAAAAACTTTTCCGTCATAATTAATTAACCTTAAGTTTCCTTGAGAAATATTTTTCAACTTATTTAAAACAAATTTTTCCGAAATTTTTGTAAACTGCATTATTGATCCTCAAAACTCGTATTATTTCTTATTTTTACTTTTCTCTTTCTGTATATAGCTCCTTTTTTCCACAATAGAAAAGCTTCAAAATGTATCGACCCCATAATTTTTATTGTCATTAAAGGATACTTAAAAAAGTTAATCAACAATTGCATAAAGTTAAATTCCTTTTTTTTTCCTGTTTGTGTTGCTGTTAAAATAGTGTTTTCTGCGTCAGTTTGCTTAATAAGCACTGATAGATTTTGATCTGGATCTTTCAATTTAAAATTATAAAAAGTTTCCATATCCATAAATGGTGAAACATAAAATTTTTTTTTACATTTTTGAATAATTTCTTCATCATTTTTAATATTAAAAATATATGTATGTTGCTCATTAAAAGTGTTTTTTACTTCATAAAAAATTACTCTTAATTTGTCATTATTATAACAGTAAAAAATACTAAGAGGATTAAAAACATATCCAAATATTCTTGGATAACAAAGTAACTTAACTTTTGTAATATTCTCTTTAGAGTTTAACTTGCTGAGATTTCTTAATATCCATTTTTTTAAGCAACTACCATCTCGCTCACCATGATCTTTGTTGTAAAAACTAAAAATATTGAACTTATTGTAAGAAAAAATACTTATCGATTTATCTAACTCATCAATTTCGTCCAAATCAATTAAAAGTGAGAAAGTTTTATACTTTAAAAAATGTCTCACGGGTTTAAACCTTGTATGAGTAACTTCTCCATTATAAATACAAGAATTCTTCATATTTTAAAATTATTTACCAAATCAATTGATGATCTTAACCCATCTTCATGAAAACCGTAACCAAAATAGCTGCCGCAAAACCAAGTTCTATTTTTACCTTGAATTGAATGTAAGTCATTTTGAAGTTTAACATTTTCAGTATTTAAATAAGGATGGGTGAAGTTTATTTTCTTTATTAGAAATTCGTTTTTTATTTTGTAGACAGGATTTAAAGTTAAAAAGTAATTTTTTTTACTATCTAAATTTTGAAGTTTATTAAGCCAATAAGTTATGCAAGTTTTTTCTCCATCAGATATAGAATTCCAACTTGACCAGGTTTGCTTTTTATGAGGCATTAGTCTTTCATCAGTGTGCAGTATACCTTCATTTTGAACATAATTAAATTTACCTAATATATTTTTTTCTAGGTTAGTAGGATTGTCCAACAACTTTAGACTTTGATCAGCATGTGAAGCTAAAATTACATGATCATAGTCTAAATATTCATTTCCAATAGTAATCCTTACGTTGTTTTCACTTCTTATAACTTTGCTGACTTTGTAGTTTTTAAATATTTCACCACTTATATTATCGGTAATCTTTTTAACATAAGTTCTGCTTCTATTTGTTACTGTGTACCACTGTGGTCTATTTCTAAATTTAAAAAGCCCATGGTTTGTGAAAAAATTTAAGAAAAATTTTATCGGCATTTCTTTTGCTTTGTTAAAAGGCATTGACCAAATGGCAGCCACCATTGGGATTAAATGGTATTCAATAAAATATTTAGATAATTTACTTTTTTTCAAAAATTGTCCCAATGTTTCTTCCTTAAAATCATTATTGAGTAATGTTGGAGCTAATTTGTAAAATGAAATAATTTCTTTGATCATTTTTAAAAATTTAATGTTAAGTAAATTATATTTATTTGCGAAAATTCCACTAAAACCATTTCCGCTATACTCAATGTTGGTGTTTTTTATTGAAACAGAAAAAGACATATTACTTTTTTCGTAAGGTACTTGTAATTCATTGAAAAAATTTATTAAATTTGGATAGGTCGCTTTATTAAACACAATGAAGCCTAAATCTACAGGTATAACTTTTTTATCCTCTTTAATGTCGTAGGTATAAGAATGACCTCCAAAATGATCGTCTTTTTCGAATAAATCTACTTTAAATTTTTTAGATAAAAAATATGCTGATGATAATCCTGAGATCCCAGATCCAATAACTGCTATTTTCATTAAACGAAATTAAGCAGCTTCATTTTTATACTCATCCATTGATGGACATGAACAAACTAAATTTCTATCTCCATAGACGTTGTCTACTCTTGCAACTGGTGCCCAATATTTATATTCCTGTAAATATGTTTTTGGAAAGGCAGCATTTTTTCTACTGTAAGAATGTGACCATTCATCTGCTGAGAGTTCCAAATAAGTGTGAGGTGCGTTAATTACAGGATTATCCTTGCTATCAAATTTACCATTAACGATATTATCTATCTCGTCCTTAATGCTTAAAAATGCATTACAAAATCTATCTATCTCCTCTAAGTTTTCACTTTCAGTTGGTTCAATCATTATAGTTCCAGACACTGGCCAGGACATAGTAGGTGCATGATATCCATAGTCGATTAATCTTTTAGCAATGTCCTCTTCAGTAATGCCAGTTTTTTCCTTAATCGGTCTAATGTCTATTATACACTCATGTGCCACATTACCGTTTTTTCCAGTATACAAAACTTTAAATTTTTCAGATAATTTTTTTGAAATATAGTTAGCATTTAAAATAGATATTTGAGATGCTAACTTTAACCCTTTAGATCCCATCATTTTAATATACATCCAGGAAATCACTAAGATGCTAGCACTGCCCCAAGGTGACGCTGAAACTGGCCCCATTCCTTTTTTAGAATTAAAATTCTTCAGATGTCCATGAGTTGGTAGAAATTCCTCCAAATGTTTGGCACACGCTATTGGACCCATACCGGGACCCCCGCCTCCATGTGGAATACAAAATGTTTTATGCAAATTAATATGACACACATCAGGCCCAAATTTTCCTGGTTTTGCAATACCAACTAAAGCATTTAAATTTGCAC
>MDTG01068780.1_pt1 | contig 10401 bp, 10 predicted proteins | sample 811421 | NCBI WGS metagenome assembly MDTG01 (sample SAMN05326645, study PRJNA326480) | marine metagenome | isolation source: seawater | place: Pacific Ocean: South East | collected 2011
ATTGCTTCTAATATTCTAAGAGCTCCTAAAGCATCCGCATTTGCCGTATACTCAGGGACTTCAAACGAGACCGCAACATGAGATTGAGCAGCTAAATTATATACTTCGTCAGGTTTTATTTTTTTTATAATATTTGATACTGACAGTGAGTCTGTGACATCCCCATAGTGTAGTCTGAACCTATAATTTTTATCATGAGGGTCTTGGTATATATGATCAACCCGAAGTGTATTTATGCTTGAAGATCTCCTTTTTACTCCATTAACTATGTAATTTTTTTTTAATAATATTTCTGCAAGGTAAGATCCATCTTGACCAGTGATACCAAAAATTAAAGCGACTTTTTTTTTCATTTTTTAAAAATTTATTTTTTAATTCATAAGATACTTAATATAATTATTTATCTCTTTTTAAGATATAGTAAATATTTTTTTTACTTAGAGATAATCCTTCTAAACTTTCACAATTAGTTTCATTATTTTTTAAACAATTTTGATAATTCACTAACATACTATTGAAATATTTATCCACTCTGAAATGAACTTGATCCAGATAGTAAAATGGATATGAAAAAACTTTATATTCATATTTTTTTATTTCAAAGTTAATTCTATCTAAATTCCTTCCAACAAAAATCATCAAGGATAATACAACTAAAAGAATAATTTTTTCCATAAAAAACTTAATTGAGATAAATTGCGAAATATATAGTGAGAAAGGTATAAACATTATTAGTGCTATTAAACTATATCCACCATATCTAAGACTTGGATGATTATAAAACCACTCAAACAGTAAGATTAGAGCTATCAGATAGATAAAATAATTTTGTTTTTTTATTTTTTTATGAGATTTACTTCTTGAATAAAATGTAAATAAAACTACTAACAATAAAAAAACTAGACCAAGAATAAAATCACTTACTTTATTAAAAAAATACATCTCCATCCAATTGGAAACCCAATTAAAATTTTTAATATAATTTTCCGGATCACTCACTCGATGGTTAGGGCCAGCACCAGCTTTAGACCATTGTTCATACCAATCATTTGATGATTTTGCTTCATTAAATAATGACCAATCGAGATTTGTAAAACAAGTAATACTTACAGGGTATAAAATACAGCCAGAATTAAAAATATTGATTAATATTAGAAAAAAACCAACAAAACAAAAAATATAAAAATAAAAATTCTTAAAAAAATTTAAAAATAATTTTCTTTTTTTAATTTCAATCAATATTGGAACTAATAATAATAAGTATAAAACATAAAAGGCTTTCAATGTAATAATTAAACCTAATAATATAAAAATTTTAGAAAAAATTTTTTCTGTATTTATTGATGTTCTGTACAAGTTAAAAACTTCAATAAATAAAATTAAAATTAATATTTGTGCAGATCGATCGGTGCCGTGTTCAGCTATTCTGTAAAAAAATATATTAATAAACAAAAAAGATAAAAGAGTTAGAAAGAAAATAAAGTCGTATCTTTTAGTCTCAAAGTCATTTTTTAATTTAAAAATTAATATTAAATTAGAAAATCCTAGAATTAATATTGCACCCATATTAAACAAAAAATATTCAATAATTGGAAGGTAAAATAATGAATTTAAATAAAAAATTGATGAAGGTGTTCTAAACGCATGAACAAGTTGACCAGCTCCTATTACTAAATTTTCTTGTGTTAAATAATAAGTATAAGGAAAATGATAATATGGAAAATCATCATGAGTTTTATGTGTTAAAAGCGCTATAGTAAGTATTCCAAATATTATGCTAATGTATTTTAGGTGTGTTTTAATCTTTTTTTTTTCTTTTAAAAAATTTATTATAAATGAAATAATTCCAATTGATAAAATTATTACATTATGAAAATAGCCGTGATTAAAAAAAAAATGTGTGAAAAACGATAAAGATATTAAAAAAAGTAAGCTTCCAAGTAAATTATACTCAAACTCAATATCTATAGTATTTTTAAAAATTTTTTGAAAGAATAAACCATAACCAATTACCGATGTTATTACAATTACGTAATATGATAAATAAATTGTCAAATTCATTATTGTGTTTTTTTTTATCTTAATAATATTGTTAAAAAAAATTATTGAAATTATTTTATTTAAAAAATCTATATTTTACGATAAATCAATTTAACTACTATTAACATAAATTAATAAATATTTAGATTTTTTGTGGATAATCTTACATTAGTAATCCCAGCTAAGAATGAAAAAGAGTCTTTACCTAGGGTGTTAGAAGAGTTAAAAAATTTCAATCTTAAAACTTTAGTAGTTTTGGAGAAAGAAGACGAAGAAACTATTCAGTCTGCAAAAAATTATAATTGTAAAATTCTTTATCAGAGTGGAAAAGGTTACGGTGATGCATTAATTTTGGGTATTAACTCAGTAGAAACAGAATTATTTTGCATATTTAATGCAGATGGTTCGTTTGATCCAAAAGAACTATCGAAAATGAGAGAGCAAATGAGTCATGATAAAGCGGATTTTATTTTTGGAACTAGATATGAAGATAACTGCGGCAGTGATGATGACACTATAATAACTTTAATCGGTAACTTTGTTTTTACTAAAATCGGAAATTTATTCTTTAGTTTAAATATTACTGATATTTTATATACTTATGTAATAGGTAAGACTTTTAAAGCTAAAAAATTAAATTTAAAATCTAAAGATTTTAGAATTTGTGTTGAATTACCAATTAAAGCAAAGAGAATGAATTGTAAATTAGCTACTTCTAAAGCTTATGAAAGATCAAGAATTGGGGGCGAAAAAAAAGTTAACGCATTTAAAGATGGATTCATGATATTATTACAAATGATTAAATTATTTTTCATTAGAAATTAACTCTCTTGTATTTAAACTTAAATAATTTTAAATAAATTTTAGTATAAATTAAAATATTAATTAAAATTAATACTACTAAAATTTGGGTATTATAAATTTTCTGACTTCCAATTAACAAAATTGTAAAGTTATAAGAATTAATTATTAAACTTGAGTAATTATTACAAGCTAAATTACCAAATTTAAATTTTCTTTTTAAAAAATAAAATAATAAATGATGAAAATGTTTACTATCTGGGGAAACTGGCGAATTACCTAATTTAAATTTTCTTATGATAGAAAACAAATTTTCAAAACATGGATACCACAACAATAACACAATATAAAAAGGTGAAATATTTGAATCATATTTATGCAACTCAATTAGTAAATAACCTATGAATAATCCTAATAAATATGCCCCCGAGTCTCCTAAATATAATTGATTAAAAAAATTAAAAATAAGAATAACAAATAAAAGGTAACATAAATAAATTAAATTAAATTTTGTGAAGTTTATGCCGATTAAAAGATTTGATTTATAAAGTATAATGAGAACTATAAAGTAATATGTAAGAACTAAACCATTTAACCCATCAATGAAATTGGTTCCATTGATTAAAATTATTAAACATAAAGTACTAAATAAAATACTTAAATAGTAATTTTCTAAAAGCTTATCAATAAATATAATTCTAGTTGAAATCCCATTTAAACTTAAAAAATGAACAAACAATAAAATTAATATAAATTGATACAATAATCTTTTTGACGGAACAGATAAGATTTTCAGATCAGAGAATAGTCCTAATATAAATATGAAAATTAAAAAAACATAAGTTATTACATCTCTTTCAATAAAAATAATTGATAAAAATAATATTAGAAAAATTCCACCAGATAATGGTGTTTTTTTTGTTCCTAAAATTTTTTGATGAATCTCACCAGAAAAATTTGAAAAATATCTATTTTTAATTATAAAAGTATTAAGAAAATAGATTATTACTGGAGTCAAAAAAAAAAATAAATAATACATATTATTTTTTTAAATAATTAATACTTAAACATATAGTATAATAGAAAGATTTTATAAAATTGAATTTCATGTAAAAATTATAAACTTTAAAAGCATCCATCAATTTCTGTATAATCGAACTAGATAGAGAATTGTCAAGCTTCCTCCATGATGACAGCGTTTCATTAAAATAACTAATTAAAATATCTTTTTGTAGAATTTTAAGCCATAAAACAAAATCTTCTTTAGTCTTCAAGTTAGGAAATTTCGTTTGGGAGTCAATTATTTCCTTTTTGATAATTACTGTTGATAATCCTATATCACATGATTTAATTAAATCGTCAACTTTTTCAAAATTTCGTGAAATCCTCTCTCCTAAGACTTTATCATTTTTATCGATAACTTCGTAAGAAGTATGTGTAAATTTTAATTTTTTTTTTTTCATAAAATTAATTTGATTTTCTAATTTGTGCTTTTTCCAAGTATCATCCGCATCTATAAATGCAATAAATTCACCATTGGCATTTTCAATTCCTTTATTTCTAGAAAATCCAGCTCCAATTTTCGTAATATTTTTAATAATTTTTATTTTTTTTTCTAATTTAAATAGTTTTTCTAAATAATTTAGTTCAGATAAATTATCATCATCGTAGATTATAATTATTTCATAATAGGTATATGATTGATTTAAAATTGAATTTATAGTTTTTAAAATATATTCTTTTTTTTTGTAATATGGTATTATGATTGATACCAAATCTTTATAAAGAAATTTATTTCGACTCATTAAAAATACATAAATCTTTTTTTATTTTGAAAAATATGTAAAACTAACCAGCTCTTAATTATATATGCAAGTGAAAAAAAAAATTTATTACGTTGCAGAATTAAATCTACCAAGTAAGTCTGCATACTCTATTCATGTAATGAAAATGTGTGAGGCTTTTTCAAAATTAAAATGTGATGTTAATCTAATTGTGATAAATTGTAGGAATATTAATCAAATAAATAAAGTTTATAATATAAACTATAAATTTAATATTCTTTCAATATTTAATAATTTTACTCTACTCAATTTTTTACTTAGAATAATATTTTCTTTCAAAATTCTTATTAAAAAATTTCATATTAACGATTTATTTATTTCACGAAGTATAATTTTTTCTCTTCTAGCTTGTCTTTTGAAAAAAAAAATTATTTTGGAGTTACACCATGAAATAACTGGTTTTTCGAAAATAATGTATTGGTTGTTTAAAAACTTAAATTTAATTGAGAATTTAAACTTTATATTTTTAAATAAGAATTTAAACCAAATATATAAAATTAAAGAAAAAAATTTTTTAATTTTAGATGATGCTGTTAGTCTAAGAGATTTTAACCATAAAAATGTCCCAAAACACAAAAAAACGTGTGTTTATATTGGAAGTTTCTTTGAAGGGAAAGGTATTGAGCAAATATTGAGATTAGCTAAAAAAAATAAAAAAATTTCTTTTCATCTTTATGGTGAAAAAAGATATTTTAAGACCAAAAATAAAACAAGAAATGTCAAATTTTTTGATTACGTCACTTATTCTAAAATACCAAAAACTTTGTCAAAATATGAAGTAGCTTTAATGCCCTATCAAAAAAAAGTTAAAGGACGAGGTTCAATTTATATACAAGAATACATGTCCCCTTTAAAAATGTTTGATTATATGGCTGCTAAAATGATTATAATTGCCTCTGACCTTTTGATTTATAAGCATATACTTAAAAATAATTTTAATTGTAGATTGGTAAATGTTAATGATGATAAAGAATGGTCTAAGGTAATTCAATATTCGTTTAAAAAAAATACCGAAAATAAATACTTAAAAGTTAATGCTTATAAAACCGTTAAAAAATACACATGGGATAACCGCTGCAAACATATTATGCGTTTTTTTAACAAAAATTAATTATAATATTTTATCAAAAATTAACGATTTCTTAATCTAATTAAAAATTTTTTTATTCTTTAAAAACCACTCACATGTTTTCTGCACACCTTGATTATGAAGGGTAAACTTTACTTTTTTTTGCAAAAAATTTATTATTTTTTTATTATCTCCATAAGTTTTATATACATCAGCACTATCTCTAGCTTTTTTTTTGACCAATGGTTTTTTTGAATATTTATTTATTTCTTTTAAAATCTTGGTTATGAGAACTGGCCTTGATGAACACACGTTAAAAATATCAAATTTTTTATTAATATTAATCTTAATTAGATAAAGACAAATATTAACAGCATCATCAATGTATGTAAAATCTCTTAAATGATTTCCATTATTAAAAAGAGGGAAATTTAAACTTTTGTGAGCTGAAATTAAATATTTCAAAATCATCATATCTGGTCTACCCCAAGGGCCATAAATAGTAAAAAATCTTAATCCAATCATTTTAGTCCTTATTACTTTGCTCATCGAATTTGCAAATTGTTCATTGGAAAGTTTGGAAAGTGAGTATAAATTTATGGGATTTACTGCAGAATTTTCTTTTTTAGGGAATGGTTTTTGATCTCCATAAATTGAACTTGAAGAAGCAAAAAAAAACTTATCGACTCTAAAATTTTTTAATGTTTCCATCAAATTTATAAAGCCAATAATATTTGAACTGGTATAAGACTCTGGATTTTTAAATGAATATCGAACTCCCGCTTGCGCAGCAAAATTAAAGACTATTTCAAATTTATGTTTTTTAAATAAACTATAAAGTTTATTTTTTTCTATTAAATCAATTTTGTAAAACTTAAAATTTTTGTGCTTTAACAGAGCTAAACGCTTCAATTTAAGTTTTTTTGAGTAATAAGTATTGAGGTTATCAATACCAATAACATCATAGTTTTTATATTGTATTAATTTTCTTGCTAATGAAAAACCTATAAAACCAGCTACTCCGGTAATTAATATCTTTTTTTTCTTTTTAATGACCATTAAGAATATTAGATAATTTTTTTGAATTATAAAAACAAGTGTACATTTTTGATTTTTTTTTAGCGCCAGTTAACTTTTTATTAATTTTTTCCTTTGAAGAAGCAAGAAAATTGTCTAACGTCTCTTTAAAGCTATTCTCATCATTTGAATCAAATATAAATCCATTTTCATTTTTTCCAATAAATTCCTTAGGTCCATTTGGACAATCAGATGATATTATTGGAGTACCCACACAAGCACTTTCAATCATCACAAAACCAGGGTCCTCCCATAGAGAACAAGAGATTAAACATTTTGCATTATATAGATAATTAAAAATATTTTTTTGGAAAGCCAGAATTTTAATTTTATTATCTAATTTTTTATCTTTAATAATTTTTTCGTATTTACTTTTCAGCTCTCCTTGACCAATAATAATTAAATTATTATCCTCTAAATAACCTAAATTTTTTGAAAAAAAATCAATTAAGAAAATATGATTTTTTTGTTTTGTGAATCTTCCAATGCTCAAAAAAAAGGGCTTTGTAAATTCAGTTCTTAGTTTTTCTTTTTTTAAAGTATTAATTTTTCTTATACTCAAGACAGGGTCTGGAATAAATTTAAGCTGATCTTTCTTAAAAACACTTTTTTTTAATAAAAAATTTTTTGTTTCCTCTGTTGGGCAGATGACAAATTTTATTTTAGCTGAGGCGATTTTCCAAATTAAAAATCTAAAGATATTAAGTCTTGGATAGCCTGATACTCTGAGAATTAATTCTGTTTTAAAATGATTAAAAAAAAAACAACAAAATCGGTATTGAGGTGATTAGATGAATAATTAAGTAATCGGGTTTATCTCTTTTTAAAATTTTTTTTAATGGGAAATAAGATTGAAAAAAAATTGAAAAATACAATAATCTTGAATTAAAAAAACCTTTAAATTTTTTTTTTTTTAAACCTCTTTTTGTAATTAAATTAATTTTTTCAACCATTCCAAAATTGTGGTCATCCCATTCCCCAAAAACATTAATTAAGAAATTTTTTGAGTTTTTTTCATATCTTGTTAAAGAATTTATGGAGTTTGAGACTGATCTTAAGGTTGCAATTTGTGGATCAATATGTGGTGACCAAAAATAATTTTTTTTCATTTTTTTATTATTCTCGGGTAAGGTATGTGGGTGATAAATCTTCCAGAATTAACGTAAAAAAAATTTTCTTTTTTTAAAATTTCTCTATAGAAGTTCCAAGCTCCTAAAAAAACACATATTTTGCTATTTTTAAGTTTTTGATACTTAAGAACTTTAATTTTTGTTCCTGGCAAGAATTTACCAATTTTTTGTTTTGTTGTGTCATAAAAATAATCAAAATATTTTTCTTTTAAATTGCAATAATTGATAATTGTTACAGCCTTTGCTGAAGCTCCATACCCAATAATTTTTTCATTATTACTTTTAAGTTTCTTAAATAACTTTATTAATTTAATTTTAGACGCCCTAACCTTTTTTGAAAAATAACTATAGCAAGAAAATTTATGTAGGCCAAATTTTTTTTCTAAAAAAATATTTTTTTTAAATCTAGAGGAGATCTTTATTTTTTTATTTTTACTTTTTTTTATATAATAACGATTTGATCCACCATGAACCATGATGTTTTCTATATCATAAATTTCTAAATTATTTTTTTTTAAAATATTTTGTAAAGCTATTGTGGAAAAAACATAAATATGCTCATTGTAAAATTGATCATACGAATTTTGTTTAATTGTTTCTAATAGAGAGGGCTCTTCAATAATTAATGTACCATTATCTGCAAGAATTTTTGATATATTATTAAAAACTGCGTTTAAATTTGATATGTGTGTTATAGTGTTTGCTGAAAAAATTATATCAAACTTGCTGTAATTTTTCATTAACTTTTTAACTAATAAATCATCAAAATAACTGTCATATACCCTCAAACCTTTTCTTTTTGCCTCAAAAGCTACGTCACTGCAAGGCTCTATACATGTAATATTTTTTTTATTAAAATTTGAGGCAAATGTTCCATCATTGCAGCCAATTTCTAAAATATTTTTAGGTTTAAATTTTTTTTTTATTTTTTTAGATAATTCTTTAAATAATTTTTCTACTAACTTAGATTTAGAAGATCTGTAGGGGTAAGATTTATTAAACATTTTCTCTTTCTTCATGTGCTTATTAATCATTACTAATTTTGACTTAGTATCAAATTTAAGTTTGAGTCTAAATATTGGTGGAACATATTTTTTACTAAAATCATTAGCCAATGGTTGATTTCCAAGATCTAAAAATGTTTTTTTCATAAATTTATAAAATCTTCAATTTGCTCTAGGGTTTTATAGTTAAAATTATTTTTCTCAAAATTATTTTGCTGAGCAATCAAAAGATCACTCATTTTATCTGGGTTATCTAAAAAGAAAGAAATTTTTTTTCTCATGTCATCTAAAGAAGTAAAACATGTTTTTTCAATGAGCTCTTTAAATATGTCTTTGCTATCTGAATGTATTGACTGAAATAGCAGTCCTCCGCTTTCAATGATTTTTGAGGTTCTAGGATAAATACACCTACTGCTATTTTTACTTCCGAAATCAACACACACATTTCCTTTGTAAATACTTTCTACATATTCACTTGAATAGTTACTTGGTAGTGCATGTGGGTATATATTTTTCCAGTTAGATCCAACTAAAATTAATTTATCATCTAAAATTTTTATTAACTCATTAACTAATTCTAATCTAATCAACGACTTTACATCTATATATACTTTTTGAGTGATTTCTTCTTTTTTATATATCATATCATCCCAGAAGTGCTCTTTGTCAATTATTTCCAAATTATCTAAGATTTTATCTTTATGTTCCCTCCAAATTTTTAATGATTTAACATTAGTAATCTCTTTATTTTCAGAAATATAAACAAATTTAAAATCTTGATTTATTTTATTTCTATTAATTAGAGTCGGATAAAATGTTAATATTTTTGTATTATCTGTAAATATAGTACCAGCCGCCACAAAATTATTTCTAAATTTTTTATATTTCTCTTGAACTTTTTCCGATGTTCCACCTAGCCAATAATTGATACTGTTGCTTTCTCTTTTTAAAAAATCCAAACCATCACAAGACAAAAAAACTACTTTTTTACTTTTAATAAAAAAATACAAGATTTTTCCAATTAGATAAAGTAAAGGCCCTGAGAAATCTATGATGTAAGTTTGATTAATTTTTTTGCACTTAAGAATATTATTCAAAGCATTTCTTCTAAATCTGTGTTTAAATATAAAGATTAAAAATTTCATAGAAGATAGCAAATGTTATATTACTATTTTTAAAACAAAAAAATACATTAGTGAACTTTTAAATAAGATTATTTTTTAAAAGAAAATAAAATTTTGGCATTTAAAATTTATTTAAACAATTAATACCATAAACAGTATATGTGTTATAAACTAATCTTGTAACTGGGTTTTTAAATAATCCATCATCTGGTGTCGGTTTTTTCGTCATTATTTTTCTTCTTAAATATTTTTAAAAAAAAGTTTTTCACTTTTGTCCAATAATATAAAAAACCAGCTGAAACAGCTGCTAAA
>MDTG01104906.1_pt1 | contig 10401 bp, 12 predicted proteins | sample 811421 | NCBI WGS metagenome assembly MDTG01 (sample SAMN05326645, study PRJNA326480) | marine metagenome | isolation source: seawater | place: Pacific Ocean: South East | collected 2011
TCTGGAAAACCAATTAGAATAAAATTATAACTCATATCTTTTTTCAATGGAGAAGACATTTTAAAATGATTCGTTATCTCATCACCTTCAATATGTGGCATATAAAATTGTAAATCATAATCTCTTAATTCGTATGATAGGCTTGCAAAGAGCATTCTATCAGAGATTACAAAATTGGTAATGTTACTGCTTTTTGCTTTATATAAAATACTTTGGGCATATTGATTTATACCATTTATTCTTTCAAATATAGATAAAGGCAAGCTTAAGCCAATAACAGCAAAAAATATTATACAAAAACCGAAATTAAACCAAAGATTTATTTTAAAATAAATAGATTTAATATTGTCGACAAAGAGAAACAATAACAAATAAAATGAAATTAAGGCAGGTGCAGCCCAATTGGCATTTGCGCGCACTATAATCGCTTCAATAAACACAATTATAAAAATAGGTAACGAGAAAAATAAAAGAAATTTATGATTTGAGTTAAATTTAATTTTTTTATAATTTAAAAAACTTATAATAAATAAAACAGGACCTACCATAATTATCTGAATGATTAAAAAAATTATTCCTCTAAATAAATTTATATTTATATTTTCAAAGTTTGCATTATCTTCGGTGTGTTGAAAGGTGACCCACTCATTATTAATGTTCCAAATCAAGTTTGGTAGTATTATTATTAACATACAAACAAAAAAGATAAGAACATTGTAATAATTATTTGAAATAATTGATCTAATATTTTTGTCTAATAATACATATAGAATTAAACATACTATAAAATATACTGCTGCATATTTTGATAAAAAAGCTAAACCAAGCATTATTCCAAGTAAAATAAAGTTTATACTTTTTGGTCGTTTTGTGATTTTATATAATTCGTTTAGTGATAGAGTCCAAAATAAAACTAAAAAAATATCAGTACTTAAAAAAAATGATGAGAAAGAAACAACGGGAATAAATAGAAATAATAAAATACAACTAAGAGCATCCTTTTTTTTCAACCCAATATTTCTTGTTAGATTATACAATGCTAAAGCAACAAAAAAATATATAAAAGATGGAATTAATTTGAGTACAAGAAAACTATTGCCAAATATTTTAGTAAAAATTGCTATAAACCATGCCATTAACGGAGGTTTAGAATAATATCCGAGGTCTAATTTTTGAGACCACAACCAATATTGCGATTCATCACCAAAAAGATTAAAGTCCGTGAAGAGAATTGCAAATAACTTGATTAAAAAAAGAAAAAATATTCCATAAAGCAACGTACTATTATTCATATTTTTTATAAATTATGTAGATTATGTAATTTAAAACAATAACAATAATTCCTGCAAATATAATATCGCTTGTAAAATGGCCGCCTGCCATAATTCTTATAATTCCAAGTGATAAACCTGAAAATAAACCTGCATAAATATAAAATATCTTTTTTGTTATGAAGTACAAAATACAAATTGAAAAACCAACTGAAGCATCACCTGATACAAAAGAACAGTTTTTTGTACAAACATCACTAAATTCATACCAAGGCGTAAAATTTGATAATCCTCCAAACTCAAGTATTTCACCCGGTCTTACTCTTCCCCAAAGATTTTTCAAAATTGAATTTATAATTATTAAAATAGTTATAATTTGACTAACCCAAATTAAAATTATCTCTTTTATAGAAAATTTATGACCAAAAAAAAGTGGGTTATTTTTAATATACACCGTAGTTATTGGAAGCAAGAGAATGTAAATTAATATTCCAGGCAAAAATATTTTTCTAAATAATATGGATAAATAATCAAAGCTTTGAAGATAGAACTGTAAATTACCCAAATAAAAAAAACTAGAAATATATATATCCAGAGAAGAGCCTACGGTTACAAATAAACCTATACCAGATAATATAATAAATAAATAATTAATATGTGAAGAGTTTTTAAAATCTATTTTTGAAAAACGATCCCGTTTATATTTACTTTTGTAAAAAGTATTTAGAAATTTAAAAATAATAAATGATAACAATCCTCCTGCAATAATATCTGTAAAAAAATGCGCACCAACAACAACTCTACTTAAGGCTACAATAAAAGTTAAAAAGTAAAAATAATATTTCAATTTTGGCAAAACACTAGATAATATAAAACAAACCATAAATATAGTTGATGAGTGACCGGAAGGAAAAGAGTGAAAGTTTGAGTTGGTTGTAAAAAAATCAAAATCAAATCCTATATCTACATTCGCATAATTTGGTCTAGGTCTTCCAACTAAATGTTTGATCAATTGTGTAAATATTCCGCTAATTAATATGTAAATAAATGATGATATAAAAAATTGTAATTTTCTATCATAGTTATGCGTATTAAAAACACCAAGGTATTTATTTAAAAATAAAAATATTATAGAAATAGAAATTATAAAAAAATACCAAAATGAGTTTCCTAGTTCTGTAATTTGTATAAAAAAAGTATTTAGGTAATTTAAATTATATGAGTCCGAATAACTTACAAAAAGATTGCTAAAAAAAATATCTGGTTTGTATGAGTAATAAACGAAAATTGCTATAATTATAAATATTATAATTTCAGTTTTAATATTTTTTAAAGCACTCATTATAAAAGCTATTAAGAATTAAATAGCTTTATAATATAAATTTTGACAAGTCCTGACTTTTTATTAATTCACCTAGACTATTATTAACATATTCTTCATTAATCTGGATTTTAGCAGGACCTATATCAGAGGCAGTAAAACTTATTTCCTCTAGAAGTTTTTCCATAACAGTGTGAAGTCTCCTCGCACCAATATTTTCTACATTTTGATTAATCTCAGTAGACAAACTAGCAATTTTTTCAATTCCACTTTCGTCAAATTCTAAATCCACCTTTTCAGTTCCAAGCAGTCCTTTGTATTGTTTGATTAAACTGTTTTGTGTTTCAGTAAGTATTAGCCTAAAATCCTCTTTACTTAAACTATCAAGCTCTACTCTTATTGGAAGTCTTCCTTGAAGTTCTGGCAACATATCAGATGGTTTTGAAAGGTGAAAAGCTCCAGAGGCAATAAATAAAATATAGTCTGTTTTTACCACACCATGTTTTGTTGTAACAGCAGTACCTTCAATCAGTGGCAGGAGATCTCTTTGAACGCCTTCTCTGGAAACATCTGCTCCACTCCTATCACTTCTTGAAGTAATCTTATCTATTTCATCAATGAATACAATTCCATTTTCCTCAACATCATTCAATGCTCTCGAATTTATTTTGTCTTGGTCTAACAACTTTTCAGTTTCTTCATTCAATAAATAGTTATGAGAATCCTTAACCGTCATCTTTTTCATTTTTTTCTGTCCACCAAAACCTTTACCCAGTACGTCACCCAGGTTAATCATTCCCATTTGTGACCCAGGCATACCTGGGATGTCCATTGTTGGTAAACTAAAGCTTGCGTTGGGAGATACAGGTATTTCAACTTCTTTATCATTCAATTCACCAGAACGTAATTTTCTTCTAAAATTATCTCTGGTGGCTGGTGTTGAGCTTTTTGAAACTAGTACGTCCAGAATTCTTTCCTCTGCATTTTTCTCAGCTTTGGCCTTGACCTCTTTGCCCATTTGTATTTTTGTTTTAGTTATGCTAATTTCAACTAGATCACGAATTATCTGTTCCACATCTCTTCCAACATAACCAACTTCTGTAAATTTTGTAGCTTCAACTTTTATAAATGGTGCGTCAGCTAGCTTTGCTAGCCTTCTAGATATTTCAGTTTTACCACAACCAGTAGGACCTACCATCAAAATATTTTTTGGAACTATTTCTTCCTTAAGTGATTCATCTAGTTGTTTTCTTCTCCATCTGTTTCTAAGCGCAACAGCAACAGCTCTTTTTGCTTTATTCTGACCAATTATAAATTTGTCTAACTCAGATACAATTTCCCTAGGGCTAAAACTTGACTCCATTTTATAACTCTATTGTTTCTGAAATTATATTATGATTTGTATAAATACAAATGTCAGCAGCAATGTTTAAGGATTCCAGTGCTATTTGTTTTGCATTCATCTTCGTATTTTTCATTAGTGCTTTTGCTGCACTATTTGCGTAAGGGCCTCCAGATCCAATAGCTAGAATTCCATCATCTGATTCAATTACATCTCCGGTGCCAGATAATAAAAGACTAACATCTTTATCAGCTACAATCATCATAGCCTCTAATCTTCTGAGATATCTATCTGTTCTCCAATCTTTTGCTAATTCTACACATGCTCTTTTTAATTGGTTTTTATATTGTTCAAGTTTTGCTTCTAATCTCTCAAACAATGCAAATGCATCGGCTGTTGATCCAGCAAAACCAGAAATAACATTTTCATCAGTACCAAGCCTTCTGATTTTCTTCACATTTGATTTCATAACAGTATTTCCAAGGCTTGCCTGACCGTCTCCAGCAATTACTACAAAATTGTCTTTTCTGATACCAATTATGGTTGTTGATTTAATTAAATTTTTTTCCATATTATTTACCTGTCTATAAAATGGCTATTTAATTTTTTTAATCAAGTGATTTACCTAGAATTAATCCTATTTCGCTGATATTAGGCAAAAATGAGAAAAGGAAAAGCTGATAGAAACACAAAAGAGACAAAGATTCATTGTTCCATAAATTTGGATGGTACTGGAGAGGCCAATATTTCTACTGGTATTGGTTTTTTTGATCATATGTTAGAATTATTTGTTCACCACAGCTTAATTGATATGGATCTTAAAACAGTTGGTGACACGAATGTTGATTTACACCATAGTGTTGAAGATACAGCATATGCTTTAGCTATAGCTACTAACAAAGCACTCGATGATAAAAAAGGCATCAATAGGTATGGCTTTTTTTATGTTCCCATGGATGAATGTTTGTCACGATGTGTCATAGACTTTAGTGGTAGACCTGAGCTTGTGTGGAAAGTTAATCTTGGTTTAGAAAAAATTGGAGAAATGGACACAGAGCTATTTGAAGAATTTTTTAAAGCTTTTGCAAATGAATCTAAATGTAATTTACATATCGAAAATTTATATGGAAAAAACAATCACCATATCATCGAGTCGTGTTTTAAAGCATTTGCAAAGAGCTATAGGATTGCTATTGAAATAGATAAAAGAAGAAAAAATAATATTCCGTCTTCAAAAGGCACACTATAATTAAGATGAAACAAATCACCATAATTGATTATGGGTCTGGAAACGTACTATCAGCACAAAAATCATTCATTAAAGTTGCAAATGATAACAATTTAAATATCAAGGTTATAATTTCTAATGAACTTAACGAAATCAAAGGTTCAACACATATTGTCTTGCCTGGACAAGGCGCATTTTCAACATGTATGAATGGTATCAAAAGCAAGCCTGGCTTAATTGAAGAACTTTATAATTTTGCTGTAATCAAAAAAAAACCTTTTTTAGGAATTTGTGTTGGGATGCAAATGTTAGCAACTGACAGCATTGAAAATGGAAAACACAAAGGTCTTGGATGGATTGATGGCCACATTAAATCTATTCCAGCTAATAATTTAAAATTACCTCATATGGGTTGGAATATAGTAAAACCATTAGTTAAGAACGATCTTATTCAAGATCATTTAGATTATTATTTTGTTCACTCATATTATTTTGATTGTGAAAACAAAGAAAATAAATTGGCAGAAACCCAGTATGGAATAAGTTTTGCTTCAATTGTTGGAAAAGAAAATATATATGGCGTTCAATTTCATCCTGAAAAAAGTTCCTCCCAAGGATTGAGATTAATTAAAAATTTTATGAGTAAATAATATGTCTACACAATTAAAAGAAAAGATTAATATATCTGTTGATACGCTTACTGAACTTTCCCAAGTGGATCTTGCTGACCTATGTAACATAACAGAGCAAGCAATAAGTGCTGGAGGTGGTTTTGGCTGGTTAAGAGTTCCAACAAGAGAAATTCTTAACCAATATTGGAATAAAATTACAGAAGACAAACTTAACAATCTAATTGTTGGTCGGCTAAATGGGGTTATAGCAGGAACACTTCAGTTATCATATGAGGCGCCCAACATTGAATCCAGAAAAAATATTGCACAAATAAAAAGACACTTTGTTGCGCCATGGGCAAGAGGATATGGTCTTGCTAAATCAATGATTGATTTTTCAGAACTAAAAGCAAAAGAAGAAAACATAAAGTCTATTCAGCTATCCGTAAGAGAGACTCAAGATGCCGCGATTAAATTGTTTTCAAGTAAAGATTATCAAGTATGGGGTGAAAATCCATACTATGCATTTATTAATGGTAGCTTTATTAAAGGAATTTACTTTTACAAAAATTTATAGTGCAAATCATCCCAGCTATCGATCTTAAAGATAATAAATGTGTTAGACTTTCAAAGGGAATAGATGAAACAAGCATTATTTTTAATGATAAGCCTGAGGAACAAGCAATCTATTTTCAAAAAATTGGCTGTAAAAAACTACATATAGTTGATCTTGATGCAGCATTTGGTAGACCAGAAATAAATATTTCCTCTATAGAAAAAATAAGAAAATCAGTATCTATCCCGATACAACTAGGTGGTGGCATAAGAAATAAAAATGATGCTGATAAATATATAGGTATGGGAATTAATAATTTAATAATTGGCTCAATGTCGGTGAGTAAACCTGATGATACAATATTATTATCTAATAAACACAGAGATAAAATCTACATATCATTAGATATAAAAGGAAACAATTTGATGATTAAAGGTTGGAAAGAAAAATCAAAAATTAAAATTGAGGAATTGTTAAAAAACTATGAAAAATCTTCTATTAAAGGATATGTTATAACTGATATACAAAATGATGGAATGATGAAAGGTTTGGATAATATTTTTCTTAGAAACACAATACATAAAATAAAGAAGTTTAATTCACAAAATAAATCAATAATAATTGCAGGTGGTTTGACGAATTATGATGATTTAAATAAATTAAAAGAATTTAATTTCAAAAATATAGAGGGCGTAATATCAGGAAAATCGTTTTATACTGGAAACATTGATTTAATAAAAGCACAAAGAATTTTGGATAAAAATGATTAAGGTAAGAATTATTCCGTGCTTAGATGTGAAAAATGGAAGAGTTGTTAAGGGTATTAATTTTATTGATTTAGTGGATGCAGGTGATCCAGTTGAACAGGCAAAGCATTATTCTGATAATGGAGCTGATGAAATATGTTTTTTAGACATAAGTGCTTCATTAGAAAATAGAGATACATTATTAAATGTCGTAAGAAAAACTGCAAATGAAGTATTTATCCCATTAACTGTGGGCGGCGGTATTTCCTCCATACAAAACATACAATCGCTTTTAAAAGCAGGAGCTGATAAAATATCAATTAATAGTGCAGCTATTAATAAACCAGAAATAATAAAAAAATCTTCAGAATACTTTGGTAACCAATGTATAGTTGTTGCTGTAGATGCAAAAAAAATTAATGGCGATTGGTATGTTTATTCACACGGCGGAACTATAAATACAGGTCTTTTCGCTTTAGATTGGATTAAAAAAGTTCAAGAACTTGGAGCTGGCGAAATATTATTAACATCTATGGATAGAGATGGAACAAAAGAAGGTTTTGACATTGAATTATTACAAGAGGTCTCAAAATTTATTACCATACCTGTAATTGCAAGTGGTGGTGTAGGGAAATTAGAACATTTTTCTGATGGTATAACAAAAGGAAAAGCAGATGCTTTATTAGCTGCTTCAGTCTTTCATTTTAATGAAATCAGTATTAAAGAGGTAAAACATTATTTGTTGAACAAAAATATAAATGTGAGATTATAAAATGAAAATTGATGATCTGTTCAAAATTATTGAAGAAAGAGTTAAATCTAAGAAAAAGAATTCATATACTAACAAACTATTAAAACTTGGTTCAAAAAAAATAGCCCAAAAGTTCGGTGAAGAATCTATTGAGCTTATAGTTGATTATTTATCTGGCACAAAAAAAAGAACAATAGAAGAGGCAGCTGATGTAATTTACCATCTCCTAATTTTGCTCAAATCAAAAAATATATCAATGAACGATATAGCTATAGAGTTAAAAAAAAGGAAATAACATGTATGATAATAACAACGTATTTGCTAAAATTATAAAAGGTGAAATATCTTGCGAAAAAGTTTACGAAGATGATGATGTGCTGTTTTTCAAGGATATAAACCCAAAAGCAAAAATTCATATTCTTGGCATACCAAAGGTTAAATGTGTAGACTTAGTTGACTTTATTTCTAATTATGATGAAAAGACAATATCTAATTTTTTTAAAACAACAAATAATGTAATAAAAAAACTAGAATTAAACAAGGGTGGTTATAGAGTTGTTTCAAACTCAGGAATTAACGGTCGTCAAGAAGTTCCACATTTTCATATACACATACTTGGTGGCGAAATACTAGATTAAAGTTAATTATTGTTTTACTACAATGTAATTTATTATTTCTTTAACACCCTTAATAGATTTTAACGCAACTAACATATCATCCACTTGATCTGGACGAGTTGTTACTCCAGCAACATAAAGAACCCCATTAATTGTTTCAAAGTTGTAAGCTATTGCTCTAAGGCCAATTGTTTTTGCAGCAACTCCTTTTGCTTGAGCAGTTATCCATAGGTCACTTGCATAATCTTTTAACTTAGAACGATTGCCAATTTGAATTTCATTTATAACCTCTCTGACACCTTCAATTTCCCATACTAATCTGACAGCCTCTATTCTGATCTCTTGATTATCCACTATGCCAGTTAATAAAACTCTTCCTTCTAATACAGTTGTATTAATATTGACAAATAAGCCCTCACCTGAATTTATAAATTTTGCTGCAATATTAACTTTGATAGTAGCATCATCAACAACTGATCCTATTGAGCGATCACCTTCAGCAACGACCATAGTTGTTGCACCACCACTTGCAAGGACACCCGCTGGTGAGCAAGCATAGTTAATTAAACCAAAAAGAATAAGAGCTATGCCTAAAAATAGTTTTATAAATTTTTTATATCTAAAACCCATTTGTAGATTTTGTTTTTGTTTATTTCTGATAATTTATGTACTATTTCAACGACGTCGGTCAAAGAAAATTTTGATAACATCTTTTTTATTTCAGTTTCATATTGTTCAATATGATTAATATCTGAATTTTTTATTGAATTTCCTTCAATTACAATAACAAACTCACCTTTAGTTCTTCCATCTTTATTTTTTAGCTCTTTTATAATTTGTTTACTTGTGCCCCGGAAAATAGTTTCATTAATTTTTGTCAATTCTTTAGAGACACTTATTAACCTATCTTTCATTTGAGAATTAATTATATTTAAACAGTCTAATAGCTTGTTGTGTGAAACAAAAAAAACACATGAGTTTGTATTATTTTTTATTTCATTTATGAAATCTAACATTTGTTTTTTTGATTTAGGTAAGAATCCTAAAAAATAAAATTTGTTTAAAGACAGACCTGATAATTGCAAGGCTGGTATTATTGATGTCGGACCTGGAATAGAGGTAATTGGAATTTTATTATCAATGCAATGCCTTACTAATTTGTAGCCAGGATCTGATATTAATGGAGACCCAGCATCAGATATTAGAACAACATTATTTTTAGATATCTTATCTCTTATTTTGCTTATAAGTGATATTTCATTATAGTCATGTAATGAAAATAATTTCTTTTTAATGCCAAATTTATTTAGTAACTTAAGAGAATGTTTTGGATTTTCACAAATTATAAAGTCAGCTTGTTTAATGGTATTTATAGCTCTTTCTGAAATATCGCTTAAATTACCAATAGGTGTAGCCACGATGCTTAAACCAAGGTTTGTATTATCAATATCGTTATTCATTAGTTTCCTTTCATCTTGTACCACATTAGAGTCACAAAAGAAATCTGACATAATATTAGATAAGGAATTAATTATAATTGATCAAAATATTAATAAACAAATTAGGGAAAAGACTAAAAACCAACTTGTATCTTCAGAAAATCAAAAAAAAATAAAGCTAACCAACACTAATATAAAAAAAGACATTACATTTCTTTTTTCTGATCATGATGATAAAAAAATTGTTTCTCAATTTATAAATATTATCGAACTTGGTATTCATGATAAAAAATTATTGAACACAAAAATTAATTTTAAATTTTTTGAAAATAAAAATCAGCTTAGAAATATAATTTTGAATGAAAATAATAATGGAAAAATTTATAGTGGCCTTATCAATAGTAGTGATGCAAAGATTGCGAGTGAATTTTGTGATACGGGCGCTATATTCTTCTCTTTTTCATCAGATATTTCTAATGCAGGAGAATGCATGTATTTAATAAATTTTTTTCCTAAAAA
>MDTG01226341.1_pt1 | contig 10401 bp, 8 predicted proteins | sample 811421 | NCBI WGS metagenome assembly MDTG01 (sample SAMN05326645, study PRJNA326480) | marine metagenome | isolation source: seawater | place: Pacific Ocean: South East | collected 2011
CCTCATATCTTTAGGCATAGTATGATCTGAATAACCAATAATACAATCTGGAAATTTATTTTTAAGATCTAAAATCATACCTAAATTTGCATTATAATCGTCAGTAGGGTAATTCAATATACAGTGAAGTAAACAGATTTTATTTTTATTACTTAATATATTTTTAGTCACGTATCTTATTTCATTTATATACGAAGCACCAGTGGATAGAATTATAGGTTTATTAAAAGAACATATATAATCAATAAATGGTATATTAGTTATGTCTGAAGAAGAAATTTTAAATACATCCATTAAATCATTCAAAAATTTAGCAGATTCGTAGTCAAAAGGTGTACTTAAAAAATCTATTTGAAAATCATCACAATGTTTTTTTAATAACTCATATTCTTTTTTCCAAAAATTATCATATTTTTTAAAAAGTTTAAATTGTGAGTCTAGTGGCTCTTTAGATAAATCCCAATATGAGGGTGAGTTTTTTGAAGCTAGTGTTTCAGCTTTATATGTTTGAAACTTAATACCGTCAGCTCCTCCTTCTTTTGCTTCTTCAATTAATTTTTTTGCTAAATCAATTTTACCTTCATGGTTTACTCCGGCTTCTGCCAATAAATACGGTTTATTTATATCATATTTCTTTATCTGTTTAAAAAATTTTTTAATTTTCATTATTTCTTTCTCTTATAGTTTTTATAATATCTTCTGTTTTCATTTTAATATTCAAATCTAAATTATTAAAGAAATCTAAATCTTTTTTGGTATCTATATCGAGTTTTAAATCAGGATACGATATATTTTTATTTAATGAATTAAAAGTTCCTATCTTAAAAATTTCTTTATTATCCCATAGAAAATTAAAAACATGCTCTTTATGATCTTTTTCTTTTACAATTTTGACTAATTTAGTCAATAATTCTATATTTACCATTTCCGCTCCTAATCCATTTGGGAAATTATTATTTGTAGGTATGTGATTATAAACGTAATCATAAGAATTTTTTATGTAAAATCTTATTAGGTTATCAATTTCTTTTCCTGAAACAAATGGATTATCAGCACATACTCTTATTATATATCGGGCATCATGAATCACACTTGCCTGATAAATTCTATTTAAAAGGTTATCATTATCGCCCCTATAAACATTTTGACCAAGTTTATTAATATATTTTTCTAAAATATCATCACTACTATTATTAGGAATAGCATATATAATTTTATTGATTAATTTTGATTGAATTAGTCCATTATTGACCCAATATATAATTGGATAACCTTTTAATTTTAATAAACTTTTTTTTGGTAGTCGAACAGATTGCATTCTTGCCTGTACTACAGCTACAATATTACTCATTTTCTAAAAAATAATTTATATTTTTAATAATCCTTTGCTTATTAGATATAAAATTATATTTCAATAAATTATTAAATAAATTTTTCCTAAAATTATTTTTTTTGAGTATTAATTTAAATTTACTATTTAATTTAATTTTGTTTTTTTCGCCAAAATTATTAAAGTTTAGAAATCCTTTTGAAATTTTCCAAAATAAATGTGTTGACTCTCTTTTATTTTGATCAAGAATTATGCCTGGTACATTCATATGGGCTAATTCTAAAACTGTTCTTCCATTACTAGAAAAAGCAAAATCTACTTTTGACATTATTTTTGACATTTTTCCAATCGAGTCATAAAGAAATATATTATTATTATTTTGTTTTGATATATATTTAATAAGCTTTACTTTACTTTTATATCCTGGCCCAATTACAATTAATAAATTAATATTAAATTGATTAAATTTATTTAAGAATTTTAAGATCTTTAAAGTATAATTTGAAGGATCAGTTCCACCAAATGTGATTAAAATGTTTTTAATTTTTGAATTATATTTTATTTTATTTTTATTTAAAAATTCTTTTCTTAAAATAAAATATTTATAACCATATAAATTTTTTTTAGATTTGGTATTATCATACCTTAACTCATTAATTGACAATCCAGCCATATTATTACCCACCCCATTATCTTCAAAATTAATAATTAATTGAGAAAATTTTTTTAATTCCCTAATATATCTTAAAGAATTATCTAAACGATCATTTATAATAATATGCGGCTTATTTTTTTTTACAATTTTACAAAAAATATTTAAATTTTCATAACTTTTAAATTTAAAATTGTACTTAAATTTTTTATAAAAATGATAAGTTTTTTTATTTCCAAAAAATATTATGTTATATTTTTTTTTTAAATTTTGAGCAATATTTCCCGATCTATACAAATGACCTAGCCCTATTTGGTTAGATGCACTAACATTAAAATATATGGTTTTTTTATTTCTATGTTTCAATTAACTCCTTGACACTTTTTATTAAGGAATTTGAAATATAATTTATCTCTTCAAAACTTAAATAATAGTGAAAGGGAATTGAAATCATATTTTTATAAAATAATTCTGTATTTAAGCATTTTTGTTTTTTTACGTTTTTAAACAAAGTGTATTTATATAAAGGATAATATTGCGTAATACATTTGATTTTATATTTGGTATTCATTAATTTGATTAGTTTATCTCTATTTACATTTTTACAAAAACCAATCATTAGATGAAAATTATTTCTTAAAGATAAATCTTTGTTAAAATGAATAAAATTATCTAAGTTTTTAATTTTTTTAAAAAAATAATTTGCATTTTTACGTTTGATATTGTTTATCAAATTTATTTTTTTTAATAGATGTATTCCCGCTATACAACTAAGTTCTGGTAAACAAAAATTGTGTGGTAAAATTGACCTATTAAACATATTGGGTAGTACAGCATTTGTCATTGCTGGTTTCCAATAATCAATTTGATTTGTGTAAGGTTCATGACCATTATGTCTTAATTGTGAAAATATTTTTGTATACTTTGAATTTTTATATAATAATGCACCGCCTTCTCCTAATGTTGAAATATTTTTTTGAGATTGAAATGAAATTATTGAAAAATCTCCGAAAGTTCCAGCTTTTTTCTCATCAATTGAACAACCTATTGATTGAGCTGCATCCTCAATCAATATAATTTTTTTTTCTTTTGCAAACTTTACTATTGGTTTCAAATCAACCATATAGCCATATAAGTGTACTAAAACTATTACTTTTGTTTTTTTTGTAATTTTACTTTTTATCAGATCTAAATTTGATAATCTTGATCTTAAATCTATGTCGGACCATTTTATTTTATTAGTTTTCCTCAAAAAAGGATAGGCTGATGCTAAATATGTATGAGCTGGTATAATTATTTCATCATCTTTTTTTAAATTTAAAACATCTACTATCATTTCCATTCCAGAGACAGCATTAGATACAGCTAAACAATTAATATTATTGTGATATTTAGATAATTTCTCCTCAAATTCCTTAAGATATTTACCCTGTGTATAGGTTTTAGAAGTCCTAAGCTTATTAAAAAAGGTTAAAATTTCATTTTTACTAAATAAGTATGATTTTGACTGAAAATCTATTCTCATGATTTAATATAATTTAGTTCTATAAATTGTAAAATCATTAGAACATTGATTTAAAAATATTTTCAAGAGAATTATTAGCAAGTTTTTTTTTATAATTTTTGCCAAGTGCATTAATTAAAGGTTTTGAATGGATAAGGGTAGAATCTTTTAATTCTTTCATGGTTTTATAGTTTAAATTATTATTTAAAGGATAGATTGTGATGTTATTTATTTTTAAATATTTAGAAAATAATTTATGATACTTAGGATAGTATTTTTTTAATTTTTTCAGTACAATGCAATTTGCTTCACAATGTTTTATTCCAAATACTGTTGATAAACCTGCTGATACGGGATGTACTAATCCAACGTAAGAATTGGAAATTGCCAAGCCTCCTAAATAAGATGCAATCATTAACTTCATTCTATTCTCTTTAGATTTTATATTTTTAGACGAAAATATTTTATCAATAATATTGATAACTTTAGTTGAATAAAAATCACTCATCAAATTTCTATGATTACCTTCAAGCGTCTCAAAACTATGAATAAATGAATCCATGGCAGTAAAAAAATATTGTTTTTTTGGAACGGACTTTATTAAATTTGGGTCAAGAATTACAAAATCAAAAATTGACTTTAGTGAATTTATTCCAAGCTTAATATTTCTTTCTTTATTTATTAATACACATGTTTTTGTTGATTCAGCTCCTGTGCCAGATATTGAAGGGATCCCTATTTTTTTTATTGTTTTATTAATTTTAGGGTTCCAACCTTGAAAATTTTCAATTGATTTATTATGACAATATCCGATAGAAAAAGCTTTTGTAACATCTAAAACAGATCCTCCACCATAACCAACAACTAAGTCTATTTTTTTATATTTTCTTTTGTTTTTGTATTTTTTAATTACTTTATCTAAATAATTTGTATCAGGTTCAGCTTTAGTATTATAATACTCTATTAAAAATTTATTTTTGGAAAAAGGAATTTTAAGTTTTTTAAAATAAGAATCTACAAAAACTAAACATACTGAGTAGTTTATATTATTTTGTTTTAAGATTAAATCAAATTTATTAATTGCACCTTCTTCCAAAATATATCTAGGCCCAATAGAATTAAAAAATGTCATAAATTTATAAAGTAAATATATTTTTTTTATTATATCTATATTTTTTAATGGAGAATATAAATGAATTTTTTTTGAGATTTTTATCAAAAAATTTCATATTTTTGAAAATTGTATGTGTAACAGCCAATACGATTAAATTATATTTTTTTTTACCTATTTTATATTTAAGTTTAATCTTATTTTTTTTAAAAAATTCAACTTGATCAACTAAAGGATCATAAAAATCTACCTCTAAAAATTTATTTTTTAAAAGTTTAAATAGTTCTATAGATTTAGAATTTCTAAAATCTGAGCAATCTTCCTTAAATGATGCTCCAACAAGAAGTACATTGCATTTTTTAGTTGATAAATTCGATTTATTAAATTTTTTTAAAATTCTATTTAATACCTCTTTGTGCATATTATCATTAATATTCCTGCCAGATAATATAATCTTAGGATTGTACTTCAGTTCATTCGATTTGAATGTTAGATAATAGGGATCTACACCTATACAGTGACCTCCTACTAATCCTGGCTTAAAGTCTAAAAAATTCCATTTAGTATTTGCTGCTTCAAGTACAGCTTGAAAATCGATATTCATTTTATTAAAAATAATTGATAACTCATTCATTAATGCAATATTTAAATCTCTTTGAATATTTTCAATAACTTTAGAACCCTCAGCTATTCTGATTGAGTTTGCTTTATGTGTTCCTGCCAAGCATATTTTTTTATAAACTGAATCTAAAATATTAAGAGCCTTTTTATTAGAAGCGGATATAACTTTAATTACATTTTTGATATTATGCTTTTGATCTCCCGGATTTATTCTTTCAGGAGAGTAACCTAATGAAAAGTCTTTATTATACGCAAGTTTTGTTTTTTTTAAAATTATTGGAAGACAAATTTCTTCTGTTAACCCTGGGTAAACTGTTGACTCATAAACAATAATGGAGTTTTTTGTGATATATTTACTCACTAAATTAGTTGCATTTACAATAAATTTTAAATCAGGTTTTTTATTTTTTAAGACTGGAGTTGGAACACAAATTATAAAAATATCGTGATTATAAAGATCATTTTTATTATGAGAAAAATTAATTTTTTTTTTATTTATGTTACGGAGATCATTTTCACTATTTGAGTCTAAAGAATTATTTAATTCATTTATTCTTTTAGAAGAAAAATCATAACATGTTATTTCAAAATATTTGTGAAATTCTATAGCTAATGGTAATCCAATATAGCCTATTCCTATTATTGCTATTCTTTTTACTCTTTGTTCTTTATTAATTTTCATTTAAAAGATATACTAATTATGGATCATTTTTTCCAAAAATATATTTATGTAAAGATTTTCTGCGTTCTTTCAATAGATTTATTAATAATACTAATTTCTCTTCCATTAGCATATCTTATTAGAACTGAAGATATTTACTTATACTTGAAAAATTTTGATGTTTATATTCACTTAGTACTTTGTTTAAGTTACATATTTTTATTTTTTCTTAGAAATTTGCATTTGGAATCAATGCGATATTTCAACATTAATTCTTTTTTTAATTATTTACTTTTATATATATGTATTTTTATTGTTTTTATTTTATACGATTTTTTTATTAAAAAAGATTATGAAGTATTAAGATCAATACCAATAATTTTTTTATTAATTTCGTTTGGAAGTAGCATTTTATTTAGAGTTTTAGTTGCCAAAATAGTTAGTATAAATAAATTTAATGTAAATAATGAATTAGTCTTTATTTATGGAGCAAATGAAAATGGCGTTGCTTTATCAAGATATTTTTATGAAAGCAAAGGAATAAAAATTAAAAGTTTTATTGATGATGAGCTTTATCAAAAACAAATAACCGGTATTTCAGTAATAAAATTTAATGAATTTGAAAAAAAATTTAAAAAAAAGAATTTCAAAATATACATATCTTTTGAGAGAAATTCTTTAAATTTTAATAATGCAATACATAAATTAGGGGATTATAGTAACAATTTAAGAATATTTTCGAGTAGCAAAGGTAATTTTCAAGAAACTTTTAGAAAAATAGAATTAAGTGATTTTTTTGCAAGAGATGAAAAGACTCAACTTTCTAATGAAGCTATTAATAAAATAAGAGGCAGTGTTGTTGCAATAACTGGAGGGGGAGGTTCAATTGGAAGTAAATTAGCAGAAAAAGTTTTCTCTTTATATCCAAAGACTCTTATTCTAATTGATTTTCATGAGTTCTCATTAGTCAAAATAAACAATAAACTTAATGAACAGAGAAAATTAAATCAAAGTACTACTGATGTAAAAATAATATTGTTAAACTTATCAGAAACAAAAAGGCTCAATAATTTATTAGAAAATAATTCAATTGATATATTATATCATTGTGCTGCATACAAGCATGTTGATGTGTCCGAAGATGAAAAAAACTTTGATATTTTCATTAAAAATAATTTTATAAATACAAAAAATTTAATAGTTTTATGTTTAAAAAATAGAATCAAAAGTTTTATCCTTGTTTCTACAGATAAAGCTGTCAAGCCATCTAATGTTATGGGTTCAACTAAAAGATTATGCGAAATTTATTTATTGGAATTAATCAAAAGATTAAATTTAACAAATTATAAAATAGTCAGATTTGGTAATGTATTTAGATCATCAGGTTCTGTTATTCCACTATTTGAAAAACAAATACAAGAATCTAATGAAATAACAATCACTGATGCAAATGTAAAAAGATTTTTTATGTCTATAAATGAAGCTGGATTATTAATTTTAGAGTCAACAATAATTATAAATAAAAATTTACTTATATTAGAAATGGGTGAACAAATTAAAATCCTTGATATAGCAAAACTATTAATTAAATTAAACTCAGATAAGGAAATAAAGTTAAAATTTATAGGCTTGAAAAAAGGTGAAAAAATGGAGGAAGAGCTAAGCTATACACCTTTAGAAAAATCAAATAATCCAAGTATTTTTAGCTCAAATGAAAATTTCAATTCAAATAAATTTGCAGAAGTAAAGTTTTTTGAAAAAAATTATTTTAAATGGAAAATTAAAACAAAAAAAGATTATCTTGAAAAACTTGTTAAATATTAGTTTCTATTAAAATACACTGATACACTTGCGAGACTGAAATATAACCAAAATGGAATTGCATGGGCATTTGTAAAAAAGCTTCCTGATGGCAAAATTGAAAAAACAATAGGAATGGTTGTTAAAAAAAATGGAGTTAAATAGTATTTTAATTTAATATCAATGTTAATAATATTTTTATAAACATTTAAAAAATAAAAAATAAAAAAAGAGAAAAAAAGTAAAAATCCTATCGTACCAAGTTCTGATAATATTTCTAAATTAATATTATGGGGATGTGTTGAACAAGCCTCTCCAGTATAAGTAGAAATATAAAGATTATTAGAACACATATTTCTATAATTTTTTAGACCCACACCAAAAATAGGATTTTGTAACCATAAATTTATTGCTGTTTCATTAAAAGCTGAATAACTAGTGTTTAAATAATTACTTAATTGTGAAAAAGAAACTTCTATAAATCTTTTATAAAACGAGGGAATAAAATAAAAAAAAGTTATTAGACTTACGAGAGAAGCTATAAAAAATGTTAGAAAATTTATTTTAAAATTATTTTTGAAAACTAATATCAATAATGCTAAAGAAAGTAAAAAATTAAAAAGGGCAGTCCTTTGGCCAGATAATAATATACCAAATAAAATAATAATTAAGGTTAAAAAGAAAAATAAATTGAAAAGTTTATTTTTAGAAATTACTAAAGTAAACATCAAAGCAGGAAGAGATAATATATACAAAACTTGACCGGCGATATAATCTTCTCCGTAAAATCCTGAAATCCTTGAATTATTTATAATGCTGTTTCCAAAAAAATCATTACCAAAATAAAATTGATAAATCTGATTTGTTACAATTAAATAAACTAAAAATATAGAAGATAAAAATAAATAAAATAAGTTTTCAATTTTATAATTTATGAGTATTGAATTTATTACTAAAAAAATAATTATATATCTTATAAATGTTATTGATCTTGGTAAAGAATTAAAGATATCATCTGATATAAATGAAACAAAATTTAAATATAAATAAATTATAAAAAAAAAAATTAAATACTTATTATTAATAATTAATTTTTTTTTTTGAATAAGTAATAATAGTATAACTAAACTAGAAATCGTTAGAAATAGATCTAATATTCCTGGACCTATTACAAATAATAATGGAATTAATAAAAAAAATAATTTAATTAATAGTTCTTCTTTGTAAAAAATATTTTTAAACATCTTTAATAATTTTATCAAAGACTCTGACTATTTGATCTATATGCTTTTTTGTTAAAGGCCATCTACAAAACTTTCCAAAAATAATTTCATTTTTTAAAATATTCTCTGCAATAGGACATATACCAATTTTATATTTATAATTTTTATAATGATAATTATTTTTTGGAAAAATTTTATTTTTCAAATATAATGAGTTAAAATAAGCTGGAGCAACATAATTCATTCTTAATTCTAATCCTAATTTTTGAGCTTTTTTGACAAAATCCTTTCTTGTTATTGCTATCTTTCTTTCATTATATTTCATAACAAAAAAATAAAAGACATTAGAACTTCCTTTCCTATCAGGTTCAGGCAAGGTTAAAAAATTATACTTTTTTAATTTTTGCGATAAATAGTTAGCTAAATTTTTTCTATATTTAGTTAAATAGTTAAGTTTTTTTAATTGTTCTACAGCAATGGCAGCTTCAATCTCATTCATTCTAAAATTACCGCCAAATATATTACCTTTCAATTTTATTTTTAAATTATCTGCTACTGCCTCTCCATGATTTCTTATTAATCTTAATCTTGTAGCTATTTTCTTGTTATTTGTAACAACTACCCCTCCTTCTCCACAATGAATAGTTTTATGATAATTCAAACTAAAGCCACCAACATCACCTATGGTTCCTAAAAATTTATTGTTATACTTTCCTAATGGGGATTGCGCTGCGTCTTCAATTATTTTTAATTTATATCTCTTTGCTATTTTTAAAATTGCTTTCATATTTGCTGGATGTCCAAAAATATGTACTACCATTATAGCTTTAGTATTTTTTGTAATTTTTTTTATTATAGATTTAGGATCAATGCACATTGTGCTTGGATCAACATCTGCGAATACTGGAATAGCACCATAAAATAACAAACATGTTGAGCTAGCTTCCATAGTAATTGGAGGGCAAATTACTTCGTCTCCTGGCTCAATACCTAATGCTCCTACTGATGCTATAAGTCCAGATGTCCAAGAATTAAAGGAAACTGCATATTTAACTTTAAATTTTTTTTCCCAATTTCTTTCTAATTGAAGAACTTTTTGACCTCCTAAAAAATCTTTATTTGGACTCGCTCTAAAGCCAGAAAGTTTGCCAGTTTTTAATACTTTGTTTACAGCTTTTATCTCTTCTTTTCCGATAGTGTTTGTTTCTGGCCATGAATTAATAAGTTTGTTCATTTTAAAATATTTATTATATCTTTTTTGATATCTTTTTATACTGATTTTATTTTTTAAATTTTAAAAATTAGTTAAGGTTTTTATTTTGATTTTATTGAGAAAAAATTAATTTTTTTGAAAATTCAAATTATATTTTTTATTAAATTAATCCTGGCAACGACCTACTCTTCCACGTCTTAAGACGAAGTACCATCGGCGCTAACAGCTTTCACGGTCGAGTTCGGGATGGGATCGGGTGTTTATCTGTTGCTATTGTCACCAGGAA
>MDTG01147395.1_pt1 | contig 10400 bp, 5 predicted proteins | sample 811421 | NCBI WGS metagenome assembly MDTG01 (sample SAMN05326645, study PRJNA326480) | marine metagenome | isolation source: seawater | place: Pacific Ocean: South East | collected 2011
GCTTTGAAAAAGAACGGTTGACATTCTACACAATCGCTCGTGTTTTTATCGATATAACTGTCAAGGCAAGTCTGGCAATCGTCATTTTTGTCCCTTCCTACGCTACAAGCAGTACAGTCTAATAATAAAGAGTACCCATTGCGACATGTTGAGCAATCCGACGAGTAAAGATACTGATTGATACAAGAATCGCACAGCGTACCTGTAAAACGTTCTTCGCATACACAACCACCGTCACTGCATGTACCATGTCCTGAACAAATTTTGTTATTGGAGGAGAAACAGCTGTTTTCGCAGTTAACACCGAAATTTCCATTTTTACAAGGACAGGCTCTCACTTCTAGTGGCAACACAACGACTAGTATAATTGCAAATGCAACAAAAGACAAAACAACAAGTAATAATGTAATAGACGCGCCAAAGTTGTTACCTTCCCGCCTCAAATGAAAATTGTAAGGAATCAAAAGGCTAGCTAAAACAAGACACAGTGCTAGCAGCGACACGGTTCCGACGTTGGGCTCAACAATATCCTTCCAAACTTGTAAAGTATTTTCGTAAACATACGAGGGCACGAGAATGAGAAGCCAAGTTGCAATTAATTGGACCAATAGTATACCCCGCTCTGCTCTTACCTCTTTGTTAATTTTTTGGAGGAATACAACGGAGTCGCTGTGCAATGTAATGAAGACGACAACGGTAATGAGTAAATACCAAATAAACAAATAATAAATGTCATCCATTCTGATAATTACTTTATTGCTTACTATATATAGAAGCTTGTCAAGTGGATTAAACAAAGGAGTAATGGCCAGCACATCAGCTCCTCGGCCTCGAGCTTTAAGCGAGGACATTCCTGATGTTTTAAGGGAATTGTTGCAAGAGGTACCCCAAAGCTCTCAAACCTTGCTTTATGTTGATAATATGCAGCAAGGCACAACCGCCAATCAACTCAGTGCTGAAGAGAAGTTTTTAAACAATAAAAACATTCGAAATGAATTAACGAATTGCAGTAATTCTTATGATTATGCATATTTACGAAATCTATTAAAATCATCACCGACTGACGCTCTTTACATTGACCGCTCAGCAAAAGATGTTAAAAACCGTCCTGTTGTTGAAATTTCACATCGAAGTTACGAGAACGAGTTCCTACGAGAACCTAAACGAAACGAGCGCAAATGTGCTAAAGGCAACGCTTGTGAAGGTTTGAAAATAACAACGACCGATGAAGGCTTTATTCTACGAGAATATTTATTGCCATCGCAATATAAACGTTTTTTGGAAAAAGCGGAGCTGCCAGCTCATAATCAACTGTGCTTAATGTGTAGGAGGGCAGAGGTAGCAAAACTATATGTCTGTATGAGAGCTGACAATGATACAAGTAGCGCATTGATCTCTGATTTTTACAACTTTGGAAGTGTTCCCGGAGAGTATTGTTTAGAACAAATGCTACTGCCTAGCACTTCAAATCATGTTGGTTTGTTTGATCCAGTGGTATTGCACGTTCGAAAAAATTATACACTTACTCGAATTGCAGGAATACGTTATTATTCTCAGAGTGGGTACCGACAACCAAAACCGACATCAATGCAACAAAAAGCGTGTTTTTTAAACTAGTAAGCGCCCCTCTTTTAAAATTAAAAAAAGAAGGGGCGTTAGAAATGCACAATAATAATAAAAAATGGTACACAAAGAGATTGGTGGAAGAATTTCGTAATTCTTCGTATGAAGGTGTGTTCTCAGCTCCATTTATCTGCCAAGCAGTTGCTAAAAATCCAATTTGGAATCCTGTTCACAAGAATTGTTATTTTTTTGTAAATGCTGTGAACTGTTGGATAAATTTGTCCAAAGAAGTTGAAAATAATTTTTTAAAAAAGTGTTTATTGTTGCAAATAGATTTGTACCTCCCTCGCATCTTAGAGATAGAAAATTCTGGTACGTTTTCTAGCTTTGGTTTAAATACAAGTGTGTATTGGAAGATGTTAGAAGATAAACTGTTACCTTTGATAATTTCTGAGGTACTACCACCCAGCAAAAACAATAATTCAAAAAACCATATTTTGCATTTGTTATCGAAAGCACAACCTCTCCGTTGTCAAATAAGAAATTTGCAACAAATAATTTTAAACTATTGCAATGAATCCAACGAAACGTACAGTTTTATAATGATGATTCTGCATCGGTCATTATTCGGGTTGTACGAATGTGCGGAAGAAAAATTATGCTTTGAGGGCAGAGTGACTATCTACAAGAGTTTTGTAACGCAGTTGTCTAGCAAATCGTTTTTTACAAGATGGTTTCGTTCTAATCAAAGCAATTCTTGTTCCCACCAAATTTATATCTTCTACGCATTGAAAGAATTTCTAATCAACGCTGTAAAGCAGTGCGCGCCTGTGTACGATGTGTTGGATAAGAAATACAGTTGGTCCAAATTTCATAACCAAGTGGTTACTTTTATGGACAGCACCCGAAAAAAATTAAACCTAATAGCGGTTCGAGAGTATAATTTTTTAGAAAGAAGCGATTGGTTGGCGAGCATTGAAACGATCCTAAGTAGTGCAGCAAAGCAGCATATAAAACTATTCCGCACGACTGTCGTCCTTGGCTACTACCAAAAATTGAAGAATGACATTTGCAAGTTTTTTTATTCTAAAGATAAGTTTTGCGTTGACAAATACCTAAACAAACGTGTAAAAGAGTTTCTCTGGAGGTTTACACAGAGGAGCGGCAGTACGAGCCTGTTCAATGTTTTGCCTTGTTGTGGTATAGACGTTAGCTTAGTAGAAGCTCTGAAGAACAAAACATTCAGTAATAAAGATTTTCATAAGGTAGACGAGCGTAGCTTAGAGTTTATCGTAGAAATCTGTAGATTAGAGGAATTGAAAAAGAATATTACCTTTTACACTTTGCCGCAACACATTTATGAAGAGCAAAAAAAGACATTAGCCCTGAAAGAACGCATGGATGTTGCCGATGAAAACAAAGCTGGTCCTTACAATCCACATCCCACAGCGGCGTTGAATTTTGTTTGTTTTGTTTGTTCGGATGTAAAGATCTTTATTATGTCTCAAAACAGAAAAAACAACCGACACTCCAACCGACTGTCCAGAGGCTCTCTTAGAATTGTCGTCAACAACAATAACGACAATCTCCAGTTGTGTTGTGGAAAACGTGCTGAGCGGCACACCAAAAATGGTAAAAGAAAATTTAGGCACACTCAGGATGCAAAAAATCGAAAATTAAAGAAAGAAAAAATCAGAGATGCGCTGGCGGACAGATGCGTTGATACTCCCTGTCAACAGTTAGATTTGCTTGGTAATGCTCTTTCCTACAATAACAAGCTTTACATCATATGCTGTCTATGTGGAAACGCTTGCATATTGCACAAAGACGCGTACAACCATAGCATCCTTCCAAATTGCCAAACATGCTATAAGCAGCACTACAAAAATGTTTGTGTAAAGTGCAACAGCAACCAGCATACAATTGATATCATGTGTTTGGACAAGCAAACAGGATACTTTATGACTGCTCCATTTTGCAACAACTGTGCTGCTTATCATACCAAACAGCCTATTCTACTCTAGGGCAAACGGCTGTTTAGCTTTGTTGTGTACAAGAGGCACCCTAAGAGTCCAATGGACATTACAAAAAGAAACAGCAACGAGAAAACAATCCTTAACAAGTGCCAAAAAAAAATAATAAAAAACATACTTTTATATACTAGCAGACTAAAAATAATAAAAAAATTAACTTTTTGTTTTTACATGACTATAAATAAAAATTATCAGCAGCTAATAGAAGCAACAGCCCCGATGTCGGACAAGCCAGTGGCTGAAGAAAACAGCATTGATGGAATCCGAGAATTAATAGAAGATGGCAAGCCCAACCGTTACTATTTTGAAACAAAATTGGAACTGGACGGAAAGTTAATTACAATTAAATTCTTAATGTTTACACAGGATTGGAACGATGAAAACACAAAGACAAAAGCTGGTAATATTATCACATTTGTATCTGATAAGAAAATAGGCAAAATGTTAGAACAGGATAATTTAGTTAAAGATAATGAGGAGGATGCAAAGAATGATAGGAATGAAACGTGGAGAGAAAAAGGAGATTATTATGAGTACCAAAGCACGATTGAAGTAAACAGGGAGGCGTTTACAAGTTACATTTCCAAACAAATAGATTCTATAATGACTACTTTTACAAAAAAAATAAAAACGGTAAAAGAAGATTTACAAAAGCTTTTTCCGGATGATATAGCCATGCTAATAAAAAACGAAAACTTTACAGAGGAAGATACAATTTTAGAATTAAATGAAACCGTCAAAGATAATAAGTATGGCCCTTTCCTTTTTGCAAACATCTGGTCAAGAATTAAGAACAAAAATACATTTTTTGACATTGTAAAACCCTACAGTACAGAAATTGCAAAACAATACGTAGAACAAATAGAGACTACGGTAAATAGTTGGAGGAAGAATCATTTTGAAAAAATTTTTCCCCCAAGTATTGCTTTATTAGTTTTGTTTTTGTTTTCTAAAGAAAATGAAAAGTCAATTGATCCTGAAATTTTAAAAGTTGTAAAAGACATAAAAAGACGATACACAACTGATTTAAATTCTAATACAGTTTTGGTTAAACCAATGAAAGGCAAAAAAAACAAAGATATACTATATTTAACTGATGACGGACAGCAACTATTTCTTTTAACAATTGGCCTTGTATACTTAAAGAGAAAAGAATTGAAACAGAAAAAAGATAGCACTGCATTGCTCTTTCAACAAATATTTGAAAATGATAGCATAAGATACCGAGCGAAAGATAATCAGCCCCATATTAAAGCATATGAACTGCTTTGTTACAAACAGGAGGGACACTTCAAAAAAAAACAGAAAGAATATTGGATACCTTTGGCATTTGTTGAATATACCTATCAAATGGAGCAGCTAACGCCTCAGTCATTAGCATTTTTATCTGTTACAAGAATCGATGGACGTTTGGAATGCAACGCATGTGATGATGGGGATGATATTTATTATGGAAGCAGCAAACTGACACTAGCTCGAAAAAAAAGAGACAAAGATGGAAATGCTTTTGGTGTGTGCATTAAAAGTTACCGAAAATTGTATGAAGAAACAAAAGCATTAATTACACCAGAAGAAAGAAAAAATAATTCAAGTTTTAAAAACTTTTTTTTGACCGTTGAACAAATGAAAAGAAAATATGATATTTTTAAAAAAAATTTACCGCCTCAGCTGTTTGATAGAACGATGGGTCATCTACAATTTAATATTGATATTTTGCTTCGAGTTATTGGTGGTTTTTACAACGAAAAAGGTGAATTGGAAAGCAACTTAAAAGCAGCCGCTGAAGAAATTGAAAAAAATAAAGAATCATATTTGGAAAAATTGAAGAATATGAGTTTTTCTGTGAGTTCTACAATTATAAAATACGCTGGGAAAATAGCAGGTACAGCTGGAATTATTTTAAATTACGTCATTTCACTAATTTTTAAATTCCCATTTATTTATGACGTAATGATTGAGTACATCAACGAACAGTTTAAAAAGATGTGCACAAAACTGGCTTACGAAACACTTGCATCCGGCGATAAGAATCTTGTTGACATTATTAAAACAGACAAAGCAGCAGGCAAAAGGTTTAATTTTAAAACTGGTGGCTGGGATACAATGGGAAAGGAAAAATTTGAAAGTTTAAAGAAACAACAAAAAGAAAAAGCGGAAAGGTTGAACAATAGTATTAGCTCAGTTACTTTGCGGGTTTTAAATTATATGTCTAACCAAACAACGTTTGAAAAATTCTGGATTGAGGGTACAAAAAAAGATGGTTTTATTATGAAAGGTTTAGACTCTGCTGTTAAAACTCTGGAATATATAATCGGTTTAATATCAAAATCTGCAAATGCTTACGCAACTTATGCATGGTTTACTGGTACTGCTTTTATAGGAACTGGATTAGCAACATTTGCAAGTACCATTACTTATGTTTTAAAAAATATGCCTAGAAATATTCTTTTAAATGCAATTAAAGGCTATATGATTTTATTGCAAAAAGATGTATGGCAAAATGTTATTAAAATAAGATTTAATTTACGAAGAGCAAGAAGATTGTATGAAACATTCTTAACGTATTGGAATAAGTATAATAATTGTTTAGAAGACGGTAAACTAAATATAATTGACGGCAAATTTGATGAATATTATGGTCAACGATATGTCAACGGTTTTTATAATGCAATGTACATGGCACCGTTTTATGCGCTTAATATTATTGCAGAACAAGATCTTACAGGGGAAAGTATAGATGATTTAATTGAAAAAATGATAATTGGTGCACAAAGTGAAGTGAGAGACGGCAAATTTTATGAAAAAAGAAGAGCAATGCTTGTTGGATCAAAAGAAGAATATCAAAAATATACAAATAGAATTATGATGACATTTAACAGTCAGTACGAAAAAAGTAATTGGCACCATTTTATAATAACTTCAAAATTGTTATTAGGCGCACAACTTGCGTTTTCTGTCGTAGGACAAACTGTTGTCGGTGGTAGTGCTTTTGCTTATTTTTATCATGCATTAAAAAAGTTTGGATACGGACCGATATATAATGCACTACAACCAAGTGTCAATGTAACCGATATAGTTATATACAAAAAAATAGATTCATTTGAAGCAAATGGAACAACAACAACACAAATTGGGTATATTAAAAAGTTTTTCGAGTTTTTTTGGAAAAACAATTGGGAAGGTTCTAAGAAACTAATTTCTGCTATAGGCCTTGAAAGATTCTTTTACTACCTTGGAAAATATATTGTAAAAGAGGAAGTTGTTACTCTTGTAATCACAAAAGTAATAGGCAGTAATAAAGAAACAAGGTTTGAAGGTTGGAAAAATTATATACTGAATACAAAAGACAATTTTGGGTACACTGTAATGCTAGATGACGTGTTAAAACACAAAGACCGTAATCGTATACTTTTTGTAAACAGACTAAAGGAATTAATTCAAAGATTTAAAGCAGAGGTTCCAGAAAAACAGGACATGTTTGATTACGTTAAACTACACAACGAAATTGATCAAAGAGAAGTATTTAATCTACGCGTGTGGCCTAAAGATAGAAATATTTTTAACGTCAAGGTAGCGTTACCATTTTTTACTCAGTACCGAAATTTGAAATATGAAAATAATCAAAAAAACCGTGGCCTAAGGGGTAAAAATTTAAAAGAAAAATGGATGGTAAATTTAAACGGCAACGCGGTTTCAGAAGAAGACATAAAACAAGAAATTAAGAAACTGAGAGGGCAAAAAATTAGGTACAGAGAGAGATATCCGTATACAACATTTTCTGAACAAAAGAAACTTGACAAAAAAATTAAAGCAATTGAAAAGAGAATAGATGCACTGAAAAATATAGATAGTATGGAATCTCCTCCTGTCTTTGAAAGCACATTCGAAGACGCGGAAGAAGATTTATCATCTGACGAGGAAAATGCTTTGAATGTATTTAAGATAGTAGGCGAGACAAGAGACAGCAAAAAAAGAAGACTTAACAAATTACGAAAGGAATTTGAAAAACTTAACAAAGGATATAGAAGAAAAGCAGGCTTGGGTTTATTTGAAACTTTAAATTCATCTTATATTAATAGCATAGAAGGAAGAGAAACAAAAGAAAAAGTAGAAAAACTACGAAAAAAAATTAATAAACTAAAATTTGAATTAACATCAGGGAAAAATGATGAAGAAGACGAAGAGGACGATGACCAAGTGCAAATCATAGGAAATAGAATTGACTTATCGTCAACACAAAAAAAGCAACAACTATTGGCTATTGCAAGGCCCCTATTGAAGTTCTAAGACGACTCTTTTGTGTAAGTAAGTAATTATAACTATTATTTTGTAGTATGTGGAACTCTCAATCGTTTACCCTCTTGCCTAAATTCAAGTATTTAATTGCATACAATTGCAAAGACTACTTTAAGGTGGAGTGTAACAGAATAAAACTGCCAGAGGGCGTGCAAAGGATGGAGCCTTGGAGCCGGTTAAGCACGGTCTCTGAAATTCTTCGGAAAACAAAGATGCCGTTGGAGGAGCTTCCGTCTTACGTAAAGGAAGCACAAACGTTTTCTTTAAAAAAAGCAGAGTCCCTCCCAAGCAAAATGGAAGGAGCTGATTTTTACGATATGTTGTACGACTATCAAAAACAAGCCGTGTTGTGGGCGTTACAGTTTAACTTTAACCTAGCTCTCTGTGATGACATGGGCCTAGGCAAGACGCTTCAAGCCCTTTGTATAGCGAGCATCTACATGTACCGAAACAAGAAGTCACGTCCTAAACTTTTGATTCTATGCCCAGCTTTCTTAGTAAAAGATTGGCAAGGAAACATTAAAAAACGTTTACAAGCGTACGAGTCACAAATAACCCTTCTTTCCTACGACACAGCAAAAAACAAAAGCAAAGAACTGAAGGCAGAGAAGTTTTCTATTGCAATCTGTGATGAAGCGCATGCGTTGAAAAACAGCAAATCACAGCGGTATAAAAAAATCGCGCCAATTTTAAAGAAATTAAAAGCAAAGATTTTGCTTACAGGTACGCCTAGCACAAATAAAAGCATAGAGTATTACAGTTTGTTTTCTATTCTGTGGCCGAAGCGATTTAAAACGCTAAAATCGTTTACAGAACGGTACTGGTGCAAGATAAGCCGGAAAGCCCGTAATGGCAAAGAGTTGGCGTTTATCTTACCTTTTATGCACTTTATCAGACGAAGCAAAGAAGACGTTTTGAATTTGCCCCCAAAGATAATAACAACAAAATACTACAATGAACCTGTAGCCCTAGAAGGGATGTCCACTCTATTAAAAAAAGTTGAAAAAGAAGAGGACAAAAACCTTGTGCGTTATCACATTGGTAGTGCCTTCCATGATTTGGCAGCCACAAAATCGAACAGTGATGTTCTACGTACGGTCTACCAAGAGTATTTAAAGGAGAAACAACCAGCAAAAATATTGGTGTTTTGTCAGCATTTGGACGTGTTGGAGAAAGCTCAGGTTTGGGCAAAGGGCATTGTAGGTCGAATTGAAGTCATACATGGGGGGATAAGTGCACACAAGCGAAATATCATTGTGCATGAATTTCAGGCCGGCCGAGTAGACATGCTATGTTGTACCATCCCAGCTGCTGGTGTGGGCCTTACTTTGACAATGGCAACGGAGGTTCTGTTCTTAGAACTTAATTGGCAGCGTGGTTTAGTTTCACAAGCAATCGACCGAGCTCACAGAATTGGGCAAACCAAGCCAGTAAATGTCACAAAGTTGATCGCAAGGGGAAGTTTAGATGAATGGATCCTGAAAAGCGAACAGGGAAAGAAAAAGATGCAGACTTTGCTACTTGCCGCTGCTAGAAAAATGTCTAAGTAGTTTTACGTTTAAACCTGTTCATGTACTTTGGCGGCTTAACCAAGCATGCATTGCAAAAAAAATGCTTTCTGTCGATAAGAAATTTTTCTCGTAAGGTCAGACAGCCCTTACAAAGAGCGCTTGGACAGGAATCACACAACAGCAGTGTGCCCATTTTGTTACACCGTTTGCATTCGTCCTCGTTCTCTGCATTTGATTGCACCCTTCTTAGTCTTTTTTCTAGTATACTGTATTGTATATTCCAGTAGTGATATTTTTCTCCATATTTTACCCACAACATTTCATTTTTTTTAATATTGCGGGTAGTTCTAATTGAAACCATACCATTTTTTGAAACGTTTCCAATTTTACAATTACATTTGTGACGATACTCTTTCTGAACTATTGTATTAATTTTGTTCAGTAACGAATGCGGATGCATAACAATAAACTTGCCCGTTCGATTTTGTATGCTGTACGTCCCTTCCTCTGGTTTGTCGGCGTCTCTTTCCTTTACTCTAAAATACCCCAAACAAAACCCTTTTTTTATATCTGTTAGTGCTCTAAGCCCCCAGCCAGCGTCTCTGGTATACGGTTCCCATTCTTTGTGTAGTTTTACTTTCACGCCATTTCCAAGGTCATAGTGTGTAAAATAGGAAATGTGATTCTTGCCTTTTCCCTTGCCTTTTCCCTTGCCTTTTCCCTTGCCTTTTCCCAAATTGTTATCGTAGGTTTGCACTACAGGTGCTTTTGGCATCTTCTACATAAGTTAAAGTTGAAAAAAAGCATAGGGTTGTAGTAAATATTTTGCGTAATAAAAAAGTTACGGGTACCGTTTTGAATCAACGTTTATCAAAAAATTGCAGTGAACAAACTGAAAATTAATTGTATATTAAATTATTAAAAAAAAATAGTACGATGACGGAAGATAAGCCATCCTATTACAGTTTAAACCCTTGTTTTAATTTATGGAAAAAAA
>MDTG01315471.1_pt1 | contig 10400 bp, 10 predicted proteins | sample 811421 | NCBI WGS metagenome assembly MDTG01 (sample SAMN05326645, study PRJNA326480) | marine metagenome | isolation source: seawater | place: Pacific Ocean: South East | collected 2011
AACTAGTGACTGCCTGGTGAACTAGTGACTGCGTGGTGAACTAGTGACTGCCTGGTGAACTAGTGACTGCGTGGTGAACGCCATTGTTTTCACTAGGAAGTCACTACTTCACTACGGAGTCACTAGTTCGATTTACTAGGTAGAAGCGTCTTCGAAATACTAGGTACAAGCGGGCCTTGCAAGTCGAGTAGGAATCCACTCGCATGGCGGCACTCAGCCTGACGAGAAAAGAAGTTATACACGTCGCGTTTGTCGCATTGGGCGACGGTTTCAGACGACGTCTCGACGCAGTCGCAAATCACATTCGCGCGTCCACATCACACGCGGTTCAATTCCATGCCATCGTCTCGGCGGAGCCGCCGCCGCCGCCGTCGTCTGTGCCGTCGTGCTGCAGACTTCACATGGTCGGCGATGCGCCCCCGCTCGTTCACGCGCAGCATCGCAACCTCACGAATCGGCGCGCAGTGAAGACAGCAGCGTTCCTCTGGAAGCCGTTTCTCTTCCGGGTGCTGACCGACATCGATCGTGTGATCGTCCTTGACTTCGACGTCGTGCTGCACGCTCCGGTGCACCACCTGTGGCGGCTTTTCGACGGCCTTGCGCCTGCGGTGCTCGCGCTCGCACACGACAATGGCGCGCCGTACAGAAGCTGGGGCACGCCCGGGTTCAATGGCGGCGTGCAGCTCCACCACCTGGCGCGGATGCGAGGCCACCAGTACTCCGTGGTTCTCGGGGACTATGCCGCCGGTCGACACCCTGAGTGGACAGCACTGGAGCCATCTCTCGGTGATCAGACGCTGTTCACGCACATCTGCCTGCGCCACGGCCAGCTGTGCCGCACGTTGCCTTGCGGCTGGAACCGCCAGCTCAATACTGGGCGTTTTGCACACGCGTCTTTCGCGCGCGACCACAGTTGTAGCGCCGCTTGCTCGCTAACTCACTACAACCAGCCGCTGCTCGAGCAACTGCTGCCCGCTCTGCAGCGTCGCGAGGGCGCACCGAGCTGCGCTGCCTGTCGCGCCGCGGTCGCGCAGCTCAAGAACCACACGCAGCGCGGTGTCGGCTTGGGGGCGACGCAGCGAATTCCCAGCAACGCGCGCTGGCGCTGGGGGCCATCCAAGGAGTTCATGGGGGGGGTTATCGAGCGCTGCTGCTGCGCCGAACAAGCAGAGGAGCTCAGCCCCCTTCCGGTGCCGGAAGGAGGTGTGCGGGCGTCATTTCCCTCAGATCATGAAATACGTGCAACTACGTTCAACGGCGAAAGACCTCTCGATGCCTAGTTCGAAGGTCGTCCCAGAGGATCAGAAGCCACGCCCTCGCAGGCGACCGCGGTTTCCCTTCTGCTGCGGCAGCGATGCTGCCGACGATCTTCATGGCACCGGCAGCGCGGCGGATTTGGTGCCACGAGCGCGTGGCGCAAAGCAGCTGGTGGCACCGGCAGCGGACGAGCAGACTTGGGTGGCGCTTGGCTGTGACAACGCCGGGAAGACGACGCTCGTCCTCGCAATCCTTGGCCGCAATGAGGAGAGCGCACCGACGGTCGGCTTTGAGCCGCACACGGTGAAGCTTGACGGCACTCCTGTGCGACTCTTCGACTGTGGCGGTGGCGCGCAGATTCGCGGGATCTGGAGCAACTACTACGCCGATGTGCACGGTGCCGTCTTCGTCGTGGATGCAGCCGACGCCGGGAGACTCGACGAGGCGCGGAAGCTACTGCACGAGGCACAGGAGCACGAGAGGCTGCGCGGCAAGCCGTTGCTCGTCGTGGCGAACAAGCAGGACCTGCCACAGTCGGCGGCGCCGGTGGAGATCGCCGAGGCTCTCGAATTGCACCTGCTGAGCGACGCGGCGTACCACATCGTCGGCGGCTGTGCCAAGTGCGGCGGCACCGTCGGAGAGCCGCTGCTCGGCGGACTCGGATGGCTCGAGAAGCGCGTCCGCGCCGACTGGGGCGCGCTGCAGCCTCGGCGCGAGCGGCAGAAGGCGGAGCAGAAGGCGGAGGAGGCGAGGAAGCGCGACGAGCGGAAGGCGCGCCTCGCCGCCAAGCGCGCAGCTCGTGAGGCCGAGGAGGCGGCGGCGACAGCCGAGACGGCGGCGCCGGTCGGGCACGAGGAAATGGGCGGCATCGAGCTGCCGCCGGCGGATCCGGTGAATGACGACCCCGGCAGCGCGCGTGCTCCGTCCGTGACGCACGATCCGGGCAACGGGGTTTCTGTCACGTCGTCGTCGTCTACGTAATGTGAAAGCAACGAAGTTGATTAAGTGCATGTCGCGCCGACGCGTCAACCTGTCATAAGAGCTCACAAAGCAGTAGGAAATCTGTCCTCGCGGCACGGGAGAGAGGTGCACAAAGCGTGCCGATCGTACAGTAGGAGTAGGAAGTGCCTGCGAACTCGTGGCCTTCCTCCGAAGGATGGCCGCATGTACGCTCCATCACGACGCCTACTGCGTGGCCTACCTTCACATCTGTCGGTACAACTCGAAGGCCGTGAACGGCGTTCTCGTCGGAAGTGTCGACGGCGATAGCGTGATCGTGCGGAAGGCCTTCCCACTCTTCCATGCTGCGGGTGCGCTTGGGCTCGCACCCATGCTCGAAGCAGCACTCATGCTGGTGCGCCGCATCTAGTGCTCCCTACCGCCGCGCGCTGCCGCTGCCGCGCCCAACGTACCCTGTCCGCACACAGGTCGACTCGTACTGCAAGGAGACGTCACAGCGCATTGTCGGATATTACCAGGCGAACGAGCTCGCCGACGACACGGAGCTCGGGCCGTTCGGCAAGAAGATCGCCGCGCTCATCCGCTCCAAGTGCCCAGAGGCCGTCTGCCTCTTGTACCAGGGGGCGAGTGGCCCCCCGACACCGGACGACTTGCGTTTCTGGTCACTGGGCCCGGACGGCAAGCGCACCGGCCCGACGCCAACGCTGCCCGACGCGCCGAAGACGCTGCCCGTCCTCGAGGGCTACCTTGACAGCAGTGTTCACCACAAGCTGGTCGACTTTGACGTCCATCTTGACGACGCGAGCAGGGACTGGCTGAATACCGCGCTGCTCGCGTGATTCAACACTCTCAAGGCTGGGGCCGGCGCTTTCTGTATGTCTGTGGGACCGTAGAAAAAGACCAGAAAAGGGGGCTCTCTCTACCAGAATCCACGTCTCGCGTGTGCAAGGAAAGTACACTAAAGGAAAGCTTTTCGTGGTACTCTCACCTTGCCCGGGGGGATCGGGTACCAATACACTTACTTACTTACTTTCGTGGTACACTGAAGAGGTACTCGTACCGGACATGGCCGTGCAGCCGATCGGGACATGGCCATGCAGCCGATCGCATGCACGCTGCCGCTGTTGCGGCAGTCGCGCGGTTGTTGTGCTCTCGATCGGCGCCCGCCCATTCACACAATTCTCGCGCCCGCTCCTTGAGGCGTATGCTGGTCGTACTCGCGCCGATCTGCACGTGGTTGACAGTTTGGAGCACGTGAGCCTGCGCGCGTACCGCGCACGGCTGGAACATACGCTGCGATTTCTCAAGCTTCCGCTGATCGAGCACTACCTGCGCCGATACAACCGGGTCCTTTACCTCGATGACGACGTGCTCGTCGGCCCGCGCACACCCGACCTGTTTGCCGCAATACCGTGCGAACGGCTCGGTGTGGTAGTCGAGCGGCACAAGCCGCAATCCTGGCACGCAATGCACTGGCGCGTGGCGTGTGGGCTGTATGGCGTGGACAGTTGCGCGCCGAACGCGTGGAGCCTGTTCAACTCGGGGCTGATGCTCTTGTCGCAGAGCACGCACGCGCCGCTGGTCGCCGGTTGGACGCGTTGGCAGCTCACGTGCCGCGTGCTCTGCGACCAACTCTTCTTCAACGCCGCAGCCGCGCGCGCGCGCACGTGCATTGCCGACCTCGGCTCGAACTTCAATTACGTGGGCAGCGAGCTGCGCCGCGCCCTCGTGCGCGCTGGCGACGGCAGGCCGGCCGCGGCAGACGCGGCGCGGCGGCGCGCGGCGCTACGCGATGCATGCGTGCTCCACCTGACGCGCAAGGTCCCCAAACTGTACACTGCGGACTGGGTGGTCCACCGTGCGCTTGCGCAGCGTGACGTCCTACAGTGCGCGCGAAACGCAACCGCTTCGGCCGGCGGCGATGGCGACGTGAGCGCCGCGTCGGTCGCTGACGCAAAGTTGCTCAGCCAGCTGCCGACTCTCGCGGGCAAGTACGATATCGGCACCGAGCTTTGCGCCGAAGTCATGAAAGCGAGCAGCGGTGCGCCGGGGTCCTGCGTGCTGCAGCCGTGGGTGAATGGAAGCATTACGTGAACGGTTTACGATTAGTGCACGTAACCGACCCAGCCGGCCCCCCCACCGCAACCCGGCTGGTACCACGGGCGTGCCGCGCCTACGTCGTTCGCCGCGCGGCCGCCGTCGCCATCAAGGGCCAGGGGCCTCGACGGTACCCACACCCACTGCGATGGCGGCGGCGAGCGGCCACCGCTCATTGTAGGCGGTGCCTGTGGCATCCTGCCAGGTGCGACGGCGCCCGCGAGGAGTGCGGCCGACGAGGTCAGGCCTGAACTCGCCGCCGAGACGCACGCGCGACGCGGCGTGCTGCTGGGCTCGGGCAGCGGCGGCAGCAGCGCGCCCGCGGGTGGCAGCTCAAAGCCTGTGGTTTCGGCGGCGACTGCGCTGCCGATGCTCTGGTGAGAGAGTGAGGTGCCCATCTGCGATTGTGCGGGCAGCGCCGTTGGACATGCACGACGGAGCGAGTACGAAGGCGGCGCGCGCAGATCCGACGCGCCGACCTCCGCGGGGTTTGCGCCAACCCACGACGACGAGAGTTCAGTAACCGAGGCAAGCGCGGCGGCAGCGGCCTCCTGCGAAGCCATCGTCACCGCGACGGACGGCGACAGGTGGAGGTGGCCGATCACCACTTGTGCGTGGTGGAGGGCTGCGTTGGCGTCGGCGGCTTCAGCGACGCCCCGGGTGAGACGCTGCTGACGGAGCATGTGCGCGAACGACGACGCGGCCAGGTAGTTCGCCGGCTGATGGCCAAGGACGCGCACCGCCGGCGGGATGTTGACCGACGCGTGCACCGCTGCCGCCGCCGCCGTCGCTGCCGCCGTTGCCGCCTCGTCGGCTTCAAGCTTCGCTTTCGCGTCCGCTGCTGCCTCATCTGCTGCCTCGCGCCGCGCCTTCTCCTCTGCCGCGCGCAGCGCGCGCTCTGCATCGAGCTCATGTCGGAGGCGCTCCACTTCCTCTTGTCCCGCGCGGCGCAACTCGAGCAGAAGTTGCTGCTGCGCTTCAAGGTCTCGCCGCGCCTCGCTCCCCGCCTTTTCGTCAACCGCCGCTTGCTGCCGAGCCACATCGGTCGCGTCGTCGGCCGCACGCCGCACGCTGACATCGAGCCTCAATTCATCGATGGACCGCGCCCCGTCGCCGGCGCCTGAGCTTGGCTGCTGAACTTCGTCCGCCATCGACGGTGCTAATCGTCGCTGCCGCCGTCGCCCGCCGGCGCCGCCGGCGCCGGTGCTGCCAACACCCGCACCGGCGTTGTCGCCCTCTTGTGCTTTGGAGGCGACGAGGAGCTCGGACGGGCCGCCGCCGCCGCCGGCGCTCAAGAGCTTCACGTCGTCTTGCTGGGCCTGAGCAACAACGGAGTGTGGTAGGGTGAGAGCAAGCAGCAGTCGAGTTGGTGCGTGGGATCCACCAAATGCCGTGGGGCCGCCGGATTCCGTCTCGCCTGCTTCGCGGCGCGCACGACGTCGAGGTCGGCCTCGCCTGCCTCGACCTTTGCCGCTGTGAGCGAGTCCCCCGCGACCTCGCGCTTGTCGCCGAAGTCGCCCTTGCCCGCACGAAACCTCGCCTCAACCTAGGACCGGAAGACAAGGTGTAAGATCGGAGAGATGGGACGCGGTGGCAGTCGGGGGCGGCCGCAGCTTCTCCCGAGTGCGATCCAGCTCAGTCCGTCGACCTGCTTCTTCAGCCGTCGCGCGAACATCTGGAGCTCTTCGGAGAGAGCCTCTCTCTCATGCTTGAGCTCAATTTTCTCGTCCGCCCACGCGCGTTTCGCCAGTCGCACCTCGTTCGACGCGTGCGAAATCAGGCGGCGTTGCGCCACAGAGAGGTTGCCCGCCTGCCGCACCTTTATGGCGGGATAAGGGGTGAGGCTGAAGCCGGCACCTGCTGCAAGCATGTTGGTGGTTGCGCCGCGCACCTCCTGCCACGTCGATGGAGATTCGGCGTCCCAAGCGGCGAGAGCCTCGCGGATCTCATGCATCGCTTCCTCGTCCCCAAGCACCATTGCCTCGCCTGTCGAGCGGTGGAGCGCCATCGCCTCGCCCTCTTCCTTCAGCCGAGCGCGCATTTCGGAAGCCACCATCCCGTCAGCCGCGGCGAGGGCGCCGGCCGTGAGCGGCATCCGAGAGAACGGGGCAGCCTGCGCCGTCGTCTGCACGGCGAGCGCAGTCTTCGAAACCGTCTTCGCCGTCGTAGCGCTGGCGCGCGACGCGGGAGGCCGCAGCGCCTCCGCCGCCCGCTCTTCCATCGCCACCAGCTCACGCAGCGACGCTTGCTCGGCCGCCGCGCGCTCGGGCGCAGCCGGGGGTTGTACGGCGAGCGAAGGTACATCGAGGGGGCGCCGCCCGCCGCCGCCCATCGCACCTGCAGTCTCCACGATCGGGGCAACGGGCGCCGCAGCAGAAGCGCTGCGAGCGCCCACCTGCTGGGGCGGTAGTCGCGCGCCAGATGCTATCAGCGCGACGCGCTCGCGCTCAGCCGCCGCCTCTTTCGCCTCCATAATCACTTTCTTCGTCGCGCGTTCCGCCGCCGCATCGGCCGAGCCCACGACGCGCGACACAGCCTTGAATGCAGCCTTGAGCGACCGCCGCCGGTCGCCGGCCGCGGCCTCCCGCGGCACGGCGCCCGGCGGACGCAGAACCTCCGCCTCCGGTTCCGCCGCCGGTGGTGCATCCGTCTTGAGGGTGAGCGAGACGCGGACGTGGAGCTCGCCTACAGAGAGGATGCGGCAGGGTAGGCTGTGGGGCCAGTGACACAGGTGCTCAAGTGAGGTGGGAGGCGGCGCCTGTTGGGTCGTCGCAACCCGGGCACGGAGCGACTCGATGCCAGTCGCTCCGCGGTCGGCCGTCGGCCAGCTGCCTCATTCTGATACGCACCTCGCCGAGCGGGACATCTGCCCGAAACGTGTTCGCATCCAAAATCCTCAGCGTGAGGGCATTGCCGTCGTATTCAACTTCGCGAACTAGAGTGATCGGATCGAGCTCTTTCGAGATCGTGTACCTGCGGTGGGTGGGGCGCCCGTGAGGGTCGTAATGCGAGTCGGCCGCTCGGGTTTGCCCGGCTTGTCGCACTCCCAGGTGGGCTCGGTGGTCTCCGCGACTACTTCCGTCTTGCCGATCGTCTCGCCGGCAAAAGCGACGATCACGTACGGATCCGACGAGTCGGCGGAGAACAGGTGGGAGTCCTTCGCCGCGAGGCCGCGCGCCGCGATCACTTCGAGCTGCAGGGTCGCTCCGACCACGTTGGCCATCGCGGCGACAAGCCGCGCCGTCTCCTCGGCGTCGCGCCGCGCAACGCCCTCGCGCTCGCGCTGCGCGCGCACCTCCGCCGAGATCGAGGCTTCCGCCGCTTCACGCTTCAGCGTGCGCGCGAGCGACGCCGCCAGCTGCCCCTCCTCCGTTCCTTCCGCAGCCGGCGCGCGCGCCTCAGCGCGCACCCTTCGCATCGCATCGAGGGCGACGATGCTCACGGTGAGCTGGCCCGCGACGCCGCCTGACGCCTCCTTGAGCGTGAGCTCGCGCAGCTTTCCCTCCGCCTCATCGCGCCCCGCCTCAAGAAGTTTGCGCAGGTCGACCGCCGAGCCGCCGAGTGCGCGGCCTGTCGCGTCCGCCACGTCACGCACCGTGAAACGCAGGGCCGCCCACGAGCCGTCGTCCCGGAGGGTCGCATCGAGCGCATCCCACGCGCGCCCGCCCGGAGCGATATCCACCTCGCGCGACCAGTCGATTCGAAGCTTGCCGCCCGCCCGCACGGGGTTGAACGCCAGATTTTCGGTCTCGAGCCGCTCACCGAACATGCCGATCTCTTCGACTTGGACCGTCAGCGTCTTGGGCTCATTCAGCACGTGCCGCTCCATCGCCAACGTGTGGAGCGCGATCGCGAACTTCGGAGGGAGGTCGCTCATTCCGTTTTTTGCTTGCAGCCGCGCAACCTCGTCCAACGTGCAAACCGCAAACCGCCGTACCACTGAAGGAATTCCTAGGAGCTCCCAGGAGCTCCTACAGTAAGAGACTCACGTACCGCCGCTGGCATTGCTGGGAGACTACAGAGCCGCTTTGCGATGAACGAAGAAGAGTTTTGGAGGGGGGCGTCGCCCGACGGGCGCGCACGCTACCGCGACGCGACGATCATCGGGCAGGGGGCCTACTCGGTCGTTGCGAGAGCCACAGACACCGCGACAGGCACGACCGTCGCGATCAAACGGATTTCGGAGGTCTTCTACGACGCGCACGAGGCGAAGAAGGTGCTGCGCGAGATCCGGCTGCTCCGCGACTTCGAGCACCCGAACATCATCTCCCTCAAGGCACTTGTGCCGCCCACCTCGATGGAGACCTTCAACGACATGTTCATGGTCACGGAGTTTATGGATGGCGACCTGCGGCGGCTCATCAAGTCGAAGCAGCCGGTCGATGCCGAGACGACGCGCTCGTACATGGCACAGCTCCTCGCTGGGCTTCAGCACGTGCACGCGGTGCATGGCATCCACCGCGACCTGAAGCCGGCGAACGTGTTGCTCTCGTCGGGCGGGCGGCTCAAGTTGTGCGACTTTGGCCTCGCGCGCACCGTCGCACCGAGCGCGGGCGCGCGCCGCACGCTCGGCGAGGAGGTCGAACGCGAGGGGGCCGACCCGTCGGTGCCGCCGCCACTGAAGCCGCAGATGACCAACTACGTGGTCACGCGGTGGTACCGTGCGCCTGAGGTGATCCTGCAGGAGCCTTACAACGGCGCGATCGACATCTGGGCGGTAGGGTGCATCTTCAAGGAGCTGCTCGAGCTCGTGCCCGCCTCTCGCTTCAGGACGGGCGCGCTCTTCCCGGGGCGGTATTGCATCCCGTTTTCTTTCGACGACGATCACCGCCACCGCCAGCGCCATGACCAGCTCGCCGTGATCTGCCGGGTGCTCGGATCGCCCACCAAGGGCGAGATGCGCTGGGCGAGCCCGAAGGCTCTCGCTGAGCTCGAGGCCGTCTTTGGCGCGCTACGCGACACCGGACACGAAGAGCGTCAGGCGCGCGTCGCCCTTTTATCCTCCGACGCATGCGCCCGGTGTCGGAAGGGGGGAGGAGGGGGAGGGGCGGGGGGCGCCCGCGCGCTCGCGAAGCAACCAGCCGCACACGCGGGCATGCACGCGTGATGCCCTTGTTCACTCCACCGCGGCTCAGGCGGAGCGAGTCGCGAGGCTGCGCGATGGGTGCCCTGTCGCCGAAGCCGGCTCAGCCGAGCTCGAGCTGCTCGCCGCGTTGCTACAGTTTGACCCCGCCAGCCGGCCGACCGCCGCCGCCGCCCTCAAGCTGCCGTACTTCGCTCCGCTTCCGGCCGAGCTGGTCCCCAACGTCGCCGAGCCAACGAGGACACCGGAGGAGATCGAGTCGACCTTCGCCTTCGAGTACGAGAAAATGGGCGTGAACGACCTGCGCATTCTGATCGCGAACGACCTGTTCCGAATGAATCGGACGCTTTGAGTACCAAGTACTCTGGGCTCCCTCACCTGAGTGCGCAGCGCTAAGTTTACTTATCCTACAGTAAGATACCAAGTACCACCGGTGGTAGGAATTCCTAAAAGCAGTCCTAGTAAAACTGTGTGCCATGGGAGCACTCCACTCCCTCCCTCAGGCGACAGAGGCCGCCGAAGATGCAGCAAACGCGGAGGGCCCCGTTTTGCGGCCAGCGTCACCCGCGGCGTCATCGTCAGACCCCGAAACCCCCTCTGCGGAGGCGGTCGCGAGCAGCTACCGCCCGGGCGTCGAGGCGCGGTGCGAGCCTCTGCGCGAGCGCAAGCTCGTGCGCTTCCACGCACCTCGTGAGGAGAGCTACGATGAAACTGGCCTTGTCAACGCCCTGGAGACGCTGGCGTCGAACCCCGCGTTGCTGCTGCGAAGCGATTCAGAGAAGATGCGCGGGCTCGTGAAGGACATGTACCGCAGGATCCGCGACTCAAAGGCGGTGGTTGATGGGGACAGTGGGAGACGAAGTGGCGTGCGGAGCACCGCTGACTGCGGCGGCGGCGGCGGCGGCGGTGGCGACGACGGCGGCGGCGACGACGACGACGACGACGACGACGACGACGACGACGACGACGACGACGACGACGGCGGCGGCGGCGACGACGATGA
>MDTG01435602.1_pt1 | contig 10400 bp, 12 predicted proteins | sample 811421 | NCBI WGS metagenome assembly MDTG01 (sample SAMN05326645, study PRJNA326480) | marine metagenome | isolation source: seawater | place: Pacific Ocean: South East | collected 2011
AAGCCGGCCTCGTCCTCGGGCCGGATCAGGTGCAGCAGGGCCTGGGTCAAGTCCAGACCGCGGGCGGGGTCGGCTCCCTCGAGGGCCGCGGCCAGCGCTGGCGCGACCCGCTCGCGCGCGGGCCGGCCGTGGATCGCCAGCACCAGGCCCGCCAGCCCGGCGAGGTCGCCGCCGTTCCAGGTCAGCCCCTCGGCGGCCAGGGCCTCGACCTCGCCGCTGCCCTCGAGCAGGACCTCCATGACTCGCTCGCTCAGGTCGGTGGGAGCCAGCGAGATCGCGGCCGCTACGCGCACGGCGAGGGACTCGTGGTCGAGGCGCTCGCGCAGGAGCGCGGCGTCCACCTCGTGGTGGGACTGCTGCGCCTGGAGACCGAGCGCCAGGAGCAGGTTCGCGAGGTGGCGCGGCTCCGACTCCTCGTCCAGGCGCGCCTCGAGGGCGGGGCAGATCGTGCAGCCCTCGCCCGGGAACCAGGCGAGCAGGTAGGCGCTCATTTGCCGGACGAGGGGGTCTGGGTCTGCGAGCAGGGGGATCAGCTCCAAGGCCTGAAAGGCGGCCGTCTCGTAGCAGCCCCAGTCCACCACGGGGCCGACGCCGAGCTCCTGACACTGGGCCGCCTCGGCGGGCGACATGCTCTGCTCGAGCTCGGCGAGGGCGGCCTGCAGCTCGTGGCTCGAGATCCCCACCGGGAGGTGGGCGTCCTCGTAGCCCAGGCCGAGGTGCAGGATCAGCTGCAGGAGCGGGCCGCGCTCGGGCGTGTCGGGGTCGAGGACCAGCTCGTAGAGGAAGGGGATCACCTGGATCGCGGCTTTGAAGCGGGTGCCCTGCTGGAACACCATCCCGTAGAGGGACCAGCGCGCCTGCTTGCGCTCCTCGGGGTCCGCGCTGCGCAGCGCGCGCAGGTGGGCGGGGAGCTCGGCGGGGTCGCCCTGGGCGGTCTCCAGCTCGCTCCACGCGATCGTGTCCAGTCCCTCGAGCGCCACGCCCAGCCTCCTCTGCGCGGCCTCTGCCGCGGCGGGAGAGCTTAGCGCGCGTCGGCGGCGGCGGGGTCGCGGGGACGTAGTAGCCTGGTCACCCTCTGGAGGAAACATGCCCAAGGTCGAGCGCCAGACCACGATCCAGGGCGTCGAAGCCCGCGAGCTCTACGACGCCGTGACCGACTACGAGGCCTACCCGAACTTCTTCAAGGACTTCACGCGCTGCAAGATCCACGAGAAGAACGGGAACACCTGGACGGTCGAGTTCTTCGCCAAGGTGATCAAGGAGGTCAGCTACACGCTGCGGATCGAGCACGACCCCGAGGCGCTCAAGACGCGCTGGACCTTCGTCCGCGGCAAGCTCGTCAGCGACAGCAAGGGCGGCTGGAGCTTCACCGACGTCGAGGGCGGCGCCCGGATCGACTACGACGCCGAGATCGAGGTCAAGGCCCCGCTGATCCCGCGCCGGATCAAGGACAAGATCCAGGACATGATCCTCAACAAGAGCATCGGCTCGATGTTCACGCAGCTCGAAGCCGAGACGAAGCGGCGCCGCTAGCGGCTCTCGCTCATGGCCGCGGCGGTGCTGCTCTTGGGCTGGCTCGGCTCGGCCTGAGCGCCCTCGCGCCACAGCGGCGCGTTGGCGAGCCCGAACGCGGCCGCGACCCCCGCGCCCGCGAGGGCCAGGGCGGCGGCGACCCGGGCGCGGCGACCGCTCCGGCTCTCCTCGCGAGCCAAGGCGCTCGCCACCGCGTCGGCCAGGGGGTGCAGCGCGCCGCGCTGCCGCGCGAGGACCAGCGCCTCGCGGGCGCGCTGGGTCTGGCCCAGGATCAGGTAGGCCTGCGCGCAGCCGGCCTGGCAGTCGGCGGCGCCGAGGTCGCCCTTGGGGCCCTCGAGGCCGATCCGGTAGTGCGCGAGCGCGCGCGAGGCCGCGCCGTCGGGGTCGGCGCGGTCGCGGGCCAGCTCGAGCAGGCCGAGGCGGAAGCGGGCCGCCGGCAAGGCGGCCACGCGCTCGAGGCGCACGTAGGCCTCGGCCAGCGAGCCCTCGTGAATGCACAGCCAGCCGAGGAGGAGCCGGAGGTCTTCGCTGTGGGCGCCCCAGGCCTTGGCCAGGCGCAGCCACTTGCGCGTCGCGAGGCAGGCCTCGCGCTCGGGCTCGGCGTAGCCGGCGTCGAAGGAGCAGAGCAAGAGCGTGGCGTAGCAGAGGGCGGGCTCGGGGTCGCTCTCGCCGCTGCGCTCGACCAGCACCTCCTCCAGGGTCGCGTAGGCGACCTCGAGGGCGGCCGCGCCGCCGCGAACCACGGGAGCGATCAGGTCGCGCCAGCCCCCTGGCTGCTCGAAGCTGCGGCGTAGCTCGCCTGCGATCCCGGACGGATCGGTCATGGTCTTCACCCCCGACCCTAGGAGCTGCAAGGCAGGAGCCGCCGGCCTAACTGCTATGGGACTCGCTGGACTCTGACGAAAAAGCGTCCAGAACCGGATCCTGGCGGCACGGTCCTGGGAGGGGTCCGGCTCGCGCCGGAGGCTGACACTCCGGTCAGCATTCCTCGACAGGAATCGCGGGTTGTCGGGTCGTGCTGGGCCGCGCATGCTAGCGACGAGGAGGCGATCGCTCGGCCATGAGCTCTGGCTACGTGCACACGGGTCCCTGCGTCTATTTGCCCGACCGCCGCTGGGCGCTGCGGATGCACCCCGCGCCGCGCAGCGACGAGCGCTATCAGGAGCTCCTGGACCAGCACCACCGCCGCTCGGGCTGGGTCGTCTATCGGCCCGTCTGCTCGGGCTGCCACGCCTGCCAGCCGATCCGGGTCCCGGTCGCCGAGTTCAAGGCCTCCAAGAGCCAGCGCCGGGTGCTGCGCAAGAACGAGGACGTCAGCTACGAGCTCGGCCCCCCCGAGCCGAGCCACGAGAAGCTCGACCTGCACAACCGCTTCGTCTCGGCCCGCTTCGGGCGCGGCGAATCGGCCTTCTCCTCCCTCGACACCTACGAGGAGGTGTTCGGCGCCTCGCCGATCACGACCCGCGAGATGCGCTTTCGCGTGGGCGGGCGCCTGGTCGGCCTGGGGCTGATCGACTTCCTCCCCGACATCGTCAGCTCGGTCTACTTCTACTTCGACCCCGAGGAGGCCCGGCGCAGCCTGGGCACCTTCTCGGCCCTGCAAGAGATCGCGCTGGCTCGCGAGACGGGCCGCAGCTTCCTCTACCTGGGCTACTACATCAGCGGCTGCCGCGAGATGTCCTACAAGGCCCGCTTCCGCCCCTGCGAGGTCCTCGGGCCCGACGGGAGCTGGCGCCGCTTCTCACCGCCCAAGGAGCTCCCCACCGCGTGAGCGCGCCCCTCGACGTCCTCCCGCCCCCGCCGGACTTCGACTTCCTGCGGCGGATCCAGCCGATCCTGCTCCCGGCCTACCAGCGCTACTTCCGCGCCTCGATCGAGGGCTGGGAGCGGCTGCCCCCGGGACCTGCGCTCCTGATCGGCAACCACAACGGCGGCTTCGTGATGCCCGAGGCCCCGCTGACGACGCTCTCCTACCACCAGGCGACCGGCTTCCAGGACCCGCTCTGCGTGCTCGGGCACGACCTGGCCTTCAAGCTCCCAGGCCTGCGCCGCTTCGTGCGCGCCTGCGGGACGATCCCGGCCCGCTCCGGCCCCGCCGAGAGCGCGCTCCGCGCCGGACGGCGCGTGCTGGTCTACCCCGGCGGCGACCACGAGGTGATGCGCCCCAGCCGCGACCGGGACCGGATCGACTTCGGCGGACGGACTGGCTTCGTGCGCCTGGCCCTCAGGACGGGCGTGCCCCTGGTGCCGGTGGTGTGCGCGGGCGCCCACGACGTGTGGTGGTGCCTGGCGCGCGGCGGCCGGATCGCCCGCGCGCTCCGGCTCGACCGCTCGCGCCTGCGCATCAAGGCCGTCCCGGTCGCGCTCTCGATCCCCTGGGGGATCGCGCCTGGCTTCCTGCCCTTCCTGCCCTTCCCGGCGCGGATCAAGCTGGAGGTCCTCCCCCCGCTCGAGCTCGAGGGCTCGCCCGACGACCCCGCCGCCATCCAGCGCGGCTACGAGCGCGCGACCTCCGCCATGCAGCAGGCCCTGACGCGCCTGGCCGCCGACCTCCCGGGCCGCCGGTGAAGCGCCGCCTCCTGCTCGTGGCGCTCGCCTGCGCGCTGGGCTGCGAGCGCCAGACGCCCAGCCCTGCGCCCACTCCCCCTCCGAGCGGCCAGCCGGCGAGCGGCGCGCCAACGCCCAGCGCAGCGCCCAGCGCAGCGCCCAGCGCAGCGCCGAGCGCAGCGCCCAGCGTGACTCCAGCCGCTGAGCGCTCGCCCGAGCGGCCTCCGCCCCCTGCCGAGCTGGCGCCCTTCCTGGGCGCGTGGCAGCACCCGCGCCTGCGCCTGGTGCTCGAGCTCGGGCCCGAGGCCGCGCTCACGGGAGAGCTCGAGCTGGGGGGGCGCGCCTTCCCGGCTCGCGGCGAGCGCGTGGGAGCAGGAGTCGAGGGGGCCTTCCGCGCAGCCGAGCGCGAGCTTCCCTTCCGGCTCGTCCAGCGACCCGGCGGCCTGACCCTGACCTGCGACGGGCGGGACTACGAGCTGCAGCGCGCCGCGCCACACGCCGCAGCGGACCCCTTCGTGGGCTCCTACCAGGGCCCGCTCCCCGACACGCCCGACGCCAAGCCCGCGGACGCGCCCTCCCTCGAGCTCGTCTCCAAGCAGCGCGGCTACGCCGGCGTCCTCGTGCTCGAGGGGATCCGCTACGCGCTGCTCGGCCAGGCCCACGAGGTCGAGGGCGGCCAGGAGCTGCGCGGCAGCCTGCGGGACCCCCTCAGCGGTCGCTCCCTCGGGTTCAGCCTCAGCCGCGTCGAAGGCCAGCTCTTGCTCACGGTCCGCTTCGAGGGCGAGGAGAAGCGCGTCAGCTACGAGACGCTGGTGTTCCGGCCGCGCTGAGCAGGTCCCTCGGCTCGATGGGATAGAGCCAGGCCTCGAAGCGCTCGCCGAGCTCGTAGCAGGCGCGCAGCACGAGCACGCCCCCCGTGCCGGCCATCAGCCCCCAGGCGCCGAGGCCGAGCCCCACCAGCAGGCCGCCCGAGGCGTCGCCCCCGCTGACGCCCAAGGTCATCCCGATCAAGGCCGGTAGCCCCGCCGCGTAGCCGAGCACGACCCGCAGGGTCGCGCGGGTGTAGTCGTAGAAGTCACCGAGCGCGCCGATCCCCAGCAGGAGCGACCAGGTCCCGCAGAGGACCGCGAACACGAAGAGCGAGAAGGAGCTGGTGAAGAAGGAGAGCACGGCCTGGATTCCTCCGACCAGGCCCTTCCCTTGGCCGACGGCTTCGGAGACGTAGACCGCCGAGCCGATCAGGAGCGCGCAGCCGAGCAGCGAAGCCAGGATCGAGGCGCTGCACACGCGCAGGTCGTGGCGCCCGAGGGAGTCGCGCTCCCAGCCCTCGATCAAGCTCGCCGGGATGACGGTCACGCCGACCAGGGCCGCGAGCGCGCCGTAGGGGTTGCCCTTGGCCGCCAGGGCGAGGGTCGGAATCGCGGCCAGGGCCAGGCCGACGCTGAGAGCCCGCGCGCAGGCGCACCGGAGCGCGCGCGGCGTCACGGGCGGCAGGCGCTGGTCGATCCAGCCGGTGTAGCGGACGAGGTCGAGGCGAACTCCGTCGTCGGGCTCGTCCCGCTTGTAGGAGCCGTCAGGGCTGAGGCCGCGGCCCCGGTAGAAGCCGGTCGCGCGCGGGTCGTTCTCCATGACCCACAGGTGCAGCTCGCGGAAGCCCGCGCGCCGCAAGGCTCGCACGCAGGCGTCGAAGAGGGCCTTGGCCACCCCGCGCCCCCAGTGGTCCGGGTGCACGTGGAGCGAGTAGAGCTCGCCCGCGCCATCGGTGTCGGGGTCCCGGCTGGGCCCGTAGCTGACGAAGCCGATCACGAAGCCCCGCGGATCGAGCGCGACCTGGGTCGTGCCCAGCGCGCGCGAGTAGATCCGCCTGCGCCAGCCCTGGACGTGGTCCGCTGCCCGGAGGCCGTCGAGGTAGCCCTGATCCACCAGGCCGGGGTAGGCGACCTTCCAAGCCGCGACGTGGACCTCCGCCACGGCCTCGGCGTCGAGACCCCGCGCGTGGCGAACCCGAGGGAGGGGCCTTCTAGTCGTCATCTCCCGTGCTCACGTAGCCGTACTTCTGCAAGCGCCGCAGCAGGCTGCGGCGATTGATCCCGAGCAGGGTCGCGGCCTGGGTCTTGTTGCCCTCGGTCACGCGCAGCGCGTTGTCGATCTCACGCCGCTCGACCTCCTCGACGGCGTCGTCGAGGTTGCGCACGGGGCGGGTCGCCGGGTCGGCGTCCATCCCGCCCAGGAGCTGCGGGTCGCCCGCGTCCGCCAGGGCGGAGTAGGTGATCACGTCGTCGGGGACGAGGTAGGCCAGGCGCCGGATCACGTTCTCGAGCTCGCGAATGTTGCCGGGCCAGGAGTAAGAGCGGAGCGCCTCGAGCAGGCGCGGGTCGCGCCGGTCGAGGACCTTGGGCCGCTTGCCCACCTCGCGCGCGGCCTTGCGCAGGAAGTGATCGGCCAGGAGCGGCACGTCCTCGGGGCGCTCGCGCAGGGAGGGCAGGTTGAGGCGCACGACCTTGAGCCGGAAGTAGAGGTCCTGGCGGAAGGTCCCCGCCGCGATCGCCTGCTCGAGGTCGACCAGGGTCGCGGCCACGATCCGCACGTCGACGGGGATCGGCTCGGTGGCGCCGACCGGCACGATCTCGCCCTCCTGCAGCACGCGCAGCAGGCGGGTCTGCATGTCGACCGACATCTCACCGATCTCGTCGAGGAAGAGCGTGCTGCCCGAGGCGATCTGGAACAGACCCTGCTTGTCCCGCTCGGCGCCGGTGAAGGCGCCCTTCACGTAGCCGAAGAGCTCGCTCTCGAGCAGCTGGCCGGGGATCGCGCCGCAGTTCTGGGTGTAGAAGCGCTTGTGGCGGCGATGGGGGTCGTTGCGGTGGATCGCGCGCGCGATGAGCTCCTTGCCGGTGCCGGTCTCGCCGCACACCAGCACCGGGACCCGGGCGCCGATGATCCGGTCCAGCTTGCGGAACACCGCGTAGATCGTCTCCGAGCGGGACACGATCTCGGAGTAGTCGTAGCGGAAGGTCGGGCCGCCGTCGCGGGTCACGGGCTGCGCGGCCTCGACCGGCTCGGGCTGCAGGCGGCCCGGGTCGAGCAAGCTGTTGAGCACCGTCAGGACCGCGGTCGCGATCTCGCCCAGCTCGGCGGGGGCGGTCGGGCTCGGGATCAAGCCCAGCACGCCCTCCCAGGTGCCCCGGATCGGGTCGCTGATCGGGAAGGCGTGCACAGGAGGCTGACCGGCCTCGGCCTTGACGGCCACCGCGCCCCGCGGCGCCGCGCCGCCGGTCATGTGCGGCGGCGCGTCCTGCACCCCGTCGAGGGACTCGCGGACGGCGCGGGCGACGCGGTCGAGGTGCTTGGCCGGCACCTCCTCCGCTTCGGCCTCGGCGTCGCTTGAGTAGCCCTGGGTCCAGAGGAGCTCGGGACCCTCGACGCGAGCCAGGAAGCCTGCGCGCGCCTGGGAGACCTCGACCGCGAGGCGGAGGATCTCCCGGCTGGCGCGGACCGGGTCGGCCAGCCGGTTGACGCGCTCGACGGTGTCGGCGAGCGCTTGCAGGGCCTCGGCGGCGTTCACGACGGGACGGTCCTCCTCTTCGCCGGCGAGCGATTCGCCAGCGAAGGGAGACAGTCTAGCGATCTCGGGAGTGAGCGGGGGTCGCTCAGTCCCCGCTCTCGCCGTTCTCGACGCCGCCCTCGACGCTCCACTCGGGGTAGATGTCGTTGCTGCCGTCGAAGGGGCCGACGCCGAACCACCACCACTGGTTGTAGTAGCAGTGGCCCCACAGGTCCTTGCTGCGACCGACGAACTCCTTGGTCGCCGCGTCGTAGAGCCAGAACTGGAACTTGGCGAAGCCCTGGCTGCTCAGGCGACGGAAGAGGTAGAGCGGCGGCAGGAGCACCGGGGGGAAGCCCTGGGCCGACACCGGCAGCTGGGGGATACCCAGCACGAAGTCGCCGTCCCAGATCCCGAGCGTGCCGTTGCGGATCTCGAGCACGAAGTCGGCGCCCTCGGCGTTGTCCTTGCTGATCGGGTCCGCCTTGGCCACCAGCTTGACGCCGCTGCCCATCAGGTGGTCGCGCAGGGCGCTGATCACGTAGTTCTTGTCCACCGAGTCGAAGCGGGCGTCGTCGAGGAAGACGTGCTTCTTGCTCAGGAGGCTGGCGTCGTACCTCTTCACGGCCCGCTCGGCGGCGGTCGAGACGAGCAGGATCTCGGTCGCGGTGCGGGCGGTCGTCGTGTCACGAATGCTGCCGATGCAGCCGGTGCTGAGCGTGCTGAGAGCGACCAGGCAAAGAAGAGGGCGCAGAGAAGCGGTCATGTCGGGGATTCCTCCGAAGTGGCCGCACACAATGCCCTTTGAAAGAGCCCGCGCAACCTTGAGCGGGGAGGGGAGTCCCACGTCGCGCTCAAGTTCGCTCGCGACCAAAGCCGAAGAGGCCAAAGGAGGAGCGATGTCCGTTCAGGAGCCTCGAGAGACCAACGCAGCCCTCCGCCGCGGAATCGCGGCGGCCCGCGCCGGCGAGCTCGAAGCCGCCCTCGACCACTACGCCGAAGCCCTCGCCCTCGACCCCGGGCACCTGGCAGCGCGCGCCAATCGGGCCAGCGCCCTCCTGCACCTGGGGCGCTGTGAAGAGGCCGTCGAGGAGTGCGATACCGGACTGGAGCGCAGCCCCTGCGCGGCCGAGCTCTACCTCGTCCGCGGCATGGCGCTGGCCCGTCTCGGTCGCGAGGAGGCCCGCGAGGACCTGATCCGTCACGTCGAGCTCGAACCCGCCACTCGCTTCAAAGAGCGTGTCTGGCGTGTGTTACGTGAACTGGACCGCACCGGAGCCTTCAAGCGACGCGCCGCTTGAGTTGGCTCGACGTGCCGACGATGTAACGTGGAGCCATGGCTGAGGAAGCTCAACCCTCGCGAATGCAGCAGCTGGTCCAGCAGTACGGGCTGGTCGCGGCGCTGATCTACCTGACCACCTCGTTCATCGTGGGGGTCCCGATCGCCTACGGGTTGAGCAAGGGGATCGACGGCAGCGGCTGGTCCTTCTGGGGCGCGGTGATCGGCGGGACCTTCGCGTCGCTCAAGCTGAGCCAGATCCCGCGGCTGGCCCTCACCGCCGCCCTGACCCCCGTGGTCGTCCGCTACCTCCCCGAAGCCGTTCTGCTGGCCCTGACCCCCGAGCAGGAGCCCGCCCCCGCGCCGTCGACGACGCCGCTCGTCGAAGAGTAATCGCTACTCGAAGGCGTGATCGAGGGCGCTGGCGATCAGCGCCGCCACGTGCTCGTCGGCGAGCTGATAGAAGACGTGCTTCCCGTCACGGCGCCGCACCACGAGCTTGGCGTTGCGCAGGGTCTTGAGCCGCTGCGACACGGTCGAGAGCCCGTCGCCGCTCTCGGCCGCCAGCTCGGAGACGCAGGCTTCGCCCTGGGACAGCCGCTCCAGCAGCCGCAGCCGCGCCGGCTCGCCCGCGGCGCGGAACATCTCAGCCGCGCGCTCGACGACTTCGCTCGAGTGTGTCTCGACCGCTCCCTTCGCAGGCGGATGGTGGTGATCGCAGAGGTGCTCTTCTTCGCCCATGCGCGCAGTCTAGCGGAGGAGACCCACGCCGCTGAATGCGAGTCCGACTTCAGCGGTCTCTCGGGGCAGAGCGGGGTTGCGCTGCCCGGTCACCCGGGTTCAACTCCGCGCTCGAAACTCGGCGAAGCGCAGCTTCGCCCCAATTGGAGGGATCCCATGAAGCGCACCTTCTTGCCCCTGGTCCTGTTCGCGCTCTTCGCCCTGGGCGGCTGCAAGATCGTGATCCAGGAGGACGATGGCGGCGGCGACACCTACGACGACGGCGGCGGCGACACCTACGACGACGGCGGCAGCGGCGGCGGCGGCGCCTACGCCGCGGAGCCCGAGCCCGAGCCCGAGCCCGAGCCTCAGCCCCGACGCGCCCGCGCGCGGCGCACGGTCAAGAAGGGTCCCCAGCGCACCTTCGTCGGCGGCTACCGCTCGCAGTACAGCCACCTGCCCAACCTGGGCGAGACCAAGAAGTACATGATGACGAGCGGCACCGCCGTCCAGCTCGACAAGGGCTACATGCGCGGCACCTGGAAGTGCGGCGCTCGCGGCTACGTCAAGCAGGGCGCCGGCAAGGGCCGGACCGTGATCGACGGGCACCTCGAGATCAAGGGCAACAACTGGGTCCTCAAGCAGTGCACCGTCACCGGCAACGTCGAGATCCGCGGCAACAACAACGACATCTCCGGCCTCGAGGTCCTCGGCCGGATCGACGTCCGCGGGATGGGCAACAAGACGCCGTGATTCTGGGGGGGCTGGATTCTGGGG
>MDTG01033192.1_pt1 | contig 10399 bp, 8 predicted proteins | sample 811421 | NCBI WGS metagenome assembly MDTG01 (sample SAMN05326645, study PRJNA326480) | marine metagenome | isolation source: seawater | place: Pacific Ocean: South East | collected 2011
CTCTTCTTTCAAGCCAATTTCACTGAATTCACTTACCTGTTCATCATAACTAGCCGAGGATTGATGTCCGCCCTCAAGCAGCTCTTCAGTGACATTATTTACAGTGAAGTAGGGATTTTTTTGTACTATATCATAGGTATGTCGCGGAACGGTGGTTGGGCGAAGTATAAATCCTACGAGCGCAGGATTGCTACCTAGATGCGTAAGAGTTGAGACGATGCATAGGTTGCTCCAACCTTCGAAGTAGGTGCCGATGAGATGGATGGATTTATACCCTACAACGCTATTTACGAGGTGGGCTCTTTTTCGGCTAGGTAATTCAGCTAGGTGGTTTATATTTAGACGTTTCATAGAATAGATATGTACTTCAATTATAATCGCAATATGATATTACACGATATTAACCTAACATGAGGCAATATCATTCTAAGCTAAACATAAACCTTATTTAAAAAATCACTAAATTCATCTCGTTCATTTAGCCCATAAAGAAGTATACAACAGACTTTGTAATTTACCGCCAAATCATAATTTATGTCTGATCGCTTAAAACGTACACCTTTTTATGCTCAACATCTTGAAGCAGGAGCTAAAATGGTTCCTTTTGCTGGATTTGAAATGCCCATTCAATATCATGGAATAAAAGTAGAGCACCGTGCTGTAAGAGGAAATATAGGCCTTTTTGATGTATCACATATGGGCGAGTTTTTTGTACGAGGTCCTAAGGCGTTGGAGCTACTCCAGTTAGTTACAGTAAATGATGTATCGATCTTAAATGTTGGCAAGGCGCAGTATAGTTGTATGTGTTATGAAGATGGAGGTATAGTAGATGATTTGATTATTTATCGATTGGCCTCCGAAGAATATATGATGGTAGTTAACGGCGCTAATATTGATAAGGATTGGGATTGGTTGCTCTCACAAAATACTATGGGTGCAGAGATCGAAAATGTATCTAATGATTATGTGCTACTTGCGCTGCAAGGCCCCAAATCGGCGGAACTTTTGTCGGAGCTAACTGATACTGATATTCAGCGAATACCCTTTTATGCATTTGAATATGGTGAGGTGAGTGGCGTGCCTAGTTTGATTAGTGCCACCGGATATACGGGTGAAAAGGGATTTGAGCTCTACTTTAATAGTGCAAATTATGACGTAAGTAAAGTGTTTGAGGCGCTAGTTGCAAAGGGAGCCGCATACGGTTTAGAACTTTGTGGTTTAGGGGCTCGAGATACCCTTCGTTTAGAGAAAGGCTATGCACTATATGGGAATGAAATTACGGAAGAAACGAATCCCCTTCAGGCTCGTTTAGGGTGGATTGTTAAGTTTTCAAAAGGGCTATTTGTTGGTTCGCAGGCGCTCGTTGAAATAAAAGACAAGGGGGTAGAAAAAAAGTTAGTTGGTTTTGTCGTCGATCAAGATAAAGCCATACCCCGTAAAGATTATGACTTGTTAGATACTCAATTCAATATTGTTGGTAAGGTTACCAGCGGTGGAATGTCAATTTCATTAGAAAAAGGTATAGGCATGGCTTATATACAAACCGATGCTTTGACATCAAATGGACCTATAATTATTCAAATAAGAAATAAAGAAGTTCCAATTACGGTAACTTCTCTCCCTTTTTTATAGGGTATAAAGGTTTTAATGTATGTCAGACTTAGCGAAAATAGATGTTTATTTTTCAGTACAAGGATTCCAAGAAGAAGATGTTCGTGGTAAAACTGTAGTCATTATTGATGTACTTAGAGCGAGTTCTTCAATGATTCAAGCGCTTCATAATGGGGCGAATAAAGTGATTCCAGTAGAAGACTTATCAGCAGCAGCTCGTATTGCACAAACTATGGAGGTAGGAGATTTCTTGCTGTGTGGAGAGCAGGATGGTATCAAGATAAATGGCTACCATTTAGGAAATTCTCCTCTAGACTATACCGCTGATTTGGTACAAGGAAAAACCTTAATTTTTAATACGACTAATGGGACCAAGGCCATAAAAAAAGCTGCTTTGGCCAAGCAAATTTATATTGGTACCTTCTTAAATATGAGTTCTGTTGTTCGCATGATTCAACAATGTACTCATGAGGTTGTGCTTATTTGCTCTGGTTGGAGAGGAAAACAGTCACTAGAGGATACCTTGTGTGCAGGCACAATTCTTGATGCATTAGGGGCGGGTAACCAGCCCCAAATATTAAAAGATGGAGCCAAAATCTCCTTTGCACTTTTTCAGCAATATGGAGACTCGGCAGTGGATGCTATTTTTCATAGTGATCATGCGAATCGATTAAAAGATTTGGTGTCGGAAGATGATATAAGTTTTTGTTCGAAATCAAATACTCATGAAGTCTTACCCGTAATGAAAGATGGTATCATTGTAATAAACCATGATTAAGTAGACAAATGGCAAAAAAACCCAATAATAATTCAGTAAGCAGGAGCCGTAGCTCTAGTGCCAGACAAGTTGAAATTATTGGGATTTCACTAATTGCTATTGCAGTATTGATTGGGTTGTGTATTTTTTCATATACTCCCGAAGATTACCAGTATCTGCAGACCTTAACACTCACCGATATTTATAAGCCCGACGCTTCTGCTCGGATGATACAGAATTGGTTAGGTCCCTTGGGAGCATTTTTATCTCATCTCTTTGTTTACTATACCTTTGGATATTCAAGCATTATCTTTTCTCTCGTTCTAGTTTACACCGGATGGCATGTATTTCGACAGCGCTCATTACAAGAAAAGTACCAGACTATAGCCCTTAGTTTATGGGCCATGGTGCTGATTTCGACATTTTTAGGCTGGACCCACTCTAATTGGGACTTTCCTCAGCAAGCAGATTGGAGCGGTTCAGCGGGGCTCCAACTCTCTGGTATCTTGCAAAATATAACTGGCATTGCCTCATTATTTATTTTATTGGTGTTATTAAGTATAAATGTATTGTTATTTATTGATCGTGATTTGCAAAAAACCATAGACAACTTTAAGTATTGGTGGAATAATTTTAGAGAGAAACGGAGAGACAAAAAAATTCAAAAAAAAGCCTTAAAACAGCAAAAAAAAGAAAAACGACTAAAGCGTATTGCAGACAAAAAAGCTGAGTTGAGTCGTAGCAATGATGAAAAAGAGTCTGAAAATAAACCTTCTGTTAAGAGTGCAGCAGTGGCCCCCACCCCAATGACTCATAAAGAAAAAGAACAGGTTGATATTGATGAAATTATTAAGCGATCAAAGGCTGAAGACGAAAAGCGATTGGCACAGCAGCGCGCAGAGGCGTTAAAAATGGATTTACGCCCCAGAGCAGATTTGGTAAAAAGTGACGAAAATAATATTCCGCAAGCAACTCCAGGGATAGATGAAGTGGAAGTTTCGGTTTTTGTGGGGGAAGAAGAGGAACAAGCCGATGATAAAGAGTTAGATCGCCAGAATAGAGAAAAAGCTATGCAAGCGCCGATTATTCGGTATCAATTTCCAACCGTTGATCTGCTAAACACCCCACCAAATGAAGGGAATGAGGTTGATTTGGAGGAAATTCAGGAGAACAAGCGGATTATCATGGAGAAACTGAGTCAGCATAGAATTGATATTTTAGGCATAAACGCGATTGTTGGCCCGACGGTGACTTTGTATGAACTACAGCCTGCTCCAGATGTTAAGATTAGTAAGATTGAGAGTTATGCTAATGATCTAAAAATGGCAACAGCGGCCAAAGGACTTAGGATTCTAGCACCCATTCCCGGTAAGTCTGCGGTGGGAATTGAGGTTCCTAATACTACTCGTGAGACGGTTTACATTAAGCAGGTGATTAAAACGCGTAAATTTGTAGAGACCAATATGGCCTTGCCCGTTGCCTTTGGTAAGACCATTGAAAATGAGGTCTTTATGATGGATTTAGCTAAAACGCCTCATTTGTTGGTTGCGGGTGCTACGGGTTCGGGTAAATCGGTGGGTATAAATACCATTATTACTTGTTTGTTATACAAATGTCATCCAGATAATTTAAAGTTTGTGATGATTGATCCGAAGAAGATTGAACTATCTCTTTATAGAAATATTCAGAATCACTTTTTGGCTATGTTACCAGATTCTGATGAGCCCATAATAACGGACACTTCCAAGGCGCTTGAAACGTTGAATAGTGTTACAAAGGAAATGGATGAGCGTTATGATTTACTAAAAATGGCTATGGTTCGAGATATAAAAGCATATAATAACAAGTTTAAAGAGGAAGAGCTCGAGGTAGAATTAGGGCATCGACACTTACCTTATATCGTAGTTATCATCGATGAACTTGCCGATTTGATGATGACCGCTGGGAAACAAATTGAGGAACCTATCGCACGAATTGCTCAATTAGCGCGTGCGGTGGGAATCCATCTTGTAGTGGCTACGCAACGACCGTCGGTAAACGTAATTACAGGGACTATTAAAGCAAACTTCCCAGCTCGTTTGGCTTATCAGGTTGCATCTAAGGTGGATTCTAGAACCATATTAGATGTAGGGGGTGCGGATCAATTAGTAGGAATGGGTGATATGTTATTTACCAATGGTGCAGGGATGACCCGTATACAAAATGCCTTTGTATCAACAGAAGAAGTTGAGAGAATAAATAATTTTGTAGGCTCGCAAGCTGGATACAAACAGCCTTTTTATCTTCCAATTGTGCATGATGAAAGCTCTAGTGGTGTCCCTGATCCATTAGAAGATATTGATGAAATGTTCGAAACGGCTGCAAAAGTAGTAATTTTACACCAGCAAGGGTCGGTTTCGCTGCTCCAGCGCAAGCTAAAAATAGGGTATAATCGGGCTGGACGAATAATCGATCAACTCTTTAACGCGGGTGTAGTTGGACCTTATCAAGGTAGTACGGCTCGAGATGTTCTAGTGGAAAGCGAGGAAGAGCTCCAAGAAATATTGGATGGGATCAATGATCTCTAAGCGGTCATCAATCGGTTATTTTAGTCGATCGACAAGGTGTTGGTTAAGTTTAATCGTGGCGCTTCTTCTAGGAGACCATCTCCTTGCTCAGATAAATTATCTTAACTTAATCCAAGATAAATTAAGGAGCGGGACGATTTTATCGGCTCAATTTAATCATGAGTTTATCGACGCGTATACTCAGGAAACATCGAGAAATGAAGGCAACATATGGATAGGATGGCAACAATACAGAATAGAGACAGCTGGAAAGATCATTGTGGTAAATGGAGAGCTATCCAAGGTACTCGATCGTGGCAGACATAGGGTTATTATCAGTGATTATGACCCAGAACTTGATGATTTTGCCCCATCTAAAATTATTGGAGGGCTAGGAAATACCTATCAAGTGGTAGATACTAAGAGCTGGCGCAATACTCAGGAATTCAATCTTCAAAGCTCAGAGCCTTTTAGCACCTTTGAGCAGATGAGCATCCGTATCGATTCTGATTTTAAGCCAATTGATTTATCAGCCTTAGATATGGTAGCTAATCGAATGCAAACTAGTTTTTCTGAAGTTAAGTACCTCCCTTCTAGCAGTAATTTATTCGAATTAATTATCCCAGAAGGTGCCGAAATAATCGATATACGCTATGAATAAGGCTATAAAATACATCGCCGGTATTATTTTTGCAGCATTTTTCTTGTGGCTATCTTTTTCAAACGTATCTTTTGAAGAACTTAGAAAAGCAACTAAAGGCATGAGTTGGTCATGGTTAATCCCTTTTAGTATGGCATTGACCTTTTCCCACTATATTCGAGCAGAGCGCTGGAGGCTTTTATTAGGGGGAACTACACTTTATGCTCATCGGACCACCCTTTTTGCGGGGGTAATGTTTGGGTATTTAATCAACATACCCCTTCCTAGAGTAGGTGAAATATCTCGCCCTATGTATGTTGCTAAACAGCTAGGTGAAAGCAATTCAACACTTTTGGGAACCATTATTCTCGAGCGCTTTATTGATGTTATATCTATGCTTATTATCATGGGAATAGTAGCCTATTTTTTGTTATCTGATGTAGATACACTAAGCCGACTATTTGGTATAGATTTGGCTAATAGTCAAGTATATTCTGCCTTTTTTTTGAATGTATGGCCGTTAATATTGCTTGGAATCGGGCTAATTTTTTTGGGATGTTTTATCTTTAAAAGACTGAACAAAAATAACCAAAATTCTATGTGGTCTCTCAAAATAAAAGAAATAATAGCTCAGTTTGTAGAGGGCTTATTGAGTATAAAAAAATTACAACAACCTCTTTTATTTGTGGGGTATACCGCCCTTATATGGATTGGATATATTGCCATGATGTATATTCCGTTCTGGATGTTTGACCTACCCTTGCGATTTGATTTAGGTTGGGCAGATGCAGCTATTTTAACAATGGCCTCAGCGGTGGCTATATCCATTCCAGCCCCAGGTGGTATCGGAAGTTATCATTATTTTATTAGCTACAGTTTAGGCATTTTGTATATGGTTCCAGAGCCTACAGGCTTAGCTTTTGCTACTATTACACATGCTGCAACTTTGGCCATGGTTATAATTATTGCCCCTGCTGCCTTGGCGATTGATAAGTTTTTTTCGTTTCAGCGTGAGTCTAACGGCTAAAATGTCTAAAAAGTGTACCTTTAGTACTATGAATAACAGTTCAATTGTACCACATTCAGCACAAACAGAAATGACTGGTTTAATACTAGCCAGTACCGCCTCCACCTTTTATGGGTTTGCATTAGCTCTGCTTATCTGGTTGATGAGTGCCGATATACTTGCACAAGGAATACAGAATACATTGTTACCGGAAATTAATCCACAAGACATTGAAATTAGAAGTGAATTCAAAGCTAATTTTCCTGGTTTGAGACGGCAACCGATTTTGGGCTTTAATCCAAGGCCCAGGGTATTTCAAATTGATCCACACCGAATGCCATTCTTGGAGTCACGCGAAGCAGCTGTTTCGGGAATATCTGTTACTGCTTTGGATAGACCACAAGAACCGGCTAAAATAGTTTGGGTGACACCAAGGCGCCCAAAACTGACTAGCCAACTCGGAATGGGGTGGTTTGTAAGTCCCGAGCTTAGAGTAAACTATTATTCACTTATTGAGGGTGGTTTACTAGGAGTAGGCACTACCTTTGAGTCATCATCGGGTCATTTAATTGATGCCAGCGGCTATAGAAACTTAGGGTTCAATATAGATTATTTAAAAAAACTATCGGAAAGCAAAACCTTAACAAGTCAATTAAGCCTAAATAATGACTTCAATCGAATGTATGTTCTCAGTGATGAGATGCAAAACCTGTTAGCGGGAGTTCCAAAGAAAATCAACCAAGGTATGATTTGGTCTGCTCGCTTAGATGAGCATAAAAACTCTTTCCATAAAAATAGTTATGCTATTCAGGTGGGCCTTTTTGAAAGCGAATTGAATTCAGTTGTTTCGGCTATTCAGGACAATGGATCATCCTCATTTATAGTGGCAGAACTAAATAGAAGCTGGCCGGCCCAACAAGTTCGTGAATATTGGAGTCTTCAATCGGGTGTCGATGTACATTTGAATAAAGTAGACGGAAGTGCGAATTTGCTATACCTTATTAGAGCTGGGGGTGGATACGCCCATTTGATTGATTATACATGGGCAGTCGATCTGGAGACTTCATTGGCATATGCAGATGATACGATCAATAGTGGTATCTACTTAGAACCTGATGCTACTATCAGTTACAATTACAATGATCGGTTAGGTGGGTTTGTGAGGTTGTCGGGTAAACTGAAGAATCCCTCTTTAATGGAATGGCAAGAGTACAACCGGTTTTTAACCCCATCTATTCAGTTACAACATTCTTATCACCTAGGTATATCAGCCGAAGTATTTTGGAATTTCATTCAAAATAGTAGAATATATTCTGGAATTCAATGGGAGCAAATTAAACGTTTTGGTTATGCACAGTTAGAGCAGTTGGACGCTATAAATCCAGATAATCCAACCGCAAATATGCAGAAATTATTTTATAATCTGAATTATGCCGATGCCAAAGTGACTATGTTTTACTTAGGTAGCACGGTTGTATGGTTAGATGGGGATCTTCAGGGTATGACAGAAATACGTCTCAGAAATCCACGATTGACTTCCAATCAAGACATACCTTATGAAGAGAAAATGAAAATTGAAGGTAGTCTAAGTTACTCAATCACTCCCAAGTTACTTCTTGGGGCAAGTATGATGATGGTAGGACCTAGAACGACAATTGGATCTCAGCAAGTAGATGGCTTTATTTTAATACATTCTAGGATGCGATATTCATTTAATGAAAACCTAGGTGCATACATAAGGTTAAACAACCTACTTTCACAGCGTTATGAGTGGTGGCAGGGCTTTCAGGAAGCACCATTGCATTTGTATGGTGGTATAAACTTTGAGTTTTAGGATTAGCCATGATGGATGAAAAAGCAGTAGAAAAAATTTCAGCGCTAATCAAAAAGCAATTATTGGCAGGTGAATCAGTTTATCTAGAAGGAATAGGAACATTTACTCGAATCCATGAGTCGCAGCACTTTTCGCGTGATGATAAAGGGAGAACTGTTGTTCATCCTCCTAAAGATACAATACACTTCAGTTCTGATGAATTAGGGGAAATTGAATGAAGAAATTAGATTTCATACAATATGCTGCGCAAGAGTTATCTATACCTGAGGAGGAGTCGCAGAAATTATTAAGTGAATTTTCTTTTCACATAAGCGATGAGTTAAATAAAACCAGTGCCGCTCAATTGACGGGTCTCGGATTATTAAAAAAGGATACTTCTGGGATTTTTTTGGAGTTAGATCCCTCCTTCGCTATTGAAATTAATTTCAAGTATGTGGGTATGCAGGCGATTGTTGTATCAGACGATTTTAACGTGGCTATAGAGGAAGAACCCGACTCCGACGAGCCTATTGAGACTAAAACTTTAGTTAATGAAGAGCCAGTCACTGAAGAAGTTATGCTTGCTGATGAGCCTGAAGTCGACAACATACTTGAGAAAGATCAAGAATCAGCACTCGAAGAAGACCTTGAATTTGATCGACAAGCTCAGCCCAGCGAGGAGACAGAGCCTGAAGAAGAAATAGAACAGGATTTTGATGAAGAATCTGAGCCTGAGGAAATATCTAAGTCAAACAATGACCTTGATGAAGCGCATGAGTTCGAGGTCGATCAAACTCCTGAGATTAATCAAGAAACCGATGAAGATGATGAGGTTGTTAAAGAAATAACAGAGTCAAACGATGGTTCTAAAATTGATCAACAACCTGAACGAGACGAAAAAGCCAAAGCTCGAATTACTAAACGAACAGCCTCATTACAAAGCTCCAAGAAAACAAAACCTCCTAACCGCGTTCCAATATATGTTGGTATTGGAGTTGTTTTTATTTCCGCCATGATTGCGGGATGGCAATTTTATCTAAAACCTCTACTAGATAAACCTGCTATATTGGTGGGTAATACCAGTTCGGTTCAAAAAGAGCCACAAGGCTCAGTTGTTTTAGATGATATTAAGAGTGAAATAAAAGCAGAAGACTCGAATTCTATGGTTATAAATGAAGAAAGTTTATTTAGCCAAGAAAGAACTACTTTAAAAATGAATGTCGACTCGGTAGTGAGCGCACCAATTATGTTAAAAAACTCCATGGAAATACCAGCAGGTCAGCCGAGATATGGACTAATAGGAGAAGTTGATACCCGGGCTAATGATGGTTACACTTTGGTGCTTTTTTCGCTTTCAAATCGTGAAAGTGCAATTGAAAAATATCAACAATATCATACGGCTGGATACCGAAGTTTACTTTCACCCGTAAATTCAAGTCGCCTCGGACTAATGTGGCGCGTCAGTATAGGGCAGTTTGCGACGGTGGAACAGGCCCTTGAAGAGGCTAAGAAACTTTCCAAAGAACTTATTGAGGATTATTTTATTACCAAAATCTAATGGCATAACCTATGACTTTATTTGCAAATTTATTAACTATAACTTTTGCCTTACAAATGCAAGATAGTTCGATGGTGGACTCATTGAACAGTATAATGAAATCAGAAAGTATTAGCTTTTTCGACCTAATGGTTGAAGGTGGGGTACTTATGATTCCAATTTTTATCCTTTTCTTTTTGGCTGTTTATGTAATTGCAGAACGCTTGAGTGCCCTTGGAAGAACGACGACAGATACACCTGTTTTTTTGGCAGCTATTGAATCAATGCTTAAATCTGGAAAACTGGATCAAGCTATGCAGTATTGTGATAATTTTGATAAACCTTTAGCTCGAATTATCAAAGCGGGTATTAAGCGATTGGGCCGGCCGTTACGCGATATAGAAGATGCGATTGATAATGCTGGTAAGAAAGAAATTTTCTTTTTGGAAAAGAAAATGAATTGGCTGGCCACCATAGCGGGGGTAGCTC
>MDTG01191752.1_pt1 | contig 10399 bp, 9 predicted proteins | sample 811421 | NCBI WGS metagenome assembly MDTG01 (sample SAMN05326645, study PRJNA326480) | marine metagenome | isolation source: seawater | place: Pacific Ocean: South East | collected 2011
ACACCATTTAAATACATCCACTGGCGGTTTTGGAATTCAAGGGCTAAACCCGAAACCCGAGTAGTCCCATAGCTTTCACCAATGAGGTATTTAGGCGAACGCCAGCGATTATGGCGAGTAACAAAGGTATTTACCCAATCTGCAAGGTAGCTGATATCAGCGTTGACGCCAAAAAACATGCTCTTCTGTGCATCCTTTGACGGCATTTCACCTTCTTCATTCTCCAGTACGCGGCTGTAACCAGTATTGACGGGGTTAACAAATACGATGTCTGCCACATCTAATATTGAATACGGGTTAGTTTGAACGCCATAAGGCTGTACAGGGTAGCCTTCATCATCAATATTTAAAATACGCGGGCCGGTATACGCCACGTGCATCCATACTGATGCTGAACCCGGGCCGCCGTTAAAAGAAATAACAAGTGGGCGAGACCCATTGTCTTTTATATCGGTGCGCTGGTAATAGGTGTAAAACAAGGTAGCGACAGCGTCATCTTTGTTATTCCACACCGGTTGCGTGCCCGTTGTGGCGCTGTATTTCACCCGCTTACCGAGTATTTTGGTTTCATGTTCGGTCACTACATGGCTATCGATATCGATAGTGCGTTTATGTGTTTCTGCCGCTTGGGTAGTTACAGCGAACAATGCCACTAAAACAAACCACAATGCCTTGCTTTTAATTGTTGAATTTATTGAGTTCATCGCGTTTTCTTTTCGTTGTTATTAATTTAATAAATACCACGTACATCACTATACCTTGCCGTACAGGTATAGTTTAGTTTGCACGACAGAATAGCCAATATTTCCGACTTATGTCTGTCTGCATTTTATTTGCAAAGAAACCGGTGAGCCTATTGGCATACCTCGGTTTTTGATCAGGCCAATTTCAGAATATTGTGCAGACGTAAAACAAGTTAATGAAGGGAAAGAGCGTCATTTTCAACGCGAGCGAAAGTAACTAGCGTGTAGAAGAAAAGCGATTAAACTCGTTAGCAAGAACAAGAATGGCAGTGCTTACACTGCCATTCTATACGTCAAACTTTAACAGCTACTTTTAGAAGTAACCCCTCACACCAAGTGCAAAGCTACGGCCAGGTCGTGGCGCAATATCTTTTAAGAATGAAGTATGTACTCTGGCTTCGGTATCGGTCAGGTTTGTGCCTTTCAAATACACTGAAATATCTTGATTAAGTACATCTAAGTCATAAGACACACTGGCATCAACTAGGGTGTAGCCATCGGTAGCTGTTTCACCTTCACCGATACGGTCTTGCTCTTCGTAACGTGTAATATCGAGGTGGGCACTTAATCGTTCAGTTTGGTAGCTAAACTGCGTACCAACTCGAAGTGGTGGCGTACGAGGTAAATCGCCGCCATCTTGTAAACGTGCTCTCACGTAGTCGGCAAATACCGTGGTTTTGAATTCATCTGTGGTTTGCCAAGCAACTTGTGCTTCAAAACCATGCAATATTACATCGTCAGTTTTGAAAATATAAACTGGCAGTTCATCAGTGTGTTCGTCGTGATCATCGCCACCTTCTTCATCACCACCTTCTTCTTCACCGTGGTCATGTCCGCTTTCAGCGAAAAGGCCTGTATTGGTTTGGTAGTAATAGTTGTCGATTTGGTTATAAAACGCATTTAATACAAACCCTAAGTTACCTTCGGTTTTACGTAAGGTAAGGTCGATATTATTAGCAGTTTCAAGTTCAATACTGCCTTCACCAAGCTCTATATGCGCATCGCCTTCTTCTTCATGAAAGGCGAATAAAGCCCCGACTTCATAAGTACTGGTGCCAATATGTGGGCCAAACGAAAGTAGCTCAGAGGCTGATGGCGCACGCTCTGAACGAGATACTGAGATACCCACGTTGTAGCCTGGTGCGAAGTCCCATACTAAACCCGCCGAGATGCTTAATGCAGTAAAGGATTCATCGATAGGGAATACCAAGGTGTCTTCATGATCTTCATCATGCTCGTCGTCGTGGGCATCTTCATCGTGGTCGTCGTCATGCTCTTCTTCATGATCATGTGTGTCTAAAGAAGGCAATAAAACGTTATCAGCTTCTAGCGACACATGTTCTATACGGGCGCCGAGTTGAACAAGTACATCATCAAAGCGCTTTTCTTCCATGATGGCCATCGCAAAGGTTTCAGTCACCGATGGGGGAGTAAAGGCTTCTTCACCTTGGGCTGATGCATCGCTGTTTTTGTAATGAAAGCTTACCGCGCCGTTCCAGTCATTCATTGGCGCGTGTAAAATATCGAGTTTTAATTCATGGGTCTCATTTTCAAACAAGGTGCCTGCTTCACCGTGCTCAATTTCAGCGTGTTCATAGTCGGTAAACCCACCCCGTAGCTGAATTTGTTTTACCCAACTGCCTGCAACATTGTATTCACCTTGAAGCTGAACACGGGTTTGCTCTAGGTCGGCAAAAACAGATTCTTCTTCGTGATGCTCTTCTTCATGGTCTTCGTCGTGGTCGTCATCATGCTCTTCTTCGCCGTGGGTATGGCCAGGAATGCCGTATTCACGATTAAATTGCTCAACTGAAAGCCCTACATAGCCTTGATCAAACAAGTAACTGGTGCCAACGGTAAAGCCACTCGACGCTTCATTGCTGTTCTCTACTACTCGCGACTGATCTTCATCATGCTCTTCTTCGTCATAATCGTCGTGCTCTACTTCAGGTGAAACAGGAACATCGTAGTCGTTAGATTCGCGCCAGTACCCATCGGCATAAAAGGCGAAAGACTCATTCCCCGTGGTTACATTGAAAGAGCCAAGCTGTTGATCATCAACCGAGTTGGTTTCAAGTAACCATTCGCCTCGCGTTGTACTATCGGTAGGAATGCGACCATCTACTACATTCACAACACCGCCAACTGCGCCACTACCGTAAAACAAGGTTGCAGGGCCACGAAGGACTTCAATTTGCTGAGCCGTTGAGGCCTCTGAGGCTACTGAATGATCAGGGCCTACTCGTGAAACATCGCTCACGTCTAAACCATTTTGCGCGATAAGTACTCTTGGACCACTTAACCCACGAATAACAGGTGTACTGGCTACCTTTGCGTGGAAGCTAGTATGTACACCGGCCACTTTTTCTAAACTATCACCCAAGGTCGATGTTTGTTGGCGACGAAGGGTGTCGCCTGCCAACACACTAACCGGTGATGCAGATTCCATTACTGACAAATGAATGGGCGTAGCAAGCACGTCAACCACCTCAATTGGAGAACGATTTAACGTGAGAGAAAGTTGCAGCGGCTCGCCTTCTATCAGCGTAATATCTTGATGAAGATGAGCAAAGTTGGGTGCCGAAATATGCAACTCGGCTTTGCCGTTGTTAACATCACGTAGCGAGAATTTACCTTCGCTGTTGGTTACCGTGCTTTGGCTTGTTCCTTCTACTTCAACCTTTGCACCTACTACGGCACTTCCATTTTTATTAAGCACAGTGCCTTCTATATTCTGTGCTAAAGCGCTGGTCGACAAAAACGCGCTTACTAATGCTGCTACCTTGGTAACCCTAACCATTCCTAACCCCGATACTAAGTTATAATTTCAATCCTATTTATTGTTATGTTATAATGTATCAAAATGCAACCAAAAGAAAATTAAGAAATAGTTCAAGTTATAGATTGAGAGGCGTTCACATTAAAAGCACGAGCACTTACTTTGTCTCAACAAGGTTTTGTGAAATGAACTTACGTGTCTACACTCCACTTCGGTAAACATGAAAGTTGCTCAATATTGAAAAATTTATAAGAAGGTAGATTTATGAAAAAGCCCCATATAGCGGTCTCTTTACTCTTTTTTTCTAGTTTGGGATTTGCCGTGAATGCGCAGCAGCATGTACACGGGCAAGGTGAGCTTTTGGTTTCTCAAGAGGGAAACATGCTTCACCTTCAGCTTGTATTACCTGCCGCAGACGCCCTTGGTTTTGAGCACGAGCCTGAAACTGCTGAACAATTAAATAGTCAAAATTTGCTTGCCGAACGTTTCACATTAAATACCAATGTGATTGATGTAGAGGGTAAATGCGAGTTAGTGAGTGTTGAGCACACATTAGAAGCGCATGATCATAATCATGAAGGCGGTCATAAAAGCGGCCATGAAGAATCACATGAAGATGCTCACGAGAGTGAACATGCTTCGCATAAAGAGCATGACGAATATGCGGGGCACGACGATCATGAAGAACACGACGAAGAAAATCATCAAAATATAGAAGTTGAATATCAATTTCATTGTGATGATGCAGTGTCGGGTATTACTGTTGCCCTATTTGAATCCATGCCATCGCTAAGCGCTATTCAAGCTCAGTGGATCACCGAGCGTGGACAAGGTCTTTCAGCGTTATCTGCCGGTAAGCCAACGTTAAGCTGGTAAGCTAAAAATCGAGTAGGTTAAAGATAAGGAACCATACTGAATGAATTTTCAAAAAATAAGCGATAAAGCTGCCATAGCACTGTCTATGCTATGCGTGGTGCACTGCTTATTATTGCCTGTTTTATTAATTCTGCTTCCTCCGATAGCGGGGGTTTTAGCTTTTGATGATGAGTTGTTTCATAAAACGTTGTTATTCTTTGTTGTGCCTATCAGTGTTATTGCACTTATGATGGGGTACTTTTATCACAGAAATCACACCATGCTTTTAGTGGGTGGGGTGGGGCTATCATTGCTTATTCTAGCGGTAGTGTTAGGACACGACTTGTTAGGAGAATACGGTGAAGTGGTGTTAACGGTAATAGGGTCTAGCTTCATCGCATTTAGCCATATTCGAAATCTTAGGCTACGCAGCCAAACAGACAATGAAGCCGATTACCCGCACATCATCACACATAAATAACGGCGTACAGGAAGGGTGTGTATGACAACAGGTAAGCCTGAAAAATTAAGTGCTATTCCAACTAATATTATTAGTGGCTTTTTGGGTGTAGGAAAAACAAGCGCCATTTTATCCTTATTAGAAGCTAAGCCAGAGAATGAGCGGTGGGCTGTTTTAGTCAATGAGTTTGGCGAAATTGGTATAGATGGCGGCTTTTTTGAGGGCGTTCATACCGAAAAAAGCGGTGTGTTTGTGCGTGAAGTACCCGGCGGTTGTATGTGCTGTGCATCAGGATTGTCTATGCAAATTGCGCTTAATCAGTTGCTTGCGCGATCTCGACCCCATCGTTTATTAATAGAGCCTACGGGGCTAGGGCACCCAAGAGAAGTATTAGAAGTGTTATCTGCCGAGCATTATCAAGAAGTGCTCAATATTCAAAAGAATATCACTTTGGTTGATGCCAGAAAGCTAACAGATATACGCTACACCCTGCATGAGACGTTTAATCAGCAAATTGATGTTGCGGATATAGTTGTCGGTAACAAAGAAGATTTGTACCAAGATGACTCTAAGCAGCTGCTTATTGAGTATGTTGCTAACCGCCGTGATCCCATGCCTGATATCGTTTTTGCACAACATGGAAAGTTAGCGCCATCGTTGCTAGAAGGTGCTTCGGATGTGGTTAAAGCAATGAAGCAACCTATACCTCACCATTCTCATGATGACGAACATCATACTCATGAAAACACTGATAGCGCTGATCACGATCATCATCACCACAATCAAGCCCGTAATATTAACGATATACCCCTACCACAAAGCGGCTTCGTTAAAATTGAAAATAGCGGAGAAGGCTTTCAAAGTATGGGGTGGCGATTTTCGCCCTACATTGTATTTAACCGAAACGCGCTACATGACTGGCTAAACACGCTAAAGGTGGAAAGGCTTAAAGCAATTATGATCACCAATGAAGGTATTTTCAGCTACAACATTGTAGATGATGGAATATCAGAAAAAGAATTGGATGATTGTTTAGAAAGCCGTATAGAAGTGATTATTAACGAACAGGTTGCTTCTAAGGCGGGCGCTGATGACATTGGTGATATGTGGGAGCAGCAATTAGTTGCTTGCCAGCTAGATGAAAACTAGATGGCAATTAAATGCTCACAAAACACCTATTAATTGCTCTTTAAACGCTACAAACACCCAAGAAAATAGCTAACAAATACCTATCATCGTTTTTGGAAAAATAGCGTCTACTCTCTGAATAAGCCTAGTGAGCACGAAAGTCATCGGGCTGACCATGGTAAGCCTCAATGTCGTATACGTTTAGGATATACGCTGAGGTTCCAAGGGGGTCTTCAAACATGCCTTGCTCTAAAATACCCGTTAATGTAAATGCATCGGCCAAATTGTGATGAGCAAATCCATCACTCAGTTGTACAAAAATAATTTGATTGGGTGGGGGAGGTGGAAAGTGAATACAGGCGCCGTAGTAAGGCACCACGAAAAAGCTCTGCAATGTGCGATCTTCATTCACTTCTATCGGAACAATAAAGCCGGAAATAGAAATCGCTTTGCCTAAAACGGTTTGTACTATGTTGGTTGAGTGAAGGGCTGATTTGTAATTTTCATCGCTACTGGCTTGAATAGATAACAGCAACTGATTCGTTATAGACTGAACGGTGCCGATTTGAGCAGGCGATAATTCACTTGCAGCATTACCCGATTGATATTGACGTAACGTAGCTTCTTCTTGTTCAGGCAGTAAGTCTTGCCAACCTAAACGCACCACACTTTTTCGTTCTACTTCTTGACTGAATAAGTCCTGTAACTCAGGGTTGCTGGTCTGATAGAGCGCTTGGCTTGTGGAAAATTGGTGTTTTATGCTGGGCCAATATAGTTGAACTAGCCTAGCGAACACACTGCCAGCCACTAAGAAAAGTAAAAGGAGTAGTACGGTCTTCAGCGGTTTGCGCTTAGCATTAATGGCAGCCCGCTCCTTTCCTTTAGCACCGGCGTGACTCACTACCTTGTCCATTTCCCTTACGCTGAGCGCAGTTCAATTTTCTGATTTAGTGAAAAAGGCTTACCGTCACTCAACCCATTTATTTGAATTGAAATTTGCGACGAGCCTGGGCGCTTTACCGTAAATGTTAAGTTGTAAACGCCAGAATCTTGTTCCAGCAATACAGTGCTTTCGCCCACTATTTCTACGCCATCGCTCCCTGTAAAACTCACGTTTACATCACGATAGCGTAGCGGTATTACGTAAGATATTTTTGCTGTGGAGGCTTCATCAACAACCACATTCACCTGTTTAGCGTGTTTAACCGACAGGGTTTTGAAAGCCGACGCCTGATAATGTTGCTGAGCAAGGGGGTGTAATCGGTTAAAGCCAAAACCCATATTGCCACCACCATGCAGGTCGCATGCATGCGCGGCAGAAACAACCGTTAAAGAAGCAAGCAGGGTAGATAATAGTTTATTAAATCGTGTCATCATTTATCCCTCGTAAGGTTGCACATTAACGTGCTCTAAACGGTACGCTGCGGTGCCCATTGCATTTTCAGTAGTGTCGATAGCCAAGGTACCTTCAAACCAGAATGGATCGTACAAGCTTTCTAGCTCAACACCTTGCTCAATACTTACGTAAATAATTTGATTGGGCGGTGGTGGTGGCATATGAATGCACGCACCGAAGTAAGGTACGATAAAAAACTCTGTGACCATTTGCGATTCGCTGCTTTCAAGCGGAACAATAAAACCAGGAATACGAATAGGCTTATTCTCAAAGGTTTTAACAACCTGCGTTGATGTCAATGCTTGTTGAAAACGGTTAGTGGCTTCGTTATCAAATTCTTGATTACCAAAGGCTTCCACCGAATCTTCTTGAGAACCATCTTCGATACCGGCTAAATAATCTGGCGGATTGAGCAGCGCGGCCAAATCTTCCTCAGGCATTAGCTGTGTCCATTCAACCTCTTGATAGTCAGGCGCTTCGATATCTTCTGCATATGTTGTAGGATAAAAAAGCATGCCTGCTATCGCGACAAAAATACCAATGCGGGCGCGTAAGAAGAACTTCATCATTTTATTTAGCCAAGAATTATTATTACAGTTAGTATAAAACGTTATAACATAACAGGTTTAGATTGTACATTTGAAGTCTAGCTAAGCATACTCTTACGCCAACGTAGGCTTAGTTTTGGCTTAAATGCCGGCCTAATAGAATGAGAAGCCGCCACATCCACTTTTACGCAAACATGGCGTAATGCAAAAAGGAGATGATTCACATTGTCAGCAGCACCAGAGCAACCTTTGAAAAATGAAGCACACTCCAATAAGGCAGCGCCTAACCAAGACAATGCTATTGCGCTAAATGACGTTCAATATCGTTATGCAGATGCAAACAGCAGCGGGCTGGATATACCCACGTGGAAGGTGAATTACGGTGATCGTGTTTTCTTACATGGTCATTCAGGCTCTGGCAAAACCACCTTGCTTAACTTGCTAGCGGGGGTGCTAACGCCACAAAGCGGTGAGTTATCGTTACTTGGCAAGCCTTTTTCAGCTCTATCAGCCAGGCAAAGAGATAAATTTCGCGCGCAGCATATTGGCGTGGTATTTCAGCAATTCAATTTAATTCCTTACCTAAGCGTGCTTAAAAATATTGAACTGGCCACTTATTTTGCAAAAGCGGGCAAAACCAATGTGGCTGATGCAGCCGAAGCGCTACTGACCGGGCTTAATTTGCCCGCTACTATTTTGCAGCAGCCTGCTAATGCGTTGAGTGTGGGTCAACAGCAACGTGTAGCCATTGCCCGGGCGTTAATCAACAAACCAGAAATATTGCTCGTTGATGAACCTACGTCTGCCTTAGATGCTGCCGCACGAGACGCCTTTATGACTATTCTCATCGACATGTGTAAGCAGCACAACACAACACTGATATTTGTAAGTCACGATATGTATTTGAAAAAGTTTTTTGAAACTAGTGTAGAAATGTCTTCATTAAAACAGCCTGCGGAGACCAAGTAATGTTAGTGTCGTTAGCGTGGAGTAGCTTAGGTAGTCGCAGAAAATCAGTGGTATTAACGTTTCTTTCGCTGCTAATTAGTATTAGCGTATTGCTAAGCGTTGAGCACATTCGCCAGCAGGCAAAAGAGAGCTTTAACCGAACGATTTCAGATGTTGACCTTATTGTTGGCGCCCCAAGCGGTCAGCTAAATCTTTTATTGTATTCAGTGTTCAGGATGGGAAGCCCCACCAGTAACATCAAATATGAAAGCTATGAAGCACTGCAAGAAAGTCAATTAGTGGACTGGGCAATTCCTATCTCTTTAGGGGATTCTCATCGCGGCTTTCGGGTAATGGGCACCAACGATAACTACTTTCAGCATTTTAAGTTTGGTAACAAGCAGGCGCTCAGTTTTCAAAACGGTCAAGCCTTCGCGCGCTTATTTGAAGCTGTGATAGGCGCCGATGTGGCCAAAGCGCTGGGTTATAAAGTGGGAGACAGTGTGGTGATATCTCATGGTATTGGTAACACCAGTTTTACCAATCATGATAAGACCCCTTTCACTATTACCGGCATACTTGCAGCCACTGGCACACCGGTGGATAAAACCGTGCACGTAAGCTTAAACGCCATTGAAGCTATTCATTTATCGGCATCAAGGCAAAACCAATTACTCAACGATGCAACGTCGGTAAATACCACGCCAGATAGTGTAACGGCAGTCATGCTTGGGCTAACTTCAAAATTTGCGACCTTCAAACTTCAGCGCGATATCAACAACTACAAAACAGATAGGCTTATGGCCATACTGCCTGGCGTGGCACTGACCGAGCTTTGGCAAATGATGGGTACGGTCGAAAATCTACTGCGAGTGATCAGTATACTGGTGCTTATATCTTCATTATTTGGGCTATCGACCATGTTGTTAGCGTCTATGCAGCAACGTAAAAACGAGATTGCGGTTTTGCGTGTATTAGGTGCAGGTCCTGGGGTTATTTTTACTTTGGTATTGGTAGAAGCGCTTATTTTAGTGTTGCTAGCTATTGTGGCAGCGATAGGGCTACTTAGCGTGACGCTAACCTTATCGAGCGATTGGCTAGCGTCGCAATATGGTCTATTTTTAAGTGCCAATTTGCTGACGATAGAAACGCTGAAAGTGGTAAGTGTGATCACCTTGGCAGCTATTGTCACCTCGGCGATACCAGCATTTGAAGCGTATAAAAATGCACTGCACAGTTCACTTTCTGCAAGGTAGCTGTGTTGGCAAATAACTGGGCCTGCTAAGCAATGCCCGATATCGCGAATCTGGGGTGAACCATGGCAAAGCACTTCGGCGTATATTGAGTTTGCGATACACTGCAAAAAACGTTTACGAGGTTAGCCATGTCATTACCCCTTTCACTACTCGATCTTGCCCCTATTTCCGAAGGGCAAAGCATAAGCGATGCATTAAGTAACTCGCGAGAGTTAGCTAAGCAAGCAGAGCGTAGTGGGTATCAACGAGTGTGGTTGGCAGAACATCACGGTATGCATGGCGTGGC
>MDTG01199284.1_pt1 | contig 10399 bp, 9 predicted proteins | sample 811421 | NCBI WGS metagenome assembly MDTG01 (sample SAMN05326645, study PRJNA326480) | marine metagenome | isolation source: seawater | place: Pacific Ocean: South East | collected 2011
GCTGATCCGCCGGCAGGGACACCTCGTCGACGGCGTCGAGCAGGGCCGCCCGGGCGGGCGCCGGCGACGGCGCGCGCCGGTAGAACACGCTGTTGCCTTCCCGCCGGCGCACCACCAGCCCGGCCTGGTGGAGCACCTTCAGATGATGGCTGAGCGCAGGCTGGGCGGCGTCGACGATCCGGCACAGCTCGAGCACCCCGTAGGAATCGTCCTTCAGGATTCTCAGGACGTTGGCGCGCAGCGGATCGGCCAGCGCCTTGGCGGCGCTGACCACGGCCTCGAAGCCGGTCTCCGGCGCGGCGAGCTGTACGGACGCATTGGCGGCCATGGGTCCCTGGCGTTCCTGCGGGGCGGTGAAATCGAAGGCGGCGAGACTAGCATGCCTGACAGCAATATCAAAATATTTTGATATTGGATCGCGGGCCGCCTGTGTCAGAATTCCGCCCGGCACGAATTCAGGAGTTCCCGGCTTCCCATGACCCGCGCGTCCCAGTCCCCGGCCTTCGCCCCGGCGAGCAAGCTCCCCGGCGTCGGCACCACGATCTTCACGGTCATGTCGGAGCTGGCCCGGGAGGCGGGCGCGCTCAATCTGTCCCAGGGCTTCCCCGACTTCGACGGCCCGCGCTACCTGCTCGAGCGGGTGCAGCACTACCTCACCCACGGCCACAACCAGTACGCGCCGAGCATGGGCGCGCCGCCGCTGCGTGCGGCGGTGGCGGCCAAGGTGGCGGACCTGTACGGCTGCCGGGCGGACCCGGACGACGAGATCACCGTGACCTCCGGCGCCACCGAGGCCCTGTTCTGCGCCATTGCGGCGGTGGTCCGGCCCGGGGACGAGGTGATCGTGTTCGACCCGGCCTACGACAGCTACGAGCCCGCCGTCACGCTGCAGGGCGGCATCACCCGGCACGTGCCCATGCATCCGCCGTCCTACCGGCCGGACTGGGACCGGGTGGCCGATCTGATCAACGAGCGGACGCGGCTGATCGTCACCAACACGCCGCACAACCCCACCGGCGCGGTGTGGCTGCCCGAGGACATCGAGGCGCTGCGCGCGGTGCTGGCCCGGGCCGACGCCGCCGGCCGGGAGATCTACCTGCTGGCCGACGAGGTCTACGAGCACATCATCTTCGACGGCGTGGCCCACGAGAGCCTGTGCCGGTACCCGGACCTGTTCGCCCGCAGCTTCGTGGTGTCGTCCTTCGGCAAGACCTACCACACCACCGGCTGGAAGATCGGCTACTGCGTGGCGCCCCGGGCGCTGTCGGCGGAGTTCCGGCGGGTCCACCAGTACGTCACCTTCACCTCGAACACGCCGGTGCAGCTCGGCCTGGCGGATTTTCTGACCGCCCACCCGGAACACCATCTGCGCCTCGGCGAGTTCTATCAGCGCAAGCGTGACCGGTTCGCGGAGCTGCTGGCCGGGTCGCGGTTCTCGGTGGTGCCGAGCGCCGGCACCTACTTCCAGCTCGTGGACTACGGCGGCATGTTCGACGAGCCGGACACGGCGCTGGCGCGCCGGCTGACGGTGGAGGCGGGCGTCGCGACCATTCCCGTGTCCGTGTTCTACGCGACGGACCCCGGACACACGATGCTGCGGCTGTGCTTCGCCAAGGACGACGCGACGCTGGCCCGGGGCGCGGAGATCCTGTGCAGCCTCTGACGATCAGCCTCGTCCAGACGCAGACCGCCTGGCACGATCCGGCGGCGAACCGCGCGCGTTTCGACCGCTGGTTCGAGGCGCTTCCGGAGACCGCCCAGCTCGTGGTGCTCCCGGAGATGTTCTCCACCGGCTTCACCATGGCCTCCGCCGAGGTGGCCGAGCCCATGGACGGCCCGACCGTCACCTGGATGCGGGATCGGGCGGCGGCGCTGGGCCGGACGCTGTGCGGCAGCGTGGTGATCGAGGACGGCGGGCGCCGCTTCAACCGGTTTCTCTGGGTGCCGCCGGACGGCGCCGTCGCCTGCTACGACAAGCGGCACCGTTTCCGCATGGCGGGCGAGCACGAGCACTACGATGCCGGCACGGCGCGACCGGTGGTCCGGCTCGGCGAGTGGCGCATCCTGCCGCTGGTCTGCTACGACCTGCGGTTTCCCGTGTGGCTGCGCAACCGCGGCGACTACGATCTGCTGCTGGCGGTGGCCAACTGGCCGGCCCCGCGCCAGGCCGCCTGGAACGCGCTGCTGCGGGCCCGGGCGATCGAGAACCTGGCTTACGCGGCCGGTGTGAACATCGTCGGCACCGACGGCAACCAGGTGCCCTATACCGGCGGCTCCGCGGTCTACGACCCCGAGGGGCGCACCCTGGCGGAGGCGGGGGACGACGCTTGCCTGCTGACCGTGACCCTGGACGGCGACGCGCTCGCGGACTACCGGCGGCGCTTCCCGGCCTGGCAGGACGCCGACGATTTCCAACTGGTGAACCCGACGACTGACGAGAGGAGCGGCTGAATGAAGTGGTGGCATGCAGCGGTGGTGGGCCTGGCGCTGGCCGGCTGTGACGGCGGCGTGGATTCCGGCAGCGGACATCCGGGCGAGCAGACCTACAACCGGTACTGCTTCTCCTGTCACGCGGCCGGCATCGCCAGCGCGCCCCGGACCGGCGACGCGGACGCCTGGGCGCCGCGCATCGCCAAGGGCATGGACGCGCTGCTGCAGTCGACCATACAGGGCGTGCCGCCCGGCATGCCGCCCTACGGGCTGTGCTCCTCGTGTTCCGAGGAGGAACTGGCGGCCGCCATCGACTACATGGTCGAGCGCAGCCGCCCGGAGTCGCCCTAGCCGGGCAGCCAGTCCCGCGGCGTCGCCGCCGGGAACGAGCCGAAACCGGGCACCACCAGGCGGTGGCAGTGGAGCTGCAGCCGGGGGCCTGCTGGGCGGGGTCGTCCGGGCGTCCGTAGAGGTGGTCGCCCAGCAGCGGATGGCCGATCCAGGCCAGGTGCACCCGGATCTGATGGGTCCGCCCGGTCACCGGGGCCGCGAGCACCAGAGTGCGCCCGGCGCTGCGGCGCAGCACCCTCAGCCGGGTCACGCTGCCGTGGCCGTGGCCGTCGCCGTCGGGTGCGCCGAGCGTCCAGCCCGAAGCCGTCCGGCGGATCGACTCCCGCGGCCCGGCGACCCGGTAGCGGCTCTTGCGGCCCTTGCGCAGCGGCAGGTCGACGGTGCGGGTGCGTCCGCCGGGCGGTGCGCCGGTCACCCAGGCCAGGTAGTACTTGCGCACGGCGCGCGCCTGGAACGCCCGGGTGAGGCGCCGCTGGGTTGCCTGGTCCAGCGCCACCAGCAGCACGCCGCTGGTGCCCTTGTCGAGGCGATGCACCAGGTAGGGTTTCGTGCCCAGGCATTCCGGCAGCAGGTCCCACAGGCACCCGGCGCCGCTGCGGTCCGCCAGCAGCGAGACATCGGCAGGCTTGTCGAGCACCGCCAGGCGCTCGTCGCGATAGACGATGCCGGGCATCCCCGGGGCTGGCCGTGGTGGTGATGGAGGCATGACGAGGGTCGTGGGTCCGGTACGGTGGTCACCCGAGGTCGCGCCAAAGTACCATAGGCCCCCTTCAGCGGGGAGGTTGGATCATGCGGGCAGCAGTCATGCGGCGCGGCCGCATCGTGGCGGACGAGTTTCCGGATCCGGAGCCCGGCGCCGGCGAGGTGCTGGTACGCACCCTCGCCTGCGGCATCTGCGGCTCGGACCTGCATCTGCTGCAGCACACCGACGCCTTCGTCGCCGCCAGCCGGGAAGCGGGCGGCGAGTTCGCGCTGGACACCGCCCGGGATCTGGTCATGGGCCACGAGTTCTGTGCCGAGATCCTCGAGCACGGCCCGGGCGCCGCCGGAACGCTGCCCGTCGGCACGCGGGTCTGTTCGATTCCCGCGCTGGTGCGTCCGGGCGGCATGGTGTCCGTCGGCTTTTCCAATGACTGTCCCGGCGGCTACGCCGAGCGCATGGTCCTCTCCGAGGGCCTGCTGCTGCCCGTGCCGAACGGCCTGGCCACCGCCCATGCGGCCCTCACCGAGCCCATGGCGGTCGGCTGGCACGCGGTGGCCATGGCGCGCCTGACGCCCGAGGACGTGCCTCTGGTGATCGGCTGCGGTCCGGTCGGGTTGGCCGTGATCGCCGCGCTCAAGCTGCACGGCGCCGGGCCGATCGTCGCGGCGGACTTCTCGCCGGCCCGGCGGCGCCTGGCCGAGGCCCTCGGCGCGGACGTGATCATCGACCCGGCCGAGCAATCCCCCTACGCCTGCTGGCAGGACGCCGCCCGGGACAGCGCCCAGGGACGGCTCACGGATGTGAACCCGCTCACCGGCGAACGGCTGCTGCCGCCCGGCGTGTACTTCGAGTGCGTGGGGGTGCCCGGCGTGCTCGATCAGATGATGGCCGGCGCGTCCCGCGGGTGCCGGGTGGTGGTGGTCGGGGTGTGCATGGAGCAGGATCTGGTGCGGCCGCTGCTCGGCATCACCCGGGAGCTGAATCTCCAGTTCGTGCTCGGCTACACCCCCGAGGAGTTTGCCGCCACGCTGCACCACATCGCCGAAGGCGATCTGCCGGTGGCGCCGCTGATCACCGGGCAGGTGGGCCTCGAGGAGGTGGCCGGCGCCTTCGCCGCGCTGGCCAATCCCGAGCGCCACGCCAAGATCCTGGTGGAGCCCGCCCGAGCATGAATCTGCGAGACCTGCGATACCTGGTGGCGGTGGCGGAGCACAAGCACTTCGGCCGCGCCGCGGAGGCGTGCTTCGTCAGTCAGCCGACCCTGTCCACCCAGATCAAGAAGCTCGAGGAAGAGCTCGGCGTGACGCTGATCGAGCGCACCAACCGGCAGGTGATGCTGACGCCGGTGGGGGAGCGGATCGTCGCCCAGGCCCAGCGGGTGCTGCGGGAGGTGAGCCAGATGGTGCACATCGCCGAGGAGCACAAGGACCCCTACGGCGGCGAGTTCCGCCTCGGCATCATTCCCACCGTGGCACCCTACCTGCTGCCGAAGATTCTCGGGCCGATCAAGAAGGCGTTTCCCAAGCTGCGCATCCAGCTCACCGAAGCCCAGACCCACGTGCTGACGCGCATGGCGCGGGAGGGCGACCTCGACGCCATCGTGCTGGCGCTGCCCCTCGAGGAGGACAGCCTCAAGCAGGTGAAGCTCTACACCGAGCCGTTCTACTTCGCCGCCTCCCGCTCCCACCCGAAGGCGGGTCAGAAGACCGTCTCCCTCGACGACCTCGACCACGAGGAGGTGCTGCTGCTCGAGGACGGCCACTGCCTGCGCGACCAGGCACTGGAGATCTGCCACACCCACAACGCGGTGGAGAACACCAACTTCCGCGCCACCAGCATCGAGACCCTGCGGCAGATGGTGGCTGCCAACGTCGGCATCACCCTGATGCCCGAGCTGGCCATCACGTCGCGCAGCGGCCCGGTGCGCTATCTGCCGTTCAAGGGCGACAACCCGCACCGGGACATCGGCCTGTGCTGGCGCGCCAGCTCGCCCCGGGCGGAGCTGCTCGGCGAGCTGGCCGAGGTGCTGAAGAAGGCGATGAAGCAGGTGATGGCGGGGGGGAAGGCGAAGGAGGTGGCCTGAAGCCACGCTGGCGCTCGAACCGCCCAGGTGTAGGAGCGATCTCCAGATCGCGATCGGCCGCCGCGTAGCGGCGGCTTGGCGGTTTCCCAAGGGGAACCGGCGAGTTCATTCCAAGTCTCGTGGAATCGCGATCTGGAGATCGCTCCTACACGGGGGCGGATCCGGCCGGTCAGTCGAGATCCCCGACCAGGCTCTTGCGCGTGTCGTCCGACAGCGTGACCTCACAGCGCATCTCGTCGTGGTCGATGCCCATCTTGATGTCGGCGCCGGCCTTCGCCGCCTCGATGCTCTTCGGATCGAGCTCGAAGCGCAGGAAGTGCACCGCCGAGGTCTTCTCGTCGGTGGAGCGGTCGAGATCCTCGTTGGCGACGGCGAAGACCTTGTTCTGCCCCGCCACCTGCACCCAGATGCGGTGCTCGATGCCGGCCATCCGGCCGAGCGCGCGGCGGCGCTCCTCCACGTCCGGGTACTCGAACATGAAGGTGCCCTTCCAGTTGGTGCCGTCGGGGATGAGCGGGTTGTAGGCCGCCAGCTCGTCCTCGATGTCGGCGGCCTCGAACAGGCGCTCGACCCGCAGCATTTCCTGGACCTGGTACTTCAAGGTGGTGAAGTCCTCGAAGTACATGGTGGCGTTGGGCGTCAGCGCGACGCGGCGCGGCTTCTTGTGCTCGATGACCTCGGCCCGGAAAGCGTCCCGCTTCTGGGCGTACTCCTCGAGGCTCCAGAGTTTGGAGCGATCCAGCTTCTGCATGACTAGACTCCGTATGCTTTGCGAACCATGGTGATCGGGTGTTCCGCCTCCCCTGATCCCTCCATGCCGTGCGCGATCATGCGTCCCGCCATCGGGCAGTCGGAACCGAAGGTGTCCGGCTCCGCCTGTTTCACCCGGTTGACCACGGGGCGGGCGATCTTCATGGCCTTGTCGTAGGTTTCGCTCTTCACGGCGTAGGTGCCGTCGTGGCCCGAGCAGCGGTCGATGTGGGTGACCTCGGTGTCCGGCACCAGCTTCAGGAAATCCCGGGTCTTCATGCCGATGTTCTGCACCCTCTGGTGGCAGGCGACGTGGTAGGCCACCTTGCCGAGCCCGGTGCGGAAGTTGGTGTCGATCAGGCCGTCCTTGTGGCGCAGCATCAGGTACTCGAAGGGATCGAAGAAGGCGCGCTGGACCTTCGCCACGTCGTCGTCCTCGGGGAACATCAGCGGCAGCTCCTGCTTGTACATCAGCACGCAGGAGGGGATGGGCGCCAGAATGTCGTAGCCGTCCTCGATGGCCTGGAGGAACACCGGCAGGTTGGCGTCCTTCAGCGCCTCCACCTTCTTCAGGTCGCCGAGCTCGAGCTTGGGCATGCCGCAGCACTTGGCGTCCTTGAGGATGCGCACCGGCACGTTGTTGTGGTTCAGCACGGCCACCAGGTCCTCGACCACCCGGGGCTCGTTGTGGTCGCCGTAGCAGGTGACGTAGATGGCGACCTTGCCGGTGGTGCGCTCGCCGGGCGTGCCCGGCAGGCCGGCGCCGACGTCGGTGCCCAGCCGCCGGGTCAGCGGCTTCGGCTCGAACCGGGGCACCGGCGCGTCGGGATGGATGCCGAGCATCCGGTCACCGGCCTTGCGCAGCGTCTTGCTGGCCGCCGCCGCGTTGGCGAGCTGGGCGATGCCGGGGGTGCTCAGGGTGTCGAAGATCGGGTCGGTGCTGGTGATCACCCGGTCGCGCCATCGGGTGTCCTGGTTGCGGAGCTTGTAGGCCTTGGCCCGCAGCATCAGGTGGGGGAAGTCCACGGCCCACTCGTGGGGCGGCAGGTAGGGGCACTTGGTCTCCGCGCAGAGGTCGCACAGGTAGCACTGGTCGACGACCTTCATGTAGTCGTCCTTGTCGACGCCGTCCACTTCCAGTGTCTCGGACTCGTCCACCAGGTCGAACAGGGTCGGGAACGAGTCGCACAGGCTGACGCAGCGGCGGCAGCCGTGGCAGATGTCGAACACCCGCTCCAGCTCGTCGTACAGGGATGCCTTGTCGTAGAAGGCCTCCGTCCGCCATTCCAGGGGGCGTCGTTCCGGGGCTTCGAGGCTGCCTTCTCTGCTCATCGTGTCATCCGTCGTGGGTTGCTCGTCGTGGGTCGTCCGGCCGCGGCCCAGGGGGCGCGGACGGCGGGCCGGATCGCGGGCCCGAATCGAAAAGGGGTCCGTAGCGGACCCCTTCCCGAGGCTGCAAAAGGGGCAGCCGATGTTGCCCGGGCCGCCTGGCCCGGCCGCGATCAGGCCATGCTGTCCAGCGCTTTCTGGAAGCGGTTGGCGTGGGACCGCTCGGCCTTCGCCAGGGTCTCGAACCAGTCGGCGATCTCGTCGAAACCTTCGTCGCGCGCGGTCTTCGCCATGCCCGGGTACATGTCGGTGTACTCGTGGGTCTCGCCGGCGATGGCCGCCTTCAGGTTCTCGGCGGTGGAGCCGATGGGCAGGCCGGTGGCGGGATCGCCGACGGCTTCCAGATACTCGAGGTGCCCGTGGGCGTGGCCCGTTTCGCCTTCGGCGGTGGAGCGGAACACGGCGGCCACGTCGTTCTCACCTTCGACGTCCGCCTTGGAGGCGAAGTACAGGTAGCGGCGATTGGCCTGGGATTCCCCGGCGAACGCGTCCTTCAGGTTCTGCAGTGTTTGGCTGTCCTTCAGTTCCATGACTAAACCTCGGTCTTAGTGGTGAGTGAAGCGTCGTCGATCGGCCCGATTCCGCGTCTGTGTGTGTGCATCCGGCGGGCGGGATGCGGGCTGGAACATGGCACGATTCGCGGGAAAGTATACGGCGCGAGGCGGAGTCGGGCATTCGAAAGAAGCTATCGTCACAATAGATTGAAGCTATCGCGGCGGCGTCTTTGTGATGCGCCGTATATGATAATCATTCTCATCCGACGTGTACAATCCGCCCACGCCGCCTCGCGCCGGCGCTCTCGGGGCGCCATGCCGGCGCCGGACGGCGTGGCGCTGAACACGACAAGGGGGGTGCGCGTGATCCGCGCCGAGCTCGGCCAGCTCCTGCGGCTGGCCATGCCGATCGTACTGACCCAGCTCTCCCAGATGGGCATGGGCGTGGCCGACACCATCATGGCCGGCCGCTACGGGGCGGTGGATCTGGCCGGCGTGGCCCTGGGCGGCAACGTGTTCTGGCCGACCATCATGCTGCTGGGCGGCGTCATCATGGCCCTGGTTCCGGCGGTCTCCCAGCTCAACGGCGCGGGACGCCCCGCCGAGAGCGGCGAGGTCGTGCGTCAGGCCGGCTGGATCGCCCTGGTCGGCGGCGCGGTGCTGATCGCGGCCTACCGCAACGCCGAAGGCTTCTTCGTCGCCCTGGGCATCGACCCCACGGCCGTGCCGGTGGCCACCGCCTATCTGGATGCCCTGTCCTGGGGAACGCTGCCGCTGCTGGGCTATTTCGGCCTGCGCTATCTGTGCGAGGGCATGTCCTGGACCCTGCCCGCCATGCTGGTGGCGTTCCTGGGGCTGCTGCTCAAGATCCCCCTGAACTACGCCTTCATCTACGGCGCCGGCCCCATTCCGGCGCTCGGCGGCGCCGGCTGCGGCTGGGCCAGCGTGGTGGTGCTGTGGGTGGAGTTCGCGGTGCTGCTGGCGGTGGTGGCCCGTTCCCGCATCCGCCGCACCGGCGTGTTTGCACGGATCTCCCGGCCCGACGTCCGGCAGATCTGGCGGCTCGTCAAGCTGGGCGGTCCGATCGGCCTGACGATCTTCCTGGAGTTCTCCATGTTCTCCATGGTGACCCTGCTGATCGGCCGGCTCGGGGTCGACGCCGTGGCGGCTCACCAGATCGCCACCAACGTCGGCGGACTGGCGTTCATGATCCCCATGGCGCTGGGCATGGCGGTCGCCATCCGGGTGGGCTACAACACCGGCGCCGGCGACCTGACGGCGGCCCGGCGCAGCGGCTGGGTCGCCATCGGCGTCGGTCTCGCCTTCGCCGTCGTCGCCGGCGCGGCCCTGCTGGCCCTGCGCGCGCCGATCGCGGGCCTGTACAGCAACGACGCCGCAGTGATCCGGGTGGCCGCCGAGCTGATGGTGTTCGTCGCCGTCTACCAGCTCGTCGACGACACCCAGGTCACCGCCATCGGCGCCCTGCGCGGTTTCAAGGACACCCGCATGCCCATGGTGATCGCCCTGCTGGCCTACTGGGCGGTGGGCTTGCCGGTCGGCCTGGTGCTCGGCTTCGGCTGGCTAGAGGTCCCCGGCATGACCGGGGTGCGGGGTTTCTGGGTGGGGCTGTCCGCGGGTCTGTCGGTGGCCGCCGTGGTGCTGATCTGCCGGTTCGCCTGGCTGTCGCGCCGGGAGGACCGGGTGCTGGCGCTGGCGGGCCGGTGAGCGCGCCCGGCGCCTGAACGATGCTGTGGATTCCGCTCACCATCGCGGCGGCGTTCCTGCAGAACCTGCGTTCCCTGCTGCAGCGCCGGCTGACCGGCGCGCTGTCCGTCAACGGCGCGGCCTACGTGCGCTTCTGCTTCGCGCTGCCGTTCGCCTGGCTCTATCTCTGGGCGCTGACCGGCGGCGCCGCGCCGTCCGCGCCGGGCGCCGGCTTCTGGGGGTACGTGATCGCGGGCAGTCTGGGCCAGATGTTCGCCTCGGCGTGCCTGATGGCCGCTTTCACCCTGCGCAGCTTCGCGGTCGGCACCGCGCTGTCGAAGACCGAAGCGGTGCAGACCGCGCTGCTCGGCCTGCTGGTGCTGGGCGACCGGCTGGCGCCGCTGGCCTGGGTCGGTGTCGGCGTGAGCTTCGTCGGCGTGCTGCTGCTGATGACCGGCGTGTCGGTCCGGGACGCGCTGCGCCACCCCCGCGGCC
>MDTG01181296.1_pt1 | contig 10398 bp, 11 predicted proteins | sample 811421 | NCBI WGS metagenome assembly MDTG01 (sample SAMN05326645, study PRJNA326480) | marine metagenome | isolation source: seawater | place: Pacific Ocean: South East | collected 2011
TAATATAAGTATATTTAATTTTATGCTAAATAGTGTAAAGGAATAGGCAACGATGTATAACACAACAGATAATGCAAACTTATCATTTCACGGTCATGTATTGATCAGTGATGCAGACACGGGTGAAGTTCTGCTAGATAAGTTTAATGCAATTAATTTTGAAAACATGGCCATTGCAATTGCTAATTTACTAGCCAATCAAACAGATGCAAATGGAAATGGTTTTTACATTTCTAAAATAGCATTTGGTCGTGGCGGAACAATAGTTGATGCAAACGGTAACATTACATATAAAACACCAAAAACAAATGGTTCACAAGGTTCTTTATATGAACCAAACTTTGGAGCAAACGCTGATCAAGTTGTTGAGAAAGCTGTTGGTTCATTTGAAATATCCGAATCAGCTGGACAAACATTTAGAGACTTAACAAGTGTTGTAACACTTGATTACTCGGAACCAGCAGAAGCACTTGCAAGCGATAATGCTTCTAACTTTGATGATGCACAATCATATGTATTTGATGAGTTAGCATTAGTTGGAGACAATGATGCTTTACTTACTCATTTAATTTTTCACCCAATACAAAAAAGCCTTAACCGTAAACTAGAGATTCGATATACTCTAAGAATAACAGCAGGAAATTAAAATGGCATATTCAATTAATAAAAGAAATGGAACTATAACAATTGTCGAAGGTCAACTCAATACTGAAACTAGCCTGCAACTCGTTGGTAAAGATTATTTTGGATATGGTGATGCAATAGCACAGAGTTTTGTAGATTTATTACAGAATTTTGCAAGCGACACAGCTCCAACAGCTCCAATTGAGGGGCAGATTTGGTATGATACAAGCAATAACTTTCTTCGTATTTACAATGCAAAAGACTCTAATAATCCTGTAGTTGACACTGATGGTAGTTGGGCGACAATAGACTTAGGATCATCAGGTCCTACTATAATAAAAGACACAACAAATGTCGATCATGAAATATTAGTCTTATACCAAAACGGATTAGCAGTAGCTGCATTAAGTTCAGAAGCGGCATTCACAGTCCATGCAAGTGATGCTCTAAAATCATCTTTTGCTGATATCAAAACAGGTATCACATTAAGTGGCGCAGCAAATATGAAGTTTCATGGCACAGCAACAACAGCAGAATATGCTGACTTGGCTGAGTTATACTCAAGTGATAAAGATTACGATGCAGGCACAGTTGTTAAAATTGGCGGCGATGCAGAAGTTACTGAAACAACTTATATAAGAGATGAAGATGTATTTGGTGTAGTATCAACTGACCCAGCATACTTAATGAACAGCATGCTACAAGGAACAAGTGTTCCAGTTGCACTAGCTGGTAGAGTTCCTTGTAAAGTAATGGGAGAAGTTACAAAAGGTCAAAGACTTACATCAAGCGATACACCAGGTGTAGCAATTGGTGCACCAAGTGATGCAACACACAGACAAGTAATTGGAAGAGCATTGGAAAACAAGACAACAGAAGAAGTTGGTTTAATAGAAATAATTGTTGGAGTAAAGTAATTGTCTACACCTTTTAATCCTAATGCTAGCGTAAGCGCATCTGAATTTATGACAAACCTTGTAACGTTTTATAACGATTACTGGAGTGATCCTGCTGGCAGTTTTAGTTTTGATGCACAGCATACAGTAGACTTGGATAGAAGAAAAGGTTGGGGACAAGATCAAGTAAATGTAAAAGGTATAACTGAAACAAGTGTAGCAACGGGACAACTTGTAGAAGCTGAACACTTGAACTCAGTTATTGCACAAGTAAATGCAGGATTGCAACACATAGACAACAGTTTAACTTTACTTGGTAGTGTATCACAAAATGCATTAATAACAGCTTCAGAAGTAGAAGCAGTTAGACAACAGATATCAGGAACTATTGATACAAGAAAGTTCGAAGTTGGTGATGATTCAAGTATGATTACTGTAATTGATGATGAAAACAATGCAGTAGACCCAAATGATCTTTCAAGCCTAGGAACTCCTTGGAGTGAGGATTTATACATAGAATACAAATACACATTTACAGATTATAATCATGCCAGACACTTTTTTAACAGTGGAGGTGAACTTACAATCAAACTTGATATGACAAATCATAACACACCAGGAAATCTAATATGGGATGAAATTTTTGAATCATTTGGCCACATAGGTATAGGTGCAGTAAATAGTCAAGCAACACAAGAAGCTGGAGATTTATATCAAGCTCCTAACCTTATTCCTAACAGAGGTTTTTATTCTATTACACCTTCATTCACTACACTATTCGAAACAGCAGGTGCTTATTCAGTTGGCGATCCTGGAAGTGGTGCTTATATATACGCATTTATACAAAGTGCATACAATAGTAGAAGAATAAAAGTAGAAGGCAAAGGTGTAGATAGTTCATCAGGATTTGATATAATTATAAGAGTATCTCTATTAGAAGATGAAGACGATAACTTTCCAATCACAGGTAGAATTTCAGCAGACATAGGATACAAAATAGCTGAACTTAGTCCGGACAATGGAACAGGTGACATGAATCCATATACAGGTGTTCCTGGTTCAACACAATATAGATTTCAAGCTATAGTAGATCCAACAGTAACATTAACAACAACATGGACACCAGACGATTTACCAGATCCAGAACAAGTTACTTGGGATGCAGGCGATCCTGGTGTTAACTGGACTCAAACAGATACTTACACGTTTGACGAATTATAAGTATTGACAACTTTAAATTTTTATCATACAATAAAAAAATCTTATAGGAGTAATCTATGGACGAACGTCTTCAGAAAGCGTTAGAGTTTAGTAACTATACCGCTACAATCAACAATCAAAAAAGAAATATTAAAAACAGGTTTGAACAACTTAGACTTGTTCATTTTAGTGGTGGAGTTTTTATTGCCAATCACGAAACTATCTCATTTATAAAAACAATGATAGAGATGGACCATACTTCTGGTATATTAATAGATAGCAAAGAAAATCCCATCAGCATTAAAAGTTTTAGAGAATTACTTGAAAGGCTAATGGATGCATATTTTAGTGCAACAACAGAATACGAAGCCGAGTATGCTAAAATTAAAAAAGCACGAAATATTAAGTCGCTAATGGATTGGTAATGTCAGAAATACAAGAGCAACGTGGTGTTTGTTTTTTTGCATACAATAACAGTCAAATAGATTATGTGGAACTTGCAACACTAGCCGCACTATATGTAAAAGAAAATTTAAATCTTCCTGTGTGTTTAATCACAGACGAAGGCAGTGAAGCATGGCTACAGCAATCAAAACCAGAGCTAGCAGAAAGATGTTTTGATTATATTGTTCTCACAAATGACGAAATGAAAAAAAATAATAGAATACATTATGATAGTCCTTGGTTTGAATTTAGCGCACAGTTTAACAACAGCAACAAACACAAAGTATATGAATATAGTCCATTTGAACAAACTATACTGCTAGACATTGATTATATTGTAAAGACAGATTTCTTGCATAATCTTTTTAATTATCAAGGAGTATGTATGTTTGACAAAGCAATTAATATCAGAAATCAATTGCCATTACTCAGAGAAACTATGTTACATGAGGCAGGTATTAAAATGTGGTGGAGCACTGTAGTTTACTTTGATCGTAGTGATATGAGTAAATTATTTTTTGATACATGGGCACATATTGCAGATAACTATGAATTCTATCAATATCTTTACAACTTTCCTCCAAAATTATTCCGAACAGATTATTGTGTAAGCATAGCAAGTCATATTTTAAATGGTATGACAGAAAGTAATGTAATCAATTCTATTCCTACACAAATGACAAATGTGGGACAGCGTGACGATATTAACGAAGTTCAAAGTAAAAATAATTGGATCTTTATTGCTAACGATCAAAAAGAGAATTGGAAAAACATTGTTGTCAACAATGGTATAATGGATATACATTGTATGAATAAACGTTCATTGGGTAGACATTATAATAAGTTGGTGGAGTTTTTTAATGAGTAGAGGATATGTTATACAAGCAGATACAGATCCAGAATTGTATCAAGCAGAGCTTTTGGCAAATAGTATAAAAATTAAAAACAAAGATGCACAAGTATGTTTGGTAACTAGTAGGAATCTCGAAGCTGATGCATTTAACGATATCGTTAAATATGAATTTTATATGCACGAAGAAGTAGCAAACATTAGGCAAAAAGATTGGCAGTTGTATTGGTGTAGTCCATATGAATACACTATTGCTATGGATTGTAAATCTATTGTTATGGAATCACATGACAACCTTTGGGATTATTTAATAGACAATCACAGTGTTTGCTTGCCTACTGTTGTAAAAGATTTTAGAAACAATGTATTAGTAGATAAACAACTTTCTAAATACGAGCAAGAATACAAATACAAAAAAGCATACGGTAATTGTTTTTATTTTGACAAAAGCGAGGAAAGTCTTCAATACTTTAAATTTTTAGATCCACTGTGTAGAGATTGGAGATCTGCAGAAGGATCCTTGTTTCAAAAACAACATGCCAACAAAGAGTATTACAGTGACTTAATTCATACTGTGGCTGCCAACAGTATGAGATTTGATGTGTTTCCTATATCAAATGATATTTTAAGTTATATCGATATGAACATCGCATGGAGTGATGGTATATTGCCAGACGGAGAAAACTGGCTTGATGTTATGAGTGTGTGGAGCACAGATATAGCAACTCTTAAAATACAAAATTATAGTATTAATAATACCTTATACTATCACGAAGATAGCTTTTACAATAATGAAATAGCAGATGACTTTAGAAACTACAGAGAAGCAATTAACAAATAAAAAATACTGGATAAGTTTTGTAGAAGCTACTGGAAAAGTTGTAGGAATATCGGCTACAGAACCAAATAAAGTAAATGATAAATTTACCGTAATACAATCAGATAATGAAGATTTAAGATTACTTTTAAAAGGAAAAGCCAATATCAAAAATTATTTGGTAAAGAAAAATGCTTTAACAAATGATTGGTTGTTTAGTAAAAAAAGTAAAGAATTAGAACTTCAGCCAATAAGGAAAAAGTTTGAACAAGTTCCTTTGTCAACCAATGCAGAAGAGAATGATATCTTTGTAAATTTTTACAAGCAAAGCATGAAAGCAGTTATTACACTAAACAAAACAAGAGTTATAAAAAATAACAATTTAGCAACAATAAGTGATGTTGTGGAAAACGAATATAGCTTGTTAAATTTATTTGTTTGTAAGAAAAACGATCCTGATAAACTTATTACTATTATTGAAGTAGATGCAAAACTACTAGTGAAGTATGGTAAACTACTTTTAGATTTACCAGAAACTATATTAAAATATGCAGACATAGATAAAATAAGTATATTTGTTCTTCCTGTTTTTGAAAAGTATGGTATTAGTTTTGTAGACAAATTTATCGAAACACCAGATTTAAAAGGACAATCAAAACTTATCAATCAAAATACACACGATGATGCATTAATAAATATATATGCAGTTAATGATAATGTTTTAGAAATAAAAAACAACACAAATGAATCACAGTTTAGTTTGTTTTATAACCAAAGTAATTTAAGATTTATAGTATGTAACAAACATGTTGATAACTTCATAGGAGGTTTTGAAGTAAATGTAAATGAATTATTGTCAACTGATAGTATAAAAATAAAACTAGATTTTGAAATACCTGATAAACCATTATTCTTTTACAAAAATAATAACATATCAGTATCATACAACGGAGAGAAAACATGAGCAACATGACTAGTATCAACGAATTTGATATAGTTTTTATTAGCTTCGACGAGCCAAATGCAGATGAGAACTACAACGACTTATTAGAAAAATGTCCATGGGCACAACGTAGTCATGGTGTGTTTGGTAGTGATGCAGCACACAAAGCTGCAGCAGACTTAGCAGAGACAGATAGATTCATTACTATCGATGCAGACAACATTGTTGATCCTGCATTCTTTGGTGTAGAAGTAGACATGGCACGTATACGAGATACAGATGTTGTTAGTTGGGCAGGTAAAAATACTATCAACGGATTAGTTTACGGCAACGGCGGTATTAAGTGTTGGCCTAAAGAAGTTGTATACAATATGCAAACACATGAGAATGCACCAGCAGGTGATAAACGTGCGCAAGTAGATTTTTGCTGGAATATTCATTATATTCAGATGAACAATATCTATTGTAATGTAATGAACAACGGCAGTCCATTACAAGCATGGCGTGCAGGATTTCGTGAGGGTGTTAAGATGGGATTAGTAGATGGTGATGTAATTGATCCTCGCTATTTAAAAGAACGTGTGCATGATAAAAACTACAAAAGACTACTTACATGGATGAGTGTTGGCGATGATGCCGAAAATGGAATATGGGCTGTGTATGGTGCAAGGCTAGGTTGTCACATGACAAACATTGCAAGAACAGAGTGGGATTGGAAAAACGTAAGAGACTTTCGTTGGCTTACTAATTTTTTTGAGACAGATGTTCTTCCACAATTTCAAAACAATGACGATCAATTGTGTAAACGCACAGGCACACGTTGGAACTATGATGCTGTGCTAAACGCAAGCAACGAACTTGGGTACGAACTACGCAGAGATTTGGATTTGGAAATTGCTGACCTAGGAGTAGAAGGAAGTAAATTCTTTAAAGAAGTTTACATTAATCCTAGTAGACTTGGCGCACAAATTAGAGAAGACCAAGTAGAAGACACTCTTGAATGAAAGATAGAAATATAATATTTGAGCGTAATGGACAACAAGTCTATTGGCGCATTTCTGGTCGCATTGAACGACATCCTATTCCTGTCAAGTTAGATGTTGATGGTAAAAATGTCAGTGTTGATTTAGCACAATTAATCAATGAACATATAGATTTATTTACTAAAGAGATGATTGATAAAAAAAGCAATGGTTAAATTATCTGACATAGAATTTGAAACAAATAGTAAAAATCAAATAATTAAAAATGTTGAAAATACTAAACGTATGCGGACATTGCTGGATAAAACAGGATGTGGATTTTGTTTGGCCAAATGGACGCAAGTTACATTGCACTTAGGCACAGGACTTACACATAGTTGTCACCACCCTATCCCACACAAAATAGATTTAAAAGAACTCAAAAATAATCCTAGTGCGTTGCATAATACCTCTTTCAAAAAGAAACAACGTAAAGAAATGCTACAAGGAGGGAGACCTAATGAGTGCGATTACTGCTGGCGTATAGAAGACGGAAATGGTGAAGGACTAAGCGATAGGCATCATAAAAGTTTAGATGATTTTAGTTTACACAAGCATGATGAAATTGCACAACTAACAGGAAATGAAGATGTTTATCCAACATACCTAGAAGTAAGTTTTAGTAATGTGTGTAACTTTAAATGTAGTTACTGTGGTCCTGACTTTAGTAGCAAATGGGTACAGGAAATAAATGAACATGGATACTATGATTTACCTGGGCAAGGATACAACCATACTGAACATAAGCATATTGCTAACAGAGAAGACAATCCATACACAGATGCTTTTTGGTTATGGTTTCCAGAAGCCAAAAATCATTTGCATACATTAAGAATAACAGGAGGGGAACCTCTTATGAGTAAACACACATTTAAGTTATTAGAAGATATCAGAGATAATCCTGCACCTAACATGGAACTTTCTATTAATACAAATGGTAATGCTCCTGATAAAAACTGGAAACGATTTTTAGAACTGATAACAGATATTTGTCATAACAACAAAGTGAAAAAGTTTACACTGTTTACAAGTGCTGAAGCGTTTGGAAAACGTTCTGAATATAGTAGGTATGGAATGGATTTTGAATTATTCCAACAGCAAACACAAGAGTTTTTAGAAAAAACACACAATACTAGGGTTGTGTTTATGTGTGCTTTTAATATTTTTAGTATTACTAGTTTTAAACAATTCTTAGAATGGGTATTATATCTAAAAAAAGCCTACAACTTTAACGGTCTAAGCGATTGGATGGAAGGGATTGGACTTGATCCTGTTAATAATTTATTAACTAAAGATGTGCCAAATTATGAATACTTTCCGATGCAAACCATAAAGGTTAGAAAAGAAAGAACAAAAGAACAAATTTATTCTAGAGTAGGAATAGATATACCATACGTGCGATATCCTGATTTTTTAGATGCAAATATTGCAACCAAAGATTTAATAGTAGATTACTTTATGCCAGCATTAAACTTTATGTTTCAATATGCCGAAAGTAAAGAGTGGTTTGACTGTTTAGGTTTTGAAGATTGGGAAGCACTTAAACTTAAAAGAATTTTTACAAACATTGCATTCCAAGTTACACAAGATGAAAGAGAAGATCAATTATCTAATAACGAACATACAACTGCTAGAAGAGCAAGATTTTATAAATTTGTTCATGATTACGATACAAGAAGAGATGTTAGTTTTTTAGATACATTTCCTGAAATGGAAAATTTTTATAATGTGTGTGCAAAAGAATATGAAAGATTTACAAGTAATGGTAACAAAAGTTGAACTAAAAGATTTAGATAATCACTTGTTCTGTCCATTGCCTTGGATAGGAGCACACATAATGCCTAATGGAACATTTAGTTATTGCTGTGTGCAAAATCAATTTGATAAAGATCTACAGCAAGCTGGTGATCTCAGAGAACAAACAATACAAAATGCTAGAAACAATTCTTGGTCAAATAATCTTAGGAAAGACTTACTTAATGGAGTGCAAAATGAAAGTTGCAGAGATTGTTGGAACTTAGAAAATCAAGGTATAAAAAGTTTAAGACAACATTACCATAATCATTGGTTTAAGGAAGCAGGTTACGAAAAAGATTTTGTAGTAAACTTAGATGGAACATTAGACAATCAAAAAATTATATATTGGGACGTAAGACAAACTAATTTATGTAATATGAATTGTGTTATGTGTGGTCCTGAATATAGTAGTCTCTGGAACAAAGACATATTAAATAGTCATAACAAACCAATAAAAAGTGCAGGTATTATTGATGCTGTGCAAGTAAGTAAAGATAATATACTTGATATAATAAAAAAAGATATTGACAAAACTTATAAATTTTATTTTGCAGGTGGCGAACCTTTGATTAGTCCTATGCACTGGGCAATATTAGAAGAATTAGTAGATCTTGAACTTTTTAACGTAGAGATAGCATACAATACAAACTTACTTAAATTAGATTACAAAGGTAAAAATGTAATTGACTATTGGAAAAAGTTTGAGTCGGTATATGTTGGATGTAGCATAGATGCAGTAGGTAAACGAGCAGAAGTGATACGCACTGGAACTAATTGGAAAAAAATAGATAAAAATTTTCAAACTCTTAACCAAGAATTATATTATAGTAAAGCATTGAATATTACAACAAGTAATATGTCAATAGGAGGACTATGCGATACTATAGAATGGGCAAAAAGTTTTGAATGGGAAAATGAAGAACATACATTATTAGTAAATAATTTAGTATATCATCCCGAATGGCTGAGTATAAATGTGCTTCCAATAAATGTTAAAGAAAAAATATGGAAAGATATCAAAGGGCCATTATTAAGTCTAAAAAATAAAAGAGGCATTGAACAGATAGAGTTAGAGTTATGGAAAGACATTGATGAAGATAAATTTGAAAGATTAAGTAATCGATTTGTAAAGCATATACGTTGGTTAAATAGCATAAGAAATACAAGCTCAGAAGAAATGATAAAACAGGGTTGTCCTGAACTTCTCGATTGGTATAATGAATATTCAATAAAGTATGATAACTTGAACCAAGAACAATTAGAGGCATTGTAATGTTTGATAAAAAAATACCTGTATATTGGGACTATGATAGAGATCCTGAAAATCATTTTCAATATATAAATGGTTATTCAAAACAATCTTTAAATGACTATACTTGGAGTATTTTAAAAAAAAGCTACGAGGATTTGAAACAATATCCCCAATATGAAAATTTAGGTCGACCTACTTCTTTTTTTTCACCAGGTGGACATATATCGCAACAATTTAGAAGTTGGAATGTCAATAAAGAATCTTTTATCTACCCTTTAGTAATACTACCCTACTTGGCATTTAGAACTCATGCTAAAGCAGACAGTTATTGGGAAAAATGTGTTAATTTAGATAATGAATTATTAGATCTAGTTTGTAAACAAAAAAGAGGTAAGATATGCCTATATAATAATTGGGAGGCTTGGCCTGCAGAAACATATCTCAACATACTAAATGTATTATGTTCACGTTATAAAGAATGGAATTTACAAGAAGTAGACTTTATAATTTCTTCTTGTAATGAATTAATAACAAGTGGTAATAATGTTACACA
>MDTG01050243.1_pt1 | contig 10397 bp, 17 predicted proteins | sample 811421 | NCBI WGS metagenome assembly MDTG01 (sample SAMN05326645, study PRJNA326480) | marine metagenome | isolation source: seawater | place: Pacific Ocean: South East | collected 2011
AAGTTTTACCATTAAGAAAACCACATTCCGCCATTCTTAGTTGCAGCTAAAAAGCAGTTGTTTTGATTTTGTTGTTTCTCCATAAGCTCTCTGGACTTTTCTAAGTCAGATGTTTTATTTTTGTCCGGTTGAATTGTCACAGGCCATATTCTTGAAAGCCATGATTTTGTTCTTGCTCTTGCAAATGAAACCATCGAAATCTAATTCTGTAAATCATAAGGCAACTAATTAGCTGCCTATATTTCTTATAGCTTCGAAAATGAGATTACCTATTACATTTGTCTTGAGATAGAGATCAGAAATACCACAAGATTCGCTTATCCATAATTAACCAGAGTTAGAAATGCCTTATTAGATTAAGGAAAACTTCTTTTTTCCATTGCATTTGATGCTTAGAGAAGTTCAGAATATCAATAATTAAGCAAGTTACTTTGAACTAATTCAGTTGAAACTAATACCATGGGCGGTGGTTTAACACATTGGTGAGCTTCTAGTTTTAAAAGCTGAATAAGCTCTTAAACGTACAGATTTAGATTTATGATTCTGTTAGTCATTTTTATTAGTTTTTTAATCTGGTAGTAAATGCATCACCTTGAACAAAAATCTTCTTTCTATTGATTCCTGCTGGTAAAGCAAAAATCAACACAATCGATAGGAACACAATCAAATCCAAAGGAAATCTTCCTATCCCCCATTCTGAAAAGGCTATAGCTAATGTTGATAATTGCATTTAATTTTTTTGTGGCAGTCAGAATTTATATGAAATTATCAAATTTTGAATATTGGCTTAGCAAAAATTATTGAGATTCCCTTGGGAAAACCTGTACATTTAAATTATTTTTGTTGAAATTTCTGAAGTAAATCAATAATGAATAACCAAAAAAGAAATATTTATCGCTATTCGTATTACTTCTAGGTGTTTCAAAGGGATTACTGGAACTTCCGGTCAAAAAACATCCCGATTTGTTGAATGGCTCAACTTATAAGTCTAACTAATTCTTGGAAACCCTACCTTTAAGATCAATTGAGAACTATTCTTTCCAGTTATGTTTGCATTCATTCCTCTCTGGCTTTATCAAAAATACTATTTTCCATCAAAAAATGACCGCTGCAGCCTACAAAAAAATCGCAGTTAAAGTTTTAGTGCTTTGGAACCTTCCCGCACTGTTAATCCTTGCTGGACTTGTTTACGTTGGTTCTTCAGCCATCGTTTAGCAATTACTTCACGAATGAACTACGACTTAGTAAACGGTTGAATAAGATATTTATTTCGTTGTTGCATCGCTTTTATTGTTCCTATTTTTGAATGATGAAAAATTTGATAAAAAAATATTTTATTGTTTTTTGATTTATACGTTAATTAATTTTTTAAGTCATTATTTATTTTTCTTTTTTCTCCAGTCTCGCTTTAACTCATATTCATTGCTGTTATCTAGATAAACCACTAAAAAACCAAATAAAAATCCTATAAAAGCCACCAAAACTACAAGTTGATTTATTGGAGAAAGATTTTGAAGGTAATTCATCTCTAGTAATAAATTTTATATTTATAGCTCACCTTCTAACAGTTGTATTAAAAACCTTATATACGGTTGCAATTTACTTCTTTGTGAATGATCAAGAGATTAATGGAAAGATTTTGATCGTGTTTAATTAAAAGCAGGATAATATGATTTAAAAAGGATTTCGAATGAAGCACGATAATTAGGTGTTAAGACTGACTTGTTTATGTTTGAGAATGAGGCATTAATTGATTAATAATTATTTTTTTTACTATGCCATCACGTGTTCTTGATGACTTTATAGATGATTGTTTCCTAAGCGGTGATGATATATGTAAATTTGAGATCTATAGATCTAGAAAATATGAGAATAAAGTAAACCCAATAGCATCAGAATTAATAGCCTTTAAGAAAAAGGCAGAACTGAATAAGAACCCACAGTAAATAGCATAAGTATTTACATCCATATACGTTTGGAGGCTTGCTTATATCGAAATAGCAATTGATATGATTGGCATTAATTGGATTATCGCAAAAATACGATGTAGAATAAAAGAGATATGGTATGTTTTTAAAATGCCATTAAATAAAAAGACAGGACTTGTCCCATGGGATCTCAAACTTGGAGACAATAACTTTCAAGAAGAGCCTTGGATTCTGAAGAAAGGAAAGGAGTACATTACTATCGAAAAAGATATTAAAAATAGAGGTAATTTCTATCTTCAGAAAGATGATGAGAAACGTCTATCTCTCAGCGCTCTTCAAGCTAGGTTGACATATCATCAACTTGTTGAGTTTGGTTATAAACTTCAAAAGCCCAAGAGAAAAAGAAACCAGGACTAACCAATTATTGATTAACCGAGTTGAGAGAAAATTCTTTTAAGATTTAAATTTGACAAATACAATTTTGGCTTTGCCGTCAATAATTCATTTTTGTATCTATGCATATAATGGTAGATTCCACCTTTGATTGTCTCCTCTTAGTAAATACTGAGGTAAGAAAGCGGAGGTCATAATACTCCAGCATTAAGACGGATTTACAGTCTTCTTGTATTTCTAGTAGATCAGGTATAGAAATAAAGTAATTCTTCGAAGCATTAAAGCTTAATAGGCTTATCTGGACTTTTCCTTCTAAATTAATTTTGGTCATGACTATGAGATTAAAAGTTTCAATGTCCCAAAGCAATCAAAATGATGATTCTCGAAAGAGGTACCAAGCAGAGATGCAACGAAGATTTGTTGACTTGCAATTTAAGAGAAGTGAACTGGAGAAACAGTTAAAAAGAGTCAATGAAGTCCTTTTTTCTTTAGGTAGAGAAATGGAGGAAAATTTATCATACGATCAATTCTACAAGTAAGCCTATAAATCATGAGGCAATATGACTAATCAAATTTTATGCTCATAGTTAGTACTAACGCTAAAAGAGCAAAACAGGAATACGTCTTTGTTTATAATACAAATTCAAATCACTCTAATTAATTAGCTTTCATGATGACAACATTTTAAGAAAGGATAATTTATGTATATTTACCATAAGAAAGAGATGACTTCGTTACGTTGCTTCGCTTAAGTAGGTATGAATAAATAAATAACTATAAAATAATGATTAATAAAAGAAAGTCTATAAAAAAGTTGTTTGTCTTTAGTCTTTTCATCATAATATTTTTTTCTGGTTTTATTAAACTATCTGCTGAGGAGATAAATTGGCAAGAAGTAGCTAAGACAAATGATGGAATACAATTTATAGATGTTAATTCTATAAAATACAATAACAGAGGCTTTCTTTCAGTTATAACTAAATATGATGAGACCAACCCAGATGATCAAGTAATTATAAATAGTAATTCATATTTAATGGCTGTAGACTGTGATAACCGATTGTTTAGTAAGCTCCCACTAAATGGGGAGCTTAACCAAGTAAAAAATTGGGAAGAACCAACTAATGATAAGTTGACTAAAAATACTATTATTAATAGCTGTTCTTATTAATTATTTAGGCAGGTTTTATTTTTGTAATATTATTTGTAGCTTTTAGCTCAATGTCTTTTCAAATGAAAATGATTTTTTTTTTAATCTCGCTTGATCTTCTTCATATAACTCAATCCCCTCAAGGAGAGAAGTAGAAGTCTGATAATTTTTACGAAGCAATGTATTTTTCTATACAGGCTTCTTGTATGGTCTGTTTAATTGAATAAATTCAATGCCAACTTTTTTATTTGCGTCTGCATTCCCATGGCTATGGCTAGCTGGCACTGATTTTGGGATAAATCATTTCACTACTGATTTGGTTTTTGTCGTATCATTTGCTGTTCTTACAGCCCTTCCAATGTCATTCTTAAGGCCAACAATAAAAAGATGGGAACAAGCTGGTGTGATGAGCTCGCTTTTTAAAAAGTAGAATTTAGCCCTTGAGTGGTTATCTTTGTATGGCCTGCCCACACTTTGTTGGTATTTCTTACGCATTGAATCTTATTGAATCTTCGATTTAATACGTATAACTTAGAAATTCTTATGTCCATCATTGCTTTCTTACAAAAAAAGATTACTAAAATAAAAAACAGGTTTGATGTTCAAAAAGTTCCCATCATGTTGCAGAAAGATCTTGAAACAATTGCTTATTTGAACAAGATTTAAAACGAAAAAGCAAATTCATAAGACAAACTTATGAATTTAAAAGTAGTCTGGATATAACTAATACTTCCGTTATGACTGCTACTGCTGCTCCAACAGTAAAACATCAGGAATTAGTGTCATTGGGTTTGGTTGAATCTGCAAGTGTTAATTCATTTGCTGATTTCGTTCCATCAAAATTGAGTGATAGTCCAGTAACGATTGAAAAAGATAAGGATGCTTTTATAAATACCTTTATTTGCCACCTAATCTTTTACGCTATTTTTTGTATTTCGCTTGTTGTGCACATTCTTCTTGATCTTGGCCTCGGATCCTTTATTAAAAATAAATTTGTTCGGTTGATTGGATTTAGAAAAAAAACTTTTTTTGAGAAAGGACCTGCCTTCGCTCAATAAAAATGAGTAAAATCAGAAATTCTTAGTATCTTAGGAAGACTTCGCAGAAATCAAATTCTTGCCAGTTGTTATTGCCATTGTCCCTCAGAATTTTTTATTTTTAAGTTGGTTAGTTACCTTAACTAATAGTAATTGAATATAAATTGTTTATTTGAGTTTTTTGCTTATGAATTAAACAGTCCTACATAAACGTATTACTTCAAGTTTTCAAATTTTGATAAAGCTACTAATAAATTCACTTCTTGTGAAATTAAAAGATAGAATTTTAAGATTATGGGAAATAAAAAGAAAAAGAAGAAGTGTAAGAAAAAGAAATGTTCATCCTGGAAGGGTGGAAAGTGCATTTGTCATGGTCAATAAGTATCATTTCAAAAGAACCTGTTATGAAGATTAAATAATTATTAATTACTTCTTAGTAAATCTGAAATTAAGTTTTCATCCTAATCAACCATTAAGCTAATTGTTATGAAAAAAGAACAAAAAGATAATCGTATACGATTTCATAAAGTTGTTGATGATCATCATCCCGAAAAAAGCAATACTCTTATTATCGGTGGAGTATTACTCGCAATTAGCTCTATAGGACTTTTGATTTTTGTGCTTAGTGTAAAGGTATTTCATTTTAGTTGAAATTTTATTATTTATTTCTTGCATTTATTTGTATAGGATTTTTTGATCAACTGTAAACGCAGTAACTTAATTATTGTGCTTAAGTTGACTGGATTAATTACTTATGTGCATTATATTTGATTAGTGCTTTTATATTAATTGAGTAAACACTCTTTGCTTTCGAATTTTAAAACTAATGGAAGATCAAATTAATGCGGCTGAAAAGGCTAAATCTCTTTCAGCCGAAATATGTCAATGGTCTGGAGCGATTTTTGGATTGTTGCTTGGTCTGGGATTTCTTTGGACCGAAGCACAAAAGAATGATTTGAAGTCTCTCCCTTGGTGGAAACCTATCTCTGCACTTGTTGCTGGGGCGTCAGTTTCAGCTCATGGAAGCAATGTGAAGAATAATAAGAGGACCGCAGAATTAACTGCCTTGTTAGTGAGATCAACTAATAGTGCTTCAGAGTTGCCCATAGCACCATCACCAGAATATTCAGATCTTCTGGAAGATTCTGATAATCAATAATTTGTGAGTTCAATCACAACGTGAATTTCGGTTTAATACTTTTAGTTAAGCTCTGATGACTAAATTTCTATAAAATAGAACCTTAAGACTTTAATTATAAAGAAGAAATAGCAGAATTTAGTTCTGTTTCTTTCGTTAAACTATGTTTAAAAAAATATTTTTTTTTTACGGTTGATAAGAACAGATGCCAAATTGCAAACACTCCATTTCTTCATCAATTTTTGATTGGAGCTTTGAAAAACTTATTCTTTCAGAGATTTGTGTAAGTACTAGTCGAGCAGCATTCTCAGCTGCTTCAGTAGTCAAATGAGCATACTGATTTCCGTTGGACATAGGAGGTCGATGATCGTTGTTATTTATCTACTACTTTTACTAAAGCATTGCCTAGAGAGTTAACACTTAGGTGTTTATGCGTCTTTACAGGGTGTGAAGAGTTTGTTTTAAGTGTTAATTGATGTGCCTAGATTTACAAATATACAAAATCACGGAATGATCAAAACGATAATAAAATCAATGTATTCTGCCTTTATTTCTATTGTCTTGATTTCGGTTGTTTTGGCTGGTTGGTCTAGTTACTCTTTTATTTTTCAATCTTCAAAATCTCTTGAAATAACGAAAGTGATACAAGATATGTATGAAAGTCAGAAGTCTGTTGTGATAGACATTATAGACCTTTCAAAAATATTAATCAAAGATACAAGTAATAAAATCGATAAAGAAAATAAAAAAGTTCTTGTAGAAACAGAATTACTATTAGATAAAGAGGAACTATCTGAATTAGCTCAATCACCATTGAGTGAAGATAATGGAGAGAATCCTCTAGGGATTGTTATTCAACAATCTTTACCTGATGTAAGAGAAAACGAATTGCCTAAGATAATCGAAGAACCAATAGTTAATGAAATGAATGAGTTTTCTATGAGTGATATGGAAATGGAAATGGAAATGAATTCATAATTAGCTATTTAAATTCCTAATATTTGAATTTAATAATAATCCCAAATTAATATATTTAGCTTGGAGGTAATGGATTAAAACGTATGGGGTTAAAAAGGTCAAGATTAATTATATTTGTAAATCCTGAGTGAAAAATTTTTATCTTTACTATATGTTTTTTCTCTCTCTTCTTCTCCTTCCTTTTCATGGTTCGATAAATGTGGATGCTTTTTTTAAGAATAATAAGTCATGCAATTAAGCTAATATAGAGCAAGTTAAAAGACTAAACCTTCTAAAAAGTATTCTCAGCAAATGAAAGATTCACTTATAATTAAATTTGCTCTTTTCTTTCTCTCCATTCTTCTGATTTTTTCTCCTGTTTCACTTCAGGCAAGTGATGAATCCACATCGAGTCAGGAAATAGAACCTATTGAATTAGCTGATGATCCAAAACAAATGACTCAAAAGGAAATAAATGATCTTTTTGGAGAAGACCCCTATCTAGGCCAGACATCTTATCTTCAATCTCCTGATGGTTTTAGTCAGAGAGAGAAATCACAATAGCATATTTATTTATTACTTTGAATTCATAGTTGGTATTTCTCCTGTTATTTTTTGAGTTCATCATTTAATTTAATAAAATTAAAAAGAGAAATTAAAAGTATAAAGTCGAGTAAAAAATAAAATTCAACAATTGAATTACTCTCATTAAAGAAAATTATTCAAAAATTTGTACAATAGACTTTTTCAAGATAAATATTTGAGTGTTCATCCCCATAGCTTAGTCAAACAAATATGAGTAGAAATAAGAAAGAATCGTTTCGAGGTCTAACCATGCCTTTTTCTAAGAAATTATTCAACAATTTCTCTGGAGTTCCTGTCCAAAAGGACGAAATATCAGACTTGTTTTCTGTTTGTAAGCCAAAATATGATGATGATGTTATCGAGTGTTTGCAATTTGGTATTTGTACTTCGCGCCCTGATCTACCCCGAGAAATTCCTTATTTTCATTTCTAACTATCAACTATCTATGTAATTTTCGCCCTCTATTTTCTAGATATCTATCTTAAAGTAAAAGCCCACCGTAAAATGATTAATATTAAAATCGTTAGAACTAAGGGGAAAGCAGGGTAACGAGTTTTGAAATTAGCAGGTGGCCATGGTGACCATGATATAAGTCTTCCAGTGGGTTCTTTTACTACTTTCTTGCTTTCTACTGCTTTTGATGTCTTTGGGAGGAATCCAAGCTTTTTGACTTTTTTGGGCTCTCCCATTTTTAGTTTATTTAAATTTAGATCTTACGAGGTCAATTTTTTTAGTGTGACTTAGATGTCTCTATGGGCTCTAAATAGATAAAGATTTAAATAAAATTGATATTCAAGATGAACAACTGTAATGGGAAACCCCCCCCGTGTTAAAGAATTGCTTGGGCTTTAGTTGGGCATATTTCTTTTCTACTTCTAATGATTGCTCCTCATATGGATTGGCCAATACAGTTTGTAGCTCCTTTATTAGAGAGTAATCACCTCTTTCAGCCCTCTCATACGCAGGTGCTATAAGCCACTCCCGCCAAGTATATTTCGGATTAATGAGTTTCATCTTTGCCGAAATTTCTTTGTGATCTCCACTATTTGATACCTGCTCACGCCATCGTTGCAACCAGCTAATCCACCTTGCATCAATATGTTCTGAACTTTCTTGATAAAAGCTCTCTTTTATCTCTGAAATATTTTTTGGTATGTTTGAGAGTTTTCTAAAAAAAATCGTGTAGTCCACCTTGGAGTGAAACATTAGCTGAAGCATTTCATTTACTAGAGGTGCGTTATAGCTGATTAGACCAAGTTTCTCCACCCACATATTTTCCATTTCTTGATCCATTGCTGTAGTGAACCCTTCGCGGATTTTATCAAGTCTTTTTAGTGCATTTTCGTTGTCGAGAAGAAGAGGTCGAAGAGCTGACCAGAACATCTGATAGTTCGTTTCTGCAGCATTTTGTTGGTTGAAAAATGCAAAATGTTCACCGCCTCCTGTCCAGGGTTGAAATCTCGGATCAAATAGTTCGCAAAAACCAAATGGACCGTAATCGAGGGTGAATCCACCTGCGGCACAGTTATCACTATTAAAATTTCCTTGGCAATAGCCTACTCTCATCCAATTGGCTACTAATGATGTGAGTCGTCCCCGGAATAGTTGGGCTAGCTCAACAACTTGATTTTCAAAGGTCAGGTTCGAATCAATTTCTTTCTTGTAGTTTCTTGTGATTAAGTGCTTCACAATCATCTTTAACTCTTTAAACGCATCTCGATGGGCTTTGTTTCGAACTCGACGAGCAAAGAGTTCAATTTGACCTACCCTCAAAAATGATGGCGCGACTCGAGTTGCGATCGCAGCTGGAGTTTCAACCAGGATGTCTGGTTCTATTGAATTTGTGTTCTTTGTATACCATGGCCTACGGACTGTTTCAGATTTAGAGACATACAGTGTTAGTGAGCGTGATGTTTCAACTTTGAGGGAATACATAAAGTCTTGCGCCAAAAACTCACGGATGCTAGAACGAAGTACAGCTCGTCCATCTGCGCCTCTGGAGTAAGGTGTTGTACCTGCTCCTTTGAGTTGCATCTCCCATCTGTTTCCATTAAATAAGCCTTCAAAAACAGAAATCGCTCTACCATCGCCATAGCCATTACCAGTTCCAAAGGGACACTGTTGAGTGTATTCAGTTCCATATATTGATAGTGCATAACCGGTAGCCCAACCAAATGGACGCATCGGTTCTTTGGCCACGGTTATGTCGCCAGAAAATAGACGACGAAATTGTTCATCTATAGCAAGTTCTCTGCTGAGACCTAATTCATTAAATAAATTTGTACTATGGGCGATGTACTCGGGTTTTGGAATTGCTGTTGGAGTAACAGGGACATAGTGACCAGAACACACTTCCCTTGTTAAGTGATCGTCTCCATCGTTTGTTGCCTGTGGATCCACTCTGAGTGAATTCATGAGCGAGTAATCAGCCTTTTTTGAAAAATCAGTGAATGTTCTTGTGGACGACATGGCTTTAATGCTCCTATTCGCTCTTGTAAGCAATTAGTTAAATTTTTAAATTGATGAATCGTTTCATTTTTCTTTCTAGCATGAATTCAGGATTCAATAAATAATCTTTTTAAACTTGTATATAGGACATATAGTGTTTACGTAAGATTATTGACTACTTAATTATTGTTTGTTTATTACTACATTATCTAAAAAGTCCTGATTTTTTCTTTTGAGGCATTGCCTTAAGCTTTTCTTCTAATGTAAAAACTGCTTTTTTATGAGCGATTTTAGCCTCAATCATTGTGGTAATTGAGATAATAAACAATCCTCCTAAACCAATTATTTGTTCTGTTTTTGTTGGCTCTGTCTCTCCATTTAAGATGGCACCTAAAAAGAACCAAGCCGCTGCTACTCCTCCTGTTAGAAAATAAGGTAACCATCTACGTTGGTAAAGGTATCCAGCACCTAAGCCAGGAAGAAAATTTAATGTTGTGGCAACCCATCCACTTGATGCAGCTAAGATTTGCTCCTTTGATGGCTTATCCATAAAAATCTTTTCCGAAAAATAGATTATGTCGATATAAGGTATTTTCTGTGGACTTTACTTTGTGTTATGAGATTCACCACACAATCAAATGATCAAGTTTTTAATTCATAAGCGGATGACCAGATTCGAACTGGCGACATTCAGCTTGGGAAGCTGACGTTCTACCACTGAACTACACCCGCATATCTTTAAGATATCTAATCAAAAGGAA